>Ga0307509_10004868_pt1 | contig 19044 bp, 13 predicted proteins | sample 10_EM_MG_FD_202245 | JGI IMG/M metagenome (GOLD analysis project Ga0307509, IMG submission 202245) | Populus trichocarpa ectomycorrhiza microbial communities from riparian zone in the Pacific Northwest, United States - 10_EM | ecosystem: Host-associated > Plants > Roots > Unclassified | place...
ACTTCGTCACCTTTTGATCGGATTTAAGATCCACAAACTCTTTCTGAATATCAGAATTGCCCTTGTGCATTTCAGTCTGGAGGTTGTTTATCGATTGATGCATCTCGGACTGGAGGTTATTGATCGATTGTCCCAGTTTATCTCCGAGTTTACCGATTGATTTGGTAACATCCAGCTTAAAGACTCCGTGATCCTGCCATTATCATCTTAGTCAATTGTCACTAGTCAATGTAGATGCCTTCACAAGCCACTCAGACACCCCCCCCCACTCGTACAGGTTGAGACAATATTTTCCAGCACTCAAATTGATTGGTTGGATGACCTCCCAAGACACGAGGGCCCCCTTCACCCGGATGGCTAAACCCAAATAAGAAGCTTTCATTGCTTGGGTGAACAGTGGCTGCTATGCTGATCACTGCTCGTTTTCTCGTAAAAATCTACCAACCAGCATCTGTCCGAGTGGGGGGGAGGGGTGTCCGAGTGGCTTGTGAAGACGTCTACCCCATAGTGGGTTGTGATTTGAAAATTGAATGCATACCTTGACTGCATCATCGATTTTATCATCCAAACGATTAATCCTATCCCACTATACCATGGTTTGTTAGCTGAAGTTTGGACAATTGGTTTGAGGTAGAGACTTACCCAGAGACCAGACTGACTTCCAACCCAATTGGGTTCGGGAGGTGGCTTGACACTTTTAGAGGCAGTGTCGTTATGTTTGTTATCGTGTCTAGTGCTATTGGGGGCGAATCCATCACTGTATTTTCTGAACCAAATACGTTGATGGACAAGGGTAGGGGGAAAGATCCTTGCTTGACGTGAGAGTCGAAGCATTGTGCTTTGTTGTATCGACCGCTTTTCTTTCGTGAGTGATTGTTGTAGGTGGATGGTTGGGTTAAAGATGCGTAACCTTTATTTCCAGGCTCTATATACCCCTGCCCTTCATATCCAAGGTTAGGGTTTTCGTCATGAAGGGAAGATGATTCGGTCTGCCTACTCGTAAGTGACAACAAGAGGTAAATTAGCTATGTAGTTTCATGGTATAGTCGGTTATGACACTAGTCTAACACACTAGTGGTCCCTGGTTCGAGACCCGGGGAAATCATACTCTTTTGTTTTTTTCCTTCTCTCTCACTATTCCCACCCGGATTCTAGATCACCTTTAGAGCTCCTGTAGAGCTGGTGCCACTAAATCATGCCCAATCACTCGGCCTCGCGTTTCACTGACTCGCTGTTCGAACATTGGACAACTGAAAGGGAGTGAAGCCACCTAGCTGGAAACCAACCCGAGTGTAATTTCACAGAACCAGCGCTGCCCCTTCGAATTCATTGCTCGGCAAATCAAGCATGAAATATAAGTGTCCGGTGCGGACTTCACGCATAGCGTGAGGTCCTACTTTGTGGAAGTATCCGCTTGCTGATAGAAGTCGCAAAATGATGGGGAGATGGATGTGGGCCTGGAAGCCTTGGTAACCACTTAAGATTCGGGATTCAGGAGAAGCGCGAGATCTTCGTTTAAGGATGGCCAAACTCGGGTGGTCCCATAGTAGGGCTAACTACTTGCAGCGTGAATTCTACCGTAGGTTATTGGCCAGTGTGAGGCCCTGGAACAGAGGTGAAGGGGAAGATTCTCCAAGGTTCATGATAATTCACTCGTTTTTTGGGCCAGTTGGCGAGTGCCCAACACTGATGATTTTCAGAGCAAATTAGGTTGTGGGAGGAATGTGAAATTAATTCCGGGTTGCAGCATCTTAAGTAATTCTGGGGGGTGAGAGGATGAAAGTAGTGGTTCAAATGCATGCTCTTCGTGGAGAGCCAGTTATATGCCAAAAAAATTGATTTTGAACTTCGATTGCCTCTTTCCTTTTCTCTCTCTTTCTACACCCCAGCCACAACCCTCGTGTAACATCATCTTTGGGTGCCTAACTCGTCATAACAATGGGGGCCATTTCTTTTCAGGGGAACTTTGCTCAGCCTTTTAGAGCGTATCGCATCAATAGTTTTAATCAGTGATACCGGCGTTTCTCTATCCCAGCGCGAAAATTCGTCCTTGCGCCCTTCGATAAACCAAGTGGATCATAGAGCAGGAACAACTCGGTACCGCTAGTTCTCGAACCCCGGCACCCCTGCACCTCAAACAACAGAATCCACGTTCCCAGGAACGGGCCCTCGTGGCTCTGCCGACAGCTGCTGGAACGGCTGGGTCACCCCGGCGAGCTCTCCGCCATGGGTCGCGTGCTAAGTAAGTTGTGTGGGTGAGTATTGCCCGTCTGCCTGACCGGTACTGCGCTGTAAAAGCTTAAATAGCAGAAAAATGTGCTATTGGGATGTTGTGGTTGTCTCCTGATAGGGCGCTATGCATCTCCTCCGTATTTTGCCTCAGCTGAGGGGTGATTTTGCGGTGTCAGTGGTTCCCCTCGCATACAGTAGCTGAGAAGGGAAGTTCCAACGTCCTAGCACATTTTTCTTCTATTCCCGTTCTTACGGTGGTCAGGTTCCATTCCCATCCGCAGACGATGCTGCATGGCTGTCGCCGAGGCAGAAACTAACCCATTTTCAGACTAGAAAATCACTCGGGCAAAGAGGGGCCACCGGAAGAGGTTGAAGATGACGCTCCAAGGATTGCAAAAGCCCAGGTTGAGGCCACCAGCGGCGCAGATACCCCAGCTAATATTGAGCCTAAAGAGAGTGGGAATCCACCGGTACCCGTCCCCCCCACCGTCACTACTATAGGGAGCACGGGCGTCCGCGGCGACTTTAGCGGGAACACCAACTCTCACAATATTTGCGGGAACGTGAACTCTACGATCACTACAACGAATCTTTCCAATCACTACAATTCAGTGCATATTCATTTACCCCCGGCGCCTACCGGAAGCGTTGGTATGGATTGACCTCTTGGTTAGGTTGGTCCAAACCCGTGCTGATTGCGAGTGTCTAGGTCCGAAAGTTTTCTGGATGGTTACCTCTAGCTGGAATCAGGGCTTTATTGGCCGAGCATCGATAATCAATGAGTTGAAAGACCTTTCGGCGAAGAAGTCACATAATCGAATAGCCTTGTTTGGATTTGGTGGAGCTGGGTATGTCTGGAGTTGCTGAAGCGATCGTAGAACAGGGACTAATAGACATCTAGAAAAACCCAAATCGCCTTACAGTACTCCTATTCGTGCCGAGGCCTCCGTTCTGTCTTCTGGGTCTACGGCAGCAGCTTCCTCAATTTTAGCGAGGATTTCAAGGGGATCGCCCGATATGCTGACATAACACCAAAAGAGGGAGATTCGGATGAAAAGCAGTTACTGGCTGTTAAGAGATGGCTTGAGGGCCCCGAAAGTGGCAACTGGCTATTAATTGTGGATAATGCGGATAACGAAACCGATTTTGCCAACAACAGCAGTGCGATCTCAAAGTTTCTACCCCACGGTCCCAAGGGCATGATGGTCGTAACTACACGCTCGCGGCAAGTCGCCAACAGACTCGGGTGCAAAGCTATCAGAGTCAACAAGATGGCTGTCGAGGAGGCTAAATCACTGTTTTTCCAGCGCTGCGACGTGCCAAATATTGAGGAGGAGGAAGATGATGCCGTCATGGAGATTCTAGAGTTGCTCGATTATGTCCCGTTGGGCATTGTTGGCGCTGCTGCTTACATGACTGAGACGCAGACCTTTGCGCATGAATACCTTACCATCTTTAAAAAAAGGGATCAATCGAGTAAAGATCTTTTGTCTCAAGGCTTCAACGACATCTATAGGGAGGGCAAGGAAGATATGACGGAGAGTATACTTAGCACGTACTTCATCACCTTCGAGCGATTGATGAAGCAGGTACCCATGGCCGCCCAGATTCTCTTCCTCACCGCGTTTCTCGATCGCCAAAACATCCCGGAGGAACTACTGCTAAATTCAAAGCTGGAAGGGGTCGAGGATCCTGTGCAATACCGGAGTGCGATTGGAAAACTCCTCTGCTTCTCACTGGTTACTAAAATCGCCGGTGATGCTAATGGGAAACCGGCTTACGAGTTACATTCCCTTGTGCAGCTGTCGATACACGCATATTTGGCGAGGGAAGAGGTGATTATATGGAGGGGACGAGCCTTGAACTCTGTTGCGAAACTATTCCCCGAATTCGAGCATCGGGTGCGGGATGTTTGCCGTGTCTATCTGCCCCATGCCGTCGCGGCTTTAGAAGGTTCGAAGGGCCCCTTGGTAGACCTTCTTTCCTACCGGATATCACGCTATCTTTCCCAGGCGGGCAGCTACGTTAGTGCAGAGGCGCATATCCGTCGGTGCATAGCTCTTTGCGAGGAGAGCGGCGAGCTCGGTGCTCCGTATTGGGCGAGGGTTGAGGTCCTAGCTGAGATATTCCGGCTGACCGCGAGATACGAGGAAGCGGAAGTCTTTGGTCGTCGGGCGCTAGAGGGTAGAGAGGTGGCGCTTGGACCTGATCATCTTGACACCCTCTCTAGCTGCGCAGGGCTAGCATCAATCCTTAATTCACGGGGTAAATACGAAGCTGCTGCCGCAATGAACAGGCGGGCACTCGAAGGTAGAGAAAAAATCCTATGCCCTGAGCATGCGGACGTCCTGTCTAGTGTGGATTGCTTGGTCGTCGTGCTCGGCCACCTCGGAAGATACGAAGAAGCCGAACTCATGTCCCGTCGTGCCATCGCCGGGCGGGAAAAGACTCTTGGGCTGGATCACACGGATACACTCACTGGCTACCTAAACTTCGCTACAACCCTGCGGCACCAAGGGAAATATGGCGAAGCAGAATGCATGTCCCGTCGCTCTGCCGAAGGCCGAGAAGTAATCCTCGGTCCAGAGCATCCAGACACCCTTGCTGCCATGAGCAATTTAGGGCTAGTACTAGGGGCCCAGGGAAAGTACTCCGACGCCGAAGAAATGCACCGCCGCGTCCTATCGAGGCGTGAAAAAGTACTCGGGCCAACCCACCTACAGACACTGCGAAGCCTCAGCAACCTTGATGAAACACTCGTGCTGCAGGGCAAATATGAGGAAGCCGAAGGATTTAGTCGGCGGGCGCTGAGAGGCCGTGAGGAAAACCTTGGCGTGTCGCATCCACATACCCTAACTAGCGCAACGAACCTGGCAAAGATACTCTCCTTTCGAGGGAATCATAGCGAGGCGGAGACGCTACATCGTCGCGCACTTGAAGGGAGGGAGAAAAAGTTTGGGGGTGAGCATCCGGACACATTAACTGCTATATATAATCTTGCCGACACACTATTCGGGCGGGGAGATTATGAAGAGGCGGAGAGGTTGGTTCGTCGAGCGGTGGAGGGGAGAGAGAAGAAACTTGGACTTGAGCACGTCGATACTTACCTCGCTCGACTGTTACTGGCAGGTGTGCATGCCAGCGTAGGACGGGTAAGGGAAGCGGGGGAAGAGTACCGGAGGGTCTGTGGAGGAGTCAAGAAGCAGCTTGGAGTGGAGCACCCGGTCACGGTTAAGTGTCATAAATCGTACGAGGCGTTTAGAAATGGAGTGGGGAGGACGGGGGAGAAGTCGTATAATATTTCGATATCTGGCTCATTTGTGGGAGGTAATTAGGGAGGTGCAATTGCGGCTACGGAGTTAGTCTGGTTTTCATTCGCTGTATTATATATTTGCCCAAGTTATTAGTGTAGTATATAGGTCGACCTTCTTGAATATTGAGAGCTTTAATCTGAAGTTAGGGATGTGTTCTATGGGATACGAGGTTAGGGGCCAAAGTCACAGATAACAACCACAGTGACTACCCCCGGAACGATCTACCGGTACCGTACTTAAGCAACCTCGATATCTCAACAACTAAAGTAGAAGAATTGGAAGGACTAAAGGTATTATAGGAGGTAAATGAGAATAAAACTAAGACACTAAAACTCGGCCTGCTTTCGCTTTCGCCGCTTGTCTTCCACAAACTTTTTGGGCATACGTCTGCACTAGGAGATAAGGAGAGTCGGAAAAAGGAACGGGTGAGAGAAGTCCCTTAGGTACAATCTGCCGAGTTTTAAAAATATAGGAATACAGGATGAGCTGGAATATATCCCGAGAAAGAGAATAAAGCGTGCTGCTTTCCGGAAAGTTGGTGCCGTGTCGGTCAAAACAAGGCAGAATCCGATCCGATAGCTAAGCATAATAACTCCCGCACGTGTTAAATTTGGCCTATGTTATCTCCCGACCTTTATTTAACCAACTAACACTATGGCTCTTTTTTTTTTGGTATAATAATAATATCAGATATTTCGTTCTTTAGGATAGGAAGTTTATCGGAAAGATTGCACTCTGAGATATACAACTAGACTAGATTACATACTGAGTGAATTGGACACGGACACATTTTTGCCCCGCCTCAAATTTTCCCAAGGCGTCCCCCATTGTGTCCGTTGCGTCTGCCTGTGCTGCATGCAGACGGCGCGAACAGTGGCCCCCGGACTAGGCAGCATGCCCATTGACTACCGGTACCAGTCAGGATTGTATTATCTCCACTACACAGCTAAGATTTTATTCCCTCCCGGCCCAAGGAGATTACATCCTAGTGGAAGGCACCTATCACATAACGGCAAAACCAGCTACCCGGGTTATTCCTATGGAGTCATGTCAAGGTTTGGGAGCCTCTGTTTAAAGTATGATAGAGAGTTCAGCTTTAGTGGAGCGCTACCTCTGCCATTTCAGAAATACAGGGACGTGGTTTTAAATTCCCATCATATTTTCTTCTATTGCTCTTTTTCTTTTCGGTTGTTCATTTTTTTTTTTCATTTTCTGTTTCCCCATTCCGTTTCTCTAGAATATAGATGAGCATATGTTTAGATTTAGAGGAGAAAATATACTGCGCAATAATTTCCGACACCGACGAAAAGCCATATAAATTTGTTCGTACGTAAGTACATTTGATATGAATGTAAAACGGATTACACCCTATTTTCCCTATGACAATGAAACGTGCTCTGCCTTCTGAATTCAACAGCCACCAAGTCGCATCTGAGTAAAAGCGAGGCTAGAGTTTCTGAATAGGCTACCTCAATCATTAATGAAGTCCAAGATCCAGGCCCCCGCCGAGTAACTGGCTGCAGGGACTGGTCCCCTTCCTTGCCACGGACACCCGGAGGTTGGAATCGGGTGGCCCCCACAAGGGCAATTGAGTGTCTGCTATCAATGTTGCAACGAAGGGGGGGTTCGATCAAAAATGATCGAAGGACTAGGAATGCGCTTTTTCGAACACGGGGGTTAAGATAGAACCCCATCTATAAATAAATGGTAAGCAATGGTATTTGAAGGCAGTTAGAAGCAAAGAAACTAATAAAATGGCAGGAAAAGGAAGCAAATGTAGCGGAAGAAGCAAATAAATTTGCACCAGTGCTCGGGTTCCCCTGCTTCCGAGCAATAAATACTTACACAGCTGGGTTGAAGGTAGAAACTCCCATAAGAGTTCCTACTATTTTTGCTTACCAAAACACGGAAGAGACTACTTAGGCGAAAGGAAAAAGCGTCACTCCAAAGAATGAGGTGGTAGGAGCGACAAGGGTGGGGGCGGGGGATATCGCTGGGGCCCCGGTGTCGTGGAACTTGTTGGATCCACTATTCGAGGTCTGAATGATGATCATTGGCCGAACCGCGATAGGCCTAGCAGAGTAGGTTAACAAAATAACGAATACCGGTTGGTGAGATCCAGCAAGCTCACCCTTCCCAATCAATACTGAGCTTTGAAAACACAGTTTGTTTCCAAGTGTTCGTCCTTGATCAGGGGGATCCGACCCTGATATGAGATAGTGGACCGAGGCTTAGATTCAGGCAAATGTTCAAGTTTGTTTGCAGAAAGTTGTTTAGATGAAGAGGGAAAATGACAGTGCGTAGAAGTAAGACTCGGATGTGGGATAGTGGACCGGGCTTTGGACAGTGTTCCCAACCGTCCTCAACGATCCTCGGCAGTTCTCGATCAACACCTGCCGTCCCCTACCATCCCCTGCCGTCCACCCCCCTGCCCTGAACTAACATGTCTCACCCTATAGGGCCCGCCGTCCTGCCCTTAGGCCGCCCCGGACGGACTACAGATAGCTGTCCCGTCCCGTCCGGGGCTCTTGGCAGTCCCCACGCGGGGCCCCGCTGGGCCCCCGAACGGTTGAGAACACTGGCTTTGGATTGGGGCAAACATTCGAGTTTGTTTGTAGAAAGTTGTTCAGATGAAAAGGGAAAATGGGAGTGCGTAGAAGTAAGACCCTGATGCGAGAGGGTGGACTGGGCTTTAGGTTCAGGCAAATGTTCGGGATTGTTTGTAGAAAGTTGTTTAGATGAAGAGGGAAAATGGGAGTGCGTAGAAGTAAGAGGGATGTATCTCGGGAGTTGATGGGGGCAAGCGGATCATAGTTGAAATTTAGGTTGAGGAAGATTGGTAGGGATCACGGATGATCGTGGAGAGGATTTAACTGCGGGATCAGAGTTGTCAATGCCCGCTTAGAAGATGGGTAATTGGCAAGAAAGCAGAATTGCCTATAAATACCGCTACCGTAAAAACTGAAATAATTGAACCTCGCGCGAAGACGTCTGAAATTCCCTCTCTTGGATAGGGGGTCGAACACACAGCAAAAATTGACTCCCTCAGGCCGTGCTTAAGACAGAAGAAAAAGAAAAAAGAGCCAGACCTTACCAGTAAAGGCAACTCTAACGTCCTAGCGTGAGGTTCAATTATTCTAGTTCTTACGGTAGTGACCAGGTTCTTTTTTTTTGCCGGTTCCGGTTTCAGAGGCTACAGTCTGACAGTTTGCGGGGCAAGATGAATCAACCGTAGTTAGCAGAAACCCTCAGACACATGGGAAACGATCTTGTATGTTATTCATCTTTTAGAAACTATTATCACGACTCCTCACTCGCTAAACGTCTACAACCTCTTTACGAATAGGCGTGCTTAGGAAATCAATCTTATGACTATGGGACTAATTGTAGATAGTAGACAATTAGCCATTGTTTCCCATACAGTTACAACAAAAATATAAAATTAACTTGAAATGAACTGATGGACACCATGGCTATTAGGAGCAAACAAATATTCCCTTCCTCGGGATCCCCCCTCCACCAGAACATCCCCTCGCTGATGCCCTCCTCTCCTATCTCCTTCCTGAGAAATACCAACCAGCGAAGACAAAGAGAAACCTGGGGATTTAACAGCAGGAGCAGGAATGAAGAGATAAAAGTAAAATTAGTAGGGAAGACACAACACTAAAACTTGTTCCAGATCAAGATCAAGGTGAACCTGGAGAGAAAAGAAGGAATGGGAGGAAAGAGTCGGCTAGGAAAGTAGATTGTAACACGACTTCAGAATTCCAGAACAGAAAAAAATGATAACTAGCAAGAGAGAAATAAGGTTGGTGGGCAATGCAACTACACTCCTCTCCGCCTTTATTCATTTCATCCCCTTTATAGGGATCAGGTTCTTCACCATCCTATAAACACCAACCAAACGAGTAAATAGAGACCGTACTGCGGGTTCAAAAAGAAATGATGAGTTGAGCATGGAGAACAGAAAGAAAAGAAGAGGACAGGTGATATAAATCTGCAATACCGACAAATGTGTCCATGACAACTACAAAACGGAGTGGGAAGTAGCATCTCAAGATATACCGAAATCTATTGGCCGTGTCATTAAAGGTGTCAATAAATCTGGTCATACTACCGTAAAAACTTGAATAATTGGACGGTGTGCTATGTAATCCAGAATTCCCTTCTCTGGAAAGGGGGCAAAAAACACAGCAAAAACACGGCCTCTTCCCCCCTCCGAGACAGAAAAAAACAAAAGTTTCTTGACGATACTAGGAGAGGAAAGTCCAACGACATAGCACACCGTCCAATTATTCAAGTTTTTACGGTATTCGGAATTAAGGGGGGGGGGGCAGGATTACCTTTTATTCCAGCATTGTGAATATTTTGTTTTCAAAGAAGGAAAGTTCGGGAAAGGTGAGTATGATAGGTTGTGTGATAGAAGAAGATAGATCGAAAATGCAATCATACGGGATTAGAAGCCCAGTAGATCCCAGCGGTGAGGTGACTACCCCGGCTGAATCGATATTAAAATCCTAAATACATTTAGGAATCGATGGATCCTTCGCCCCGGTCTCTGCAGGGCCCATTTCCCAACATTCGATACGAAGGTGAAAGGGATCGCGCCTTATTTTTGCTATAATAACGAATCGTGTTCGACCCTCTGAATTGAAAAGCCACCACTCCGCATCCAAGTGAAGTAGGCCTCCCCATTCGAGTGATAGGCTGGAGGCCCTGGTCCCCTTCCTTGCTGCGGACCGCTGGGTCCCGGAATCATGTTGCCCCAACTGGGGAAATTGAGTGCCTGCTATGCCCGGGTATTGATTAAATCTTATATACAATTTCGGTATACAGATCATGGGCGACTAAGTTATGTTCCGGTCCAGGCTTGATACGCAAAATGGTTGCATTTAGAGGATTTTCAAACGTGAAACGAACGACAGTCCTGAGCTGAGCTGCCTTTAATTCTCTCTCGATCATCTCAATGTCATACTCAGTGATGATGCCATCGAAGTATAAATAACATTCCCCCGAGTCGGAATCAACGGTGGTAGTGATGGTCTTGACTAGATCACCTGCAGATTTGAGTTGGAACCTGAGGGGGATTAAGCAGGCTTGCTTGGGAAACGGGATACTTGGGCTATAGCTTGTGCCCCCAAACCAACTAGATGGGTTCAATGAGTACCCCGAGCGTCGAGTTGGATCAATGGAGGACATGAGTGATCTAATCACGGGTTTAGGCCCGGGGAATTAGAAACTTTGTAAATAGGCAGCGGATGTTGTACCGCAGAAACTGGTGAGGACCCGCCTGGGGCTAGCACGTTGAAATAAGAAGCGGGAGAGGTGTTTGTAGAAGGTTGTTTAGACGAATAGCAAGAATGACGGTATATAGAAGTAGGACGATAGATCTAGGGAGTTATGGGTCCTTTTCCCACGCCCCTGGGGAGATGGAGAAAGGTGTTAGTGACCTTGCTACCACACTAGATAAAAGTGAGAATAAAACACCGGAGAGACTACTTAGTCGAGAGGAAAAAACTGACACTCCGGAGAATGAGGCAGTAGGAGCGACACGTGAGGGGATGGCGGATATTGCTGGGGCCCCTGTGTCGTGGAACTTGTTGGATCTGATAATCACTGGCCGAACCGCAATAGGCCTAGCACAGTAGGATAACAAAATGACGAATACCTGTTGGTGAGATCCAGCAAACTCACTTGGTATAGGACACAGTGTCCGGTGTGACTGCTGAATCCATGTAGTACCTCTTTCTCGCAGGAGATGGGGAAAAAAAAACAAGTTGGACGAACAACTTTCTCCCTTCAATCAAGCTATTTTACAACATCCTTTTTTCGAATATGGGTGTTTGGGTAATTGCTCTCACGATCATCAATTACAGTGGGGAGGATCTATTCTTACTAGCATACAAATTAAGCGCACAATCAATCAACTCACCTCTTGGCCCTCCCACTTTACCACCCTCGTGCCACAGTTCTTCACCCTTCCCTCTCTATCCCATTTCCCCCACCTCACTAACATCTGACTACTACTTTAAAACGCTGATCCCCAACTATAAGCGCGGCCGATAAATATAACAGTCATGTGGGTCCCATAAGAAAAATTCAGTGTAAGTTTTGGTTGCAGTGAGCCAAGATAAGGCACCTGACTGTTAAACTTACCGCGCCCGTACCAGTAATCCAACATATCTTAATTAACCCCTTTAAGCCGCATCACATATTATCACTCTCTTTCGACAAAGCATTGTTCCTTACAGCGGGGAATTTGGGTCATGAGACTTGGGTACTGTGGAGGAAGAACATTTGCATGGTATTTCTACAGTATCCACTTTCCACAATATTCCGGGCTACCCTGTTACCGATCATTTTAATCAGTTTGATGTGGTACGCGAGGAACCTGCTGGCTCTACCGGCAACCTAAGTATCGGCACAACAGCATATGTAAAGGACCTGCAGGAGGAGTTACTCTCACACCCGGACAAGAAATTGGCTATTTTTCAGAATAATCTTGGATCGGATGTTAGGAGCTTGATTCACAGAATTGCGAATCCACTGGTAGTGGCAGGCATACATGTGGCTGTATTGGAGAAGAAGGAATATTTACAGGTGGAGTGCAAGCATAATTTAAGAGGGAATTCGCCTTACTTTTCCACTGTCCTGCCAGCACAATTAATGATGTTCGGAAAAACACACTCAGGGGTGACAGTTCTGTGAATGGCGACAATATTCACGTTAAGAATCACAGCCACGACCCTAAGAAGATGTATGATTGATTTTTGCCTTGTGCCAGCGAATTTTTTCATTCTTTTTTTTCAGGGGCTAACTTCGGATTTGGTTTCTGATGCCTTTGAAGTTTGATATCGATAAGGTTATTGCCAACCAGGCTCGTCAAATAAGTGGGGATGTTGTGGTCGATGAATACATTCATACCTCGTCACAAAAGGAGCTCGACAAGATTCGTAGACGGGAAGACACTATTGAGGCCGGCGATTATGCAGTTCGAATTCTGTGATGTACCTACATGACCACTGTCACGGAATATATCCGTGTTGCTGTCTTCTTTGGCCGTGTGGGTATAATATGCCATGAAACTGGTTCTAAGCTTTGGAGGGCGAACGTGGAATATCCCCCTTCTCGAGTCTATGGGCGTCTCTAAATCTGCGAGGAGCTTGTTTTACTTTCTCTCGTTCTCTTAGACATGTCTTTCGGAATGGATTATTATGGGTTTTACGATAGCTCGAGGAGTCTTCGATACTACGAACATGGGAATAAATGTAATTTGGTATATCCTAACCGGGTTTTCCTGTGCCTGCCTCTCGATCTTTTTGTGTCCTCCTTATTTAAGAAAACTCAACTCTCGGGGATATCCACTACCTTAGTTAGCACTGCTCTCAGCATTGCTGCCCAAGTATGCCACGGATCTTCCTCTGGTGCCGTCGCTACTGCCAGTTTGTTCCGTCCTTCACCCAAGTTTGTCTTGATGGGCCTCGTCTTTGGTCACTTCGAGCTCGATATCCGTCAGGGACAAGTTCTCGTCCCCCTCAGTGCCAATGGATCTGGGAAGAGAATCACCCTCGAGGCCATCACCGGGCTAGCCACCGTGGACGAAAGCTGAATCCGAATTAATACGGGAAAACGGGCGGCAGACTCTGCCCACTAAAGAGCATTTTTTGGGATGAGTTGACTGTTGAGGAGCACGTTATGATGTGAAATAAATTAAAATGTTAGGGAGACAACAAGGAAACCATCCATCAGTTTCTCCGTTACTGCGACCATTAGTAAAGAAAAAGGCGAAGTAGTAAACTCTCTGCGGTGGGCAAAGGCAAAAACTTCAACTTGCAATCATGTTTACCGGTGGTAGCGGTGCCTGTGCTATCGATCAAGTTTCAAGTAGATTGGGCCCCATTAGCCGACATAAGATCTGCGGTATCATCCTTGCGGCGCGAGGATACCCGTAGTGCGCTATCACTCTAATAACTCTTGAGCCAGGCTGACCTGCTAACTAACCACCCCACAATGTTGTCCAAAGGCAGATTCAAGTGTGAGAGATCTGCCGTAGCATTGAAGGCCGAAATGGGTACGGTTCTAGAGTGCCCATTCCACGGGGTTCTCCGGAAGTCTCAGATGATCAAACCGTTTGCAATATTCCTGATTCCACATCGGCTGGTATGTTGGTTGATAAGCTCAAAGCACTAAGAGTTACCGAGTACCATATCTCGGGGCCAACCATTGAAGATGTATTCCTTAAGGTTGCTGAGAGAAGGCAAATATCTAAGATCACCAACTCAGGCAATCGCCGAGCACTGAGTTAGCAGATAAGGAATCTGAAAGTGTAAGCCTTTATGCTGGTCTGAGGCCTGGGACAATCAAACAAGCTGGGTCATGTTCCAAAAGCGTCTCGCCATCTTTAAAAGTAATTATTCCCTGATCATGGTGGCCATCTCCATCCCTATCAACGCTGCCTGCTTGACTATGATCATCCTAAAGAACTACAATAAGGCTTCGTACTCCAATGTAGATTAGATCAATATCGCTAAAGTAGAGCAACTAACTTTCAACACCAAATTCAACATTACACTGGGACCCGAAAGCAACTTTTCAGCCGAGGTTCTGGAAAGTTTCTCTTCCGCCCCACTGCCTGCGGGCATCGAGGCGGCAGGCAGAATGAGACATTGATGCAAAACTTGGTCGACTGGCTACACTTTGTCAACTCAAAAATTATATCACCCTCTCCAATCTTGATTCTAAAGCATAAATTGCCAGCTTTTCACTGTTATGAAAGAGGTCCACAAATCGCCATACATTCTTGACGTTCTGAATATTTCAGGCATCTAGATGTCTATGGAAAGTCTAGCGGAACTTCTCAATAAAATCGAGAAGGTGCTCGGGCAATGCTGAGTCCTCACTTACCCACAACGAAACTGTTGGGCACTCAGCAACTGGCCCAAAAAACGAGTGAATTATCATGAACCTTGGAGAATCTTCCCCTTCACCTCTGTTCCAGGGCCTTTCATGGAGCTGACCCAGGGCTTTACACTGGTCGATAGCCTACGGCAGAATTCACGCTGCAAGTAGTTAGCCCTACTATGGGAATACCCAAGTTTAGCCATCCTTACACGAAGATCTCGCGCTTCTCCTGAATCCCGAATCTTAGTTAAATGGTTGCCAAGGCTTCCAGACCCATATCCACCTCCCCATCATTTTGCGACTTCTATCGGCGAGCGGATACTTCTACAAAGTAGGATCTCAGGTTATGCCTAAGCCCGCACCGGTCACTTATATTTCATGCTTGATTTGCCGAGCGATGAATTCGAAGGGGCGGCGCTTGTTCTGTGAGGTTGCACTCTTCGCTTTTTTGAAGGAAGTTATTGAGCGGAGAGAAGAAAACTTAAGCAAAACAGAACAGAGTGCACGGAAGACCAGCGCCCGCAACCAATGATTAAGCTTCGGTAAACACCCATGATATCCAACAGGCTTCACCTCCTTTCAGTGGTAGTCAGAAAAACGCGAGGCCGAGTGATTGGTCATGAATTCCTGGCACCAGCTCCCACAGGAGATCTAAAGGTCATGTAGAATCGGGGTGCGAATGGTAAGAGAGAAGGGGAAAAAACAAAAGAGTATGACTTCCTTGGGGCTCGAACCAGGGACCACCAGTGCTAGACTAGTGTCATAACCGACCTACCACAAAACCACATTGCTATATTTACCTCTTGTTAGCACTTAGGAGTAGGCATACCGAATCATGTTCCCTTCATGAAGGGAGTAAACGGTCAAGGTTAGGGTTACAAAAATTACTGGGAATTGACCCTTGTTGGTTACCAGCCCAGTTTCGTCGTGGGTAGACTGGAGGGTGTGGTGTGTGTTTGCTCATTCTCTGTTCCCCTATTGTGGATGCAAACATCCCCTGCTTCCACACCAACGCATTAATCCAAATTACCCCCCCCCCATACCCCGACCCGCAGCCATGGGATCAACAGTGCGAGACACCTACGAGTTAATTCCTTCTACTACTCGCTCGGCATGGCGCAATACTTACATCTACGCTTCCAATGATCCTGATACCGTGTTAGGAGGCCTTTACGTTACAGTTAATATGAGCAACAAAAATCTCTATCGTATCGTTGAGATTCTTTGTAGCCTCGTCGATAGAACATTCCACCTTGAAGATGAGGGCAAAGAAAAGGTTGCGAGGGATGAATCCGGGGCTAAGCCCGGGAAGTATTATATCGCGGCACAGGGTAAGTCAACCCTATTCAACGGTCATCAACAATCACTGACTCTTAATAGGTCCTATCACTACCACAAAAGAAGTTCCACTCTTTCGTCAACCCTCGAAGCAGACCGGAACGCGCTGTGTGGCCTTTACCAATGCTGTACGAGACCGAGATCGGCGCTGCGTTATCACTGGGAAGTCGGCGGTAATAGATGGTGTTTCTTGGTGGACAGGCCTCGAAGCAGCCCATATCTTCCCATTAAAACATTATGGGCACTGGAAGGCTTGTAACTTCAGTGATTGGATCACTGTTCCACCCGCCACTGAATCTCATGGAACCATCAATTCCGTGCAGAATGGGATGTTACTCGGCCGAGAAATGCACGCACTGTTCGATGCCTATCAGTTCTCAATCGATCCAGATGTGTGACTAGCCTGACCTTGAAGTGTTTATAGTGGCTAATACCTGTCTAGGATAACCACAAGATCATTTGCTTCACACCTAATGCCTTCAGTTATGGAATTGCTGGTCACCTCGATCAACTCTTTCTTAATCATCCAAATCGGCCGGTCGATCAGCTTTTAAGTTGGCACTTTTCCCAGGCAGTCCTTGTGAATGTGAAGGAGGAGGCTGGATAGTTTTGTTTTTAAACAGATTCAACTGATGTTTTTGTGGTGGACCTTTGGCTACATAATTCTAGCCTGACTCCCTTTTTTACCAGGAGAAATTGCTAATTCTAAGAGAGACATGGTGGTGGTGATCGGTGCTTTGTGTGCTTTATTTCGGATGTGAAGATTTTTTTTCTTCGTTCAATAATTTATTCAACCTAATATAGGAAAGGACGGCACCCATCCGGGCTTATCGATGGTTGCACTGCGGAAAAACTCATGCACTTTTGTCCTCCGGTGTAAGCCAGAAACGAGATAAAACATAGGAAGTGAGCTCCGTAACAGAAGAGATAACCTCATGACTAAGCTTCTGTGAACAACCCACAATATCTAACATGACCCGTCAAAAGGAGCAAGTTTAAGAAGCCCAACATTTGTCAGAGAGTCCAGATACCCTGAAGCCCAAGTGCTAACTGCTGGCAACACTATTCTTACCTGCTACCTAGGTAAGGCTGCGCAAAACCTCTACTAGAATTCAAAGCCAGCTTGCGGTGGAGGTTTTTTGTGTGTGCTTATATAAGCAGGGGTTACCCGCTTGGCAGTTGGGCTAACTGTAGGTTTGCTTTCTCCCAGTTGCTATTTTGCCGCCTATCTACTCCTTCGTTGTTGCTACCATTGCTTCCTTCACCAACACAAAAATTTCCTGCCGCATCGCTTCGAACATTCCTTCCTATCCTACTCTAAGTTGGAGCGATGACATCCACAGACCAAGATAAGCTGCCATACGGGCTCCCCCTCAATCGCTCGGCATGGCGCAATACCCACATCTTCGATTCCAACAATCGTGAGACCGCTCTTGGAGGTCTCTGGGTTGCAGAAGGTATTACCAACACTTGCCTCTATTCGATGGTGGAGATTTTCTGCATCTTTACCGATACTTTCGATCTACAAGACGATAGTCAACGAGTGGTTGAGAGGGATGGGCGACCAGTTCGCCCAGGTAATTATTATATCATCACTAATGGTAGGCCCCCTCCATACTTCGGTCATCGACTACTTCTCACTCCTTATAGGTTCTGTCACTACCACCGATGAAGTCCCTCTACTTCGTACACTTTCATTGCTCACCGGAACCCGAGTTCAACCCTTTTTTCATTCTGTGCGTGATCGGGATCGGCGTTGCATTATAACTGGCAGACCAGCAGTAATAGATGGTGTTTGTTGGTGGGATACCTTCGAAGTCGCTCATGTGTTTCCTCTAGCATATGAGGAGTACTGGAACAATTGTAACTTCAGTAGTTGGATTACCGTTCCGCCAGCCTCTGAATCGGATGGAACCATCAACTCTGTGCAGAATGGGATGTTACTCAGCCGAGATATGCACGCACTGTTCGCCACTTATCAGATATCAATCAATCCAGATGTGTGCCTAGCCTGACCTTGAAGTGCTTCTAGTAACTAATACCTGTTTAGGATAACCACAAAATCGTTTGCTTCACACCTTTTGCCAGCAGTTTCGGAATTGCCGGTGCGTACCTCGATCAAAATTTTCTCAAGGATCCACTTCGGCCAGTCGATCAGCTGTTACATTGGCACTTTCGCCAGGCAGTCCTTGTCAATATGAAGGGAGCAGGTGAGCCTTTTTTTGAGACGGATTTCCCGTCTGGCTCTGACATTATGGGTCAGATCATGAGTGGTCCAAAAGCTGAGGAGAGAATGGAGTTTGAGCTATTTGGCCGTTTCAATGCACAGGTGATTTGCGTCTAAGGCAAAGTTGAGCAGCCAAATAATGTATACCTAGTGGATGATAGAATTTCAAATAACAGTGTGAAGCACTGATTTCCGCTGATATTCCCCCGAAATCTTATCTGAGATCTGGTGTTAAACAATATTTGGAATGGAAGCCATTCAAAACAAATAACGGCTATTATCTAGTTAGAAATAGGTAGATTGTACTATACACATGCCCAGTCTTTGTGGCTGAACGTAGTCAATGAACAGTGGTGAGCTTAAGCGTCTATCCGTCTCATCAGGTAGAATATAGTAGAAAGATATTGACTACTCCCCGCAGTCATGTGCTAGGCGATAAGTGCGAGAAGAGATGTCGAGGTTTCACCGAATCGTGGAGGGAAAGCGGAAATGAGGGGTAAAGGAATTGTGTGAGAAAGCATGGAAACTGCTTGATCATGTTAAAGAAACTTCCGGAAGAGTTGCAGTTGATTTTGAATTTAAAGGATCCTCAGCCCACAATTTTGCGAAGTGCAGGGCAGCGAATTATAACTCTGTTTTTAATATACTCTCTCCCTTGCTCAAAGAAAGTCTCATATTCACTGAGACCTTCAACTGGGGCTTTCACACTCTCAGCACCGCCAATCCTGCTAAGGGCGCAACTGCCCGCAGGATAAAGCTTTCCGTAGCTTAGGTAAAGTTTGTTTCTATCCTATTTACCCAGTTCGGTTCCAAAGGAATTAATGATGATATTGATGGCTCTGCAGCCAGCTCCAAAACTCAGAACTCCGCTCACAAGTTCAGCCTTAGGTGTTCCGGCTAGCCCCTGTGTGGTTAGGCAGAAATTGTGAAAATCTTCCAAGTAACTCTTATAGAGAGTATTGCGGATAAGCTCTATGTTGAGCTCGTCTAGATCTGCACTCGATAAGGCATTCTTGAAGTGCGGCGCTAGGA
>Ga0307509_10004870_pt1 | contig 19041 bp, 9 predicted proteins | sample 10_EM_MG_FD_202245 | JGI IMG/M metagenome (GOLD analysis project Ga0307509, IMG submission 202245) | Populus trichocarpa ectomycorrhiza microbial communities from riparian zone in the Pacific Northwest, United States - 10_EM | ecosystem: Host-associated > Plants > Roots > Unclassified | place...
AAAAATAAGCAAGACACGATTCCCCGCATTGACAAAGTTCCATTCGCCTTGACTTCACATCTTTCTTCCCTTCATTTTAAGTTTCTCCTCTACGATCGACAGCCCAGAACAACAGTTGCTATGACATGTTTTACTACATGTTATAGTCCTACTCTTTCGAGTTTGCCTGGCAACCCGCCATAGAAAAATTATCCTACGCTCGCTTGATCCTCCACTAAAAATAAGACTCTGTCGGACGGATCCCATATTGGTTCTTAGTCGTTTTCGTCTGACCGAAATTCCAACATCGGATATCACTCGACTTACCGAGTCTGATCCTGTCTAGTCTAGTCGGTTCTCTTGCCATTCACTGCTCGGTCGATAAAATTTCTATCTGTTGACCGGACTTGACTATCACCGGAGCCTGTAGTTCAGACTAGTCCATCTCCGGACGATGGGGAATCTTGGCCAAAGGCTGGGCACATTCTATCACTCTGTCCGCCCAGTCCGACCAGGTCCGGTCCAGTCAGTTCCAACAATCAAGACTGTCCACTCGGTCTAATTTCCACTTGCAGACTAGACTTGACTTTTACTATACTGACTAAGTCTAGTCTAGTCCTCCGCCAACCATTCGGAACCCTGGCACCCACACAGGCTACCAAAATAGTTTTAGTGTGGGAAATAGCCACAGTGCCAACTACAATACCACATATGCTGATGAAAACCCTCAAACCATAGACTGGCTATTCCCACTAGAAATTCATCTACGCCACTAGGATGTGCTCACGAAGCGCCTGTATTGTCTAGGGGATTAGTGCTTACTGTTGGATAGTAGCCTATAGGGCATGGGGTTATATCGAACATGTGGCTTTGTGGTTCTGACGTTTGTGCACCTGGCAGAGGCTTTGCTGTTTTCACATTCTATGCCGGTAAGCCATCGGGTATTGTTTCCATCGTTTCTTTCACACTCTATGCCATTACGCATATGGTGATAGTTTATTACTCGTATAGTGATGAACTATTACACATATGATGATGGACTAACCATCATGGGTTTACGGTATAGTGGAAAGAACTGTTCTGGGGGACTGTTACGTTTGGTGTTAGTGCGTTGTATGGTACACCATAGGTGGCCACAACAGATCTGTATATAGTTCGCCCGTTTCCCCCTCTCTCCTAAGGAGGAAGTAATTGAATAGGACATCTCTGCATTTTGCCCATAAAGTGCCTATCGTGATTGCAATTTTATTGGTTCTTTCTTGAGTGTTTTCGTTAGGTTCCAACACTTACAACTGATGGGTTTATTAGCTGAGGTGATCGCAAGGATGGATATCGTATGGCTGACCTCTTCTGCTATCGGGCTCTGGGGGCTGGGAAGACATATCTGAGCAATAGATTAGGAAATTGCAGTTCCATGATTTTAATGTGAATTTCAGAGCCAAAATATGCAAGCTCCCGAGAGTTTGTTGGGTGCCCGGGTAGAACAAATTGTGTCCCGGTTCAGGATGACCGCTTCCGAGACCGTCAGGACATTCCAGAAGGCCATTGTCCTGAACCATCTGGGGGCCCCATAGGGATGGGGAGATAACTGCAAGAAAAAAGAATGGGACGAGACCGCCAGACGAGGTCCCGGGTATGGCAGAGTATTTTGTAGACTGCCGTCCTTAGCTCTGACCGCGGGACCCGAAACCCGACACCCGATACGCTTCTCCTCTCTCGGTATAGTCAGATGCACAAGATAGTAACCGCTCGGGAAGACGGCAGGGCAGATAGCATGACGCTCGGGATTGTTGGGAGTCTAGTCGGGGGTATTAGAAGACTGTGGAGTGTGGGAATGGACTGTAGGATGTAGGGGAGAACCGCGGGGGGTGGCCACAGACGGTAGGTATATACTAGTGATGACGGCAGGGCACAGTGAAGAGCGAGGGAGGGCCGGGGATGACAGGGGACACCAGACGAAATATGAGTGATATATTATGATGCACTGCAACATATTCCTGCAAGAAAGAGAAGGTTAAATAGATCATCAAGTCTTCCAAGTATCAAGATAAGGATGAGCCAATTCATTCTTCCCTGACATACAATTTCTCTTTTAGCCACATCTACAAATCGTTGGTATTAAAAATGTATTTTGGCTGGCAGATTAAACTAGTCTACCTATGTGACACATAATTTGCAAAATCATTAATAGTGATGGACACAAAATCTGAAGTATCTACGCATACCGGCTGAAAAGGTGAAACTAGAAACATTCTCGGGGCCCTACCTACGTCCTCCAGAGGCATTACAGACAGGAAAAATGACAGATGACTAGCACTGGGGCTCGTCCTGGCCTACCGCCATGACGGACGGACTGGACGGTTCTGAACACCGCAGAAGGCAAAGGCACAGGTTGCATTTCGGGGCCTCAGGGTAGCTGAGGTCCTGCAGCTCATGAAGGTTCCCTTTGCTCCTCTGGATAGGGCATTCATCTGTATTAATGCCTTGGATAAGCTCCTGGGGAAGTAAGTACCCAAACTCTTGCTCTCATGGTATAATATTTATCAGTCTTTTCCGGGGATCCGCTTTTTCTTTAGAGGTCTAGAAATATCAGTGTTGAGATTGAGGTATATTTTCTGGCAAGTCCGCATTTTCTCCAGATAAAGCAAGACGGGGAGGGCGTTATAAGATACGTAGGGATGATGTCTGGTGGCGGTCTCAACCTTGGGACAAGGAACTCAGGTCCGTGTGTGGAGATCATAGGCTGTGGTTCAGAGACATTTTCGGATGTTCATGTAGCTGCAATTTGTTGTTATGAGATCCTGAGACAAGAAGGACGGGCGAAGTCAATGAAGAAGGGCGAAGAAGTCAGGGAGGAGAACTGTGTCTATTCTGTGGATTCGTATCTGGCGAGCTTGCCCTTTTACTCTATGGCTAGACAGAGGGTTTATATACAAAATGCAAAGACCATCCTCCCCTGTCAAAAGGCAGGAACCCAACACGAGATGCAATCGGAATAAGTGAATTCCGGTTCCCTTTGCGCTCAGCATCCTAATCCTTGTCCGTTCTTCCTTCCGTCCCACTCCGGCCATATATCCGAATCGCTGATACTATATACTAGCCAGATATACTCGTTCTCGTTCTCGCTCCTCTGGCTGTGTGATTGCTAATGACTGACAAAAGAACAAATAGCTAACAACTTGAGAAAAATAGAAAAGGTACAAAGAAAAAAATATAGTTGGGCGCGCACTGATCACCGGTGATATTCAACACAATTTTCCATTCCGGGATTGATGTTTCGCTAATAGTAGTACTGTAGGTTTCTGCTAGTTTCTTCAAACATTGCGGAAATATGATATTGGATTAAACAACAATCTAGGATAGGAAAAGAGCAACTCAGAAGCGTTACCAACGGCCCTAGTTTGAGCGACCCCTATTGTGCGAGATTAGCTCGAATTAAGACGCACAGCTGAGGCAAGTCTAGGCTAGAGATGGTAGTATTAATAGAGATTGTTAAATCAGAGCGGCCAAAGAAGGCGGGAGAGCTATGCATGCCCTAGGCGTACAAATGGAATGGACCGATCATAACCCAAACAATATCTCTTTGATACAAAAACTGCTGGCCTCCTAGCTTACTCGAGTAGACTCAGTGTTCCCAAGCGGTCAGTCCGGACCATGGGTCGGCAGTCCGGCCAGTCCGGCCGTGGTTTTGAAAGCCTGGGTCAGTCCGGCTTAAATTATTAACGGCCGCCAAAGCCTGCAGGCACCCAGGCAAACGCCAGGTCTTGAGGTAGGCAATCCAGGCCAAAGCCCACAGATGCCCAAGCAAAGCCCGTAGATGCCCAGGCAAAGCCGCCAGATGCCCAGGCAGCCTGCAGGAATCTGTCAACGGCCTGCAAGCTTTTCATGGCTAATCACTCAGAATATGGGAATGGAACAAGAAACTTACAGCGCTAGTAAATTTCGCTTAAGACGCAGAAATGTCCTCTACGCAAGTACTGATAAACAACGATTGTCTTCATATCCACACTACGCGACCATGATCCTTCCACTCATCACTTAGTACAATTATTTTATTATTCGGGCTGGCTTACCCTGGGATTGCGCTACCGTTAAGAGTTGATAAGCTTGAGGGTGCCGCTCTCTGCTATATAGCTGAATATTAATATTGAATTTATTATCTCTACTTCTAGTACTCGTATAGTATATTAATCTTAACCAAAATACAATCTCCAGCCTCATCTTCACCAAAATCTTATCTCCCAAGCAGGATATTATTGATATTATACAAGATTTAGAGAGTACATAACACGAAAGAAATATGATAAAGATATCCTCCTCCGACATAAGAGCTTCAAGTACGCATAAAGTTAAAAGTCCTATTAGCGATAGCCTGTTTCAACCCTGACCCTAATACTCGGGAAGTTATTTTTGGGTATTAGGGTCAGGGTGGAAATACCAAAAGCCTGCAGGTGACCCAGGCCGGGCCCGGCTTTGGTTTTGGAAAGCCGCTTGCCCACAGTCCGGCCCGGCCGTCCCTGAAAAAGCCTGGGTCAGTCCGGCCGTGCCCAAAGCCGGACGGACTGGCCGCTTGGGATCACTCAGTAGACTTGTTACCGTCAATAAGGAAGGATGGATGGGCTGTGCGCTTAAAGCACCCCAATATTCAAGAATTGCTCAAAAGCCGCGGCAAGATGTTCCGGAATCCCTATGTGGTAATGGCCGAGGTTTGCTTGACACATTTTAATCTGGATTGCATTTGGGAGCTTCCGCCAATTTCGGACTATCCCCTGCTGAATATCGCTTCCTCGGATACCCTTCCCGCTACGGGGGACACTACAGTATGCAAGAAATAAAACCACCGAGGGTGTAAAATCGCTCTAGCTGCAATTTTTGGAAGGATTTGATAGTCATATATATCCTGAGCTTCTTTTATGTTACAATGGTGCTGAGCTGGTGGGAGGGGTGGAAGGGCTGCTTCGGAGACTCGCAGGGCTCCACTTCAGAGTATATCTGGGCACTAGTCAGATTGCGGAGGCTTAATTCGCTGTAAGTTTTGGGATGTTGACAAGACCGATTGGGTAGGTCGTAAGCTTCTCATTTGGGGTTCTAAGAATTGGTGTTAAGGCATTATAACAATCACGTGCCTTGGATAGGCGCACTGCAACATAAAGTCCACCAAACCTTTCTCATCGGCCTCGCATGAGAGTTATCTCAAAACGACGCGCTCGTATTTCAACGCTCCGCTAATTATCAGATGACTACCATAGATTGAAAATCCCGAATCCAATCCTGCTTAGCGACTCCACCGCGCAGGGTCGCGGCTCTTAAGACTTGAACGGGATTCACACGAGCTTGCCGTGTGTCGGCTTCCCTTCCGCGGTGGCTTACGGAAGATCCAATCCCATCAAGCAAGCGCTAGCATTGATTTTAGCTCCCAATGTGCTTGCGACTGGGGAAAAATCAGTGTTGGCTAGCCTTTATGATCAGAAAATCTCCCAATATCGCACCATAAAGTTATACTACAAGTAATGAAGTCTAATTTGGATTGTCATTCTGGTGTTCATTTGACCGTCCCCACTTGCAATAAATATGCGATTGCATCTAGGGTAGGTGGGTGTCAGGGCCCAAACGAAACCATGGATGAACCGGAAAAAAATGTCAGCGCCCTGTTCGGTTACTATGAAGGGGTTGAATCGGGGTTCATCAACACAAGTTTTGTGAATGTTGAGATGTGAGTTGGGGTTTAGAGGGAAGTAGTGGCATGTTCGGCAACTGGAGAGGTGGTGGGAAAGAGTTTTCAATGCCAGCCCTACCACAGGCCAAGAGAGTTGCACATAAGTACTCTAGTGCAACAAAGCATAAAAGCCCAGGCTGTCGGCTATTTTACCTTTTTTCAGAAATCCATAGTCTGACACCACCGAAACAAGAAATCTCAAGGGGTTGCAGGAACAACGCGAGCGACCGTCTCATTCTATCTGTAAATCAATCTCCCATCATTTTTCCAGCAGTGGTGCGGAAAGATCAAAGACTAACTTAAGAGGGGGTATACAAAAGATGCATATCAACCGCCTCTGGTAAAAGGATATCTCCAGTTTCACAGTTATAAACCTTCCACCTAACTTTTTTTCTAATTGAAAACTACTCCCTACATGTTCCCCAGTTTGATTCGGTCTAAAGGGGAATCCCAGGATTGGGGTGATTAAATTCTTGTTAAGGAGTGCTCGGTTTTGGTGTAAGTTAGAATGGTCGTCGGCTGGAGTTTATTGTCACCTGACTTAACTTCCCTCTTTGCTACAAATGAAAGAAAGGTGATAAGTCACACCTCAGCCTACACAGGTTATCTCAAAAGGAAGAACCACAACCGACAGAGCGACCTGATGATCAAAATTGGAAAAGATATCGTATCGAAGCAAAAAACCGATACGACCACAATTACTGTAAGAATGGAGCGCTTTCCATCACAATTAGTTTAGTTTGGAATTCTGTTCCCGGCAGTTGTGAGAGCCGCTTATTGTGAAAGAGCCTAATTGGTGAATGTAGGCCTCGATTGGGTGCTTATTAAAGATTTACGTGTGTGTAACATTGATGAATTTATGGATTATCTTCTCCTTAGACTTGGCGCATGACTCATTTTGGGTGGGGTGCGGTAAATTTACAGTGTAGTCCGACCCCGCTTTCCACGAACTTCAAGTCTGCGATATTATATTCACCACTCCCCCCCGCCGACCTTCGCTACCTCTCTACCTCATGCAATACGAGGCAATATGAATCAGTTAACCTATCTCACACCTGTCGTTACCGGTACGGGCCACAGAAGCAGTTTCAACGTGACAAATAGCTACAACACCAACTATAACACCACATATGTGGATGAAAGTTCTCAGATCCTAGAGTGGCTGTCCCCGCTAGAACCTAATCGACGCCACCAGGATGTGCGCACCCGCCGGCTCGATGGCTTGGGGGATTGGTTTTTAGAAACAGAAGATTTTATCACATGGCGTGATAGCGGGGATGGATTTGGCATGGCCACTATCTTTGGCTCCGGAGCGCCGGGGGCCGGGAAAACATATCTTAGGTGAGAGCAACAGCTGGAACCCGTGAAGATATATGGACAAATGGTGACTGATGGAGTCAGTTCCCTAGTAATTGATGAGCTATGTGACCGATCTGTGGACCAGAATATCGCAGTTGTTTGTTTTTACTGCGACTTCCAGATCCAAAAGATGCAAACGCCGGAGAAAGTGTTGGGTGCACTTGCCAAGCAAATTGTACGTGGATTGGGGGTAATCCCTGACGAGATCGGTGGGGCGTTTCGGACATCAAGGAGTCAGGTTGGGGGTCGGGGTCTCCGCGTGCCTGAAGCTCTCTCTCTCCTGAAGTCAGCCATCGCACCCTTAGACCGAGCTTTCATCTGTATTGACGCCTTAGATGAACTCCTGGTGAAGCATCTTCCCACCCTTCTACGCTCCTTGCATGATATTTCCCAATCCTGCCCGGGGGTCCGCTTTCTCTTTACAGGTCGACCGCATATAGAGGCCGAAATTGAGAACTATTTTCCCGGAGCTGCGCGGGTTCTACAGATGAAGGGAACGAGGCAAGACATTATGAGATATGTTGAGATGATGTTGGATGACGATCCCAACCCCGAGGCAATGAACGACAGTCTTCGGGCGGAAATCATGAACCGGGTTTCAGAAACAATTTCCGATGTGTATGCAACAACAATTTTCTGTTCTAGTTTGGAGCTTGTGCTAATTGTAGTGCCTAGGTTTCTGCTTGTTTCATTGAACATCACGGCAGTATTGGAGGAGACAACAATCTACGACAGGCGTGAACAGCTCAAAACGATGACCAGTGGCCGAGGTTTGAACGACGCCTATGATGTGGCATTGGACAGAATTAAAGGGCAAACCGTTGGCAAGTCGAAACTCGGGATGGCGGCTTTAATGTGGATCTCGCGATCTGAACAACCAATGAGCCCGGACGAGCTTTGCCACGCCCTTGGTGTACAAATTGGGTTTACCGATCCTAACCCCGATTGTATCCCTTCCATGCAAACAATACTGGCCTCGTGTCTCGGACTTGCTACAGTCGATAAGGAAGAATCCAAGGTCCGCTTAGTGAACTTCACACTTCTGGAATATTTCAATAGCCGTTGCGAATTTTTTCAGAACGCCTACGTGGTAATGGCCGAAGTTTGCCTAACATATCTGAACTTCGATTGCATTAGGAGACTTGAATCCATGCCTGCCACAGAAGCGAGAAAATACCCTTTCCTTTGGTACGCTTCCGACTACTGGGGACACTATGCACGACACGAAACCACAGAGGGCGTGAAATCACTGGCGCTTCATCTCCTTGACGGATTTGAGAGCCATATATCAGCAAGCCTTCTGTTAGGTATGCCGAAGGGGGACCTGGCAGGGTCCCTAACAAGATTTACCGGCTTACACTGCGTGGCGTATCTGGGTGTTCATGAGATTGCGGAGGCTTTATTGGATATTAGAGACTGGGATGTTGATATGGCCGATTGCTGGGGCCGCACACCGCTGATATGTGCTTCTATGAAAGGACATGAAGGCATTATAGAGGTTCTCTTGGCAAAATCAGGGACTACTCTCAACAAGAAAGACAGGAACGGCCGAACAGCCCTCTGTTGGGCTGCACTGTATGGACAGGAGGGAGCAGCAAAGCTACTTCTAGAGAGGGGAGAGGTCAATCCCGAATCGCGAGATAATCATGGCCGAACACCGCTCTTCCACGCGGCCGAATCAGGGAGTGAAGGGATAGTCAAGATGCTTCTAGAACGGCAAGAGGTCAATCCTAATTTGCAAGATATTTCTGGCCGAACACCGCTTTCCCACGCTGCCAGATCCGGGAGTGAAGGTACACTCAAGCTACTTCTAGAACTGGACGTGGTCAATCCCGAATCGCAAGATAATTATGGCCGAACACCGCTCTCCCATGCGGCCGAATCAGGGAGTGAAGGGATAGTCAAAATGCTTCTGGACCGGGAAGAGGTCAATCCCGAATCGCAAGATAAGGACGGCCGCACACCGCTCTCCAGGGCAGCTGCCGCATTCGTGGGTGAGGGGGCAGTCAAGCTGTTGCTTGAACTAAAAGAGGTCAATCCCGAGTCACGGGATAATTCTGGTCGGACACCGCTCTCTTATGCGGCTAGACACGGGAACGAAGGGACAGTCGAGCTTCTTTTGAAACGCCAAGACGTCAACCCCGAATCGCTAGATAATTCTGGCCGAACACCGCTCTCCCACGCGGCTGTGGCAGGTGGAGGTGAGGAAAAGGTCGAGCTCCTTCTAAAACGGGAAGAGGTTAATCCTGACTCGCGAGATAATTTTGGGCGAACACCGCTCTTCCACGCGGCCGGCACAGCTGGAGGTGAGGGGGCAGTCAAGCTCCTGCTAGCACGTGAAGAGGTTAATCCCGAATCGCAAGATAATGGAGGCCGAACACCTCTCTCCCACGCGGCCGGATTCGGGAGCGAAGGGACAGTCGAGCTTCTTTTGAAACGCCAAGACGTCAACCCCGAATCGCTAGATAATGCTGGCCGAACACCGCTTATCCGCGCGGTCTACACATACGAGGGCGAGAAGATAGTTAAACTCCTGCTAGCACACCAAGAGGTTAATCCTGAATGGCGAGATAATACTGGGCGAACACCGCTCTCCCACGCGGTCTGCGCATACGAGGGCGAGAAGGTAGTCAAACTCCTGCTAGCACGCGAAGAGGTTAACCCAGAATCGCGAGATAATTCTGGGCGAACACCGCTCTCCCACGCGGCCGGCGCAGGTGTGGGTGAGGAGATACTCAAGATCCTTCTAGGACGGGGAGAAGTTGATCTAGAATCGCGAGATAATTCTGGGCGAACACCGCTCTCCCACGCTGCCGGCACAGGTGGAGGTAGGACAGTCAAGTTCCTTCTAAAACTGGAAGGGGTTAACCCCGAATCGCGAGATAATTCTGGAAAAAGACCACTCTATTATGCACACGGAGGGACCAGGGCTTCGCTCTCCGAACGTTCTCGGGGCTCAATATGGGGCTAAGATATATACCGCTGAAACCTAATTTCCCGAGACATGCTTCCAGTTAGTTAGTAACCCTTCCCAAACGGTTCGAGAGGCTCTTACCCCAGTTGGGAAACAGCGATTGCACAGCGCGCCCGGGGGTGTACATACCAACCCGCACATCATCCCTTCATTTCAGGTGCTCAGTATTTATTGGGTTCATGATGCTTCTGTTCAGAAGTAGGATATTCCCAACTTTGCAACCAACCCCTTCTCTCGTTACCTTATGTTTTCACAAATAACCATATATAACTAGGTTTTCACTTTGTAATACTTGGAGAGACGTTGATACAAATTGAGTAGAATTTTTTTTTTCTTCATTCCTTGAGTGCATTTATCATTCCTCCCTATCTCTCTTTGTTCCCCGGTTCTATACATTTTATCTTCTTATGTTCCTCAATGTAAATGCTAGATTACCGTCGCACCGTGTAGGCTGGTAAAGAGAGTTGCAATTTCATGTTTTTTTCCTTTGCTCAAGCCTATTCTGTGATATCATACATCATGAGCTTGCGAGAGCAGATGCCCCAGCGATCGTAGCAACTGCATGGTGTTTTGCACTAAGCCTCGATCTGTCCCAGCCCAACCGATAAGGTCTCTCGGACCTGGATATTGGGTATGCTATAGTATCGTATAGGGCCAATGTCCGAACGATGGTGTCCCTTTCTACAGGAGTCCACGCCACAGGAAGCGAGACTTGTTCAGCTTCTAACAGCAGGAGGACTTTAGATAGCCAACAGGAAGATATTAGGAGATAGTTACGTTAAGGACTTGAAGATGAGGCTTCGGTAATACAATACCGGTATGAAGAGGATTGTATGCAGAGTGGCGTTATTGCAGGGGAGGCAACTTAGATATAGGGTATAAATCGGTGGGTAAGAGAGGGTGAAGTTTCTGTAGCCCGAGAGAAACCTCAACCCAATTATTTTAATACAAAATTTACTCCACCCGCATTATGAATGATGAGATCCAAGGGGTTTTTTTTGATAGATAATACTAGCCACGCTCCAGGGGTTTGGTGAGCATCAGTACCCCGTTCTCGCAATTGAGCTCGAGGAAGTTCACCTACTCCCGCGGAGAGAAAGTTATGGTACTCTACCCAGTCCGTGCTAGCAACACAAGTCTCAGGCCAAACATCCTCTTTTTACAGGACACTCTATGAGTATCCACACTTCCCGCGATGCAACTCTGGTTACACTACCCTTGCTTCCTTCCTTTGTTTCCTGCAATCACTCGTGTAACTAGTAGTATGATTTTGGTTTGTAGAGTAAATGAAGTTCCAGGGTAGGTGTGGGTATTTTCGATGGAGAGTACCGGTTGTCAACCCTGACCGAGCAGTGTACCATAACTTATTTTGAGGGGGGGTACAACATCCAGAAATGTCATCAGGGAAACGGACATTTGCAGGCGGGTGGTGGGAAAAAACTAATAAGTTAAGGGTCAGGAAGAATTACACCCATTCTGTGTTTTTTTCTCTTTTTTGTAAGTTACTCCCCGTGTTGGCTTCCCCTTACCCTCCGCAGGCTCCAGGGTCATGGGTGGTCACTCGGTAGCTAGTCAGCTCCTGGGACCACGTGCCGAGCATGCTCGGTAGAAAGTAATGATCGGCAGTGGGGTTTATGCAGTGGAGTGGAGCAGCTCAAGTGAAGACACAAAGTTTGTATAAAGCAGTGAAGAAGTTAGCGATTCATGGAATTGGGTGTTGGGTGTGGCAGGACTAGAGGAGAGTCAAGGACCAAAGAAATAACTTGAAGGGAGGAAAGGGAAAGAAGGGAGAGGAGGAACGAGGAGAAAAGATTATCATGTGTTGCGCTTCCACCACTAGTGAATACGCATAGAGATATCCCTACAGCTGTGATATAGAAAGAAAAGAACTTGCTTATTTTCACCGGTTTGGCTTGTAGTGAGTCGGAGGTTGTGAGAGCTGGTTCATTGCGAAACATCATCTTGAGGTATATTGGGGCCTGGTTAGGGGTGGTTGTTAAAGGTTCTGGTGAGTGCAGCACTGCAGCATTCATAAAACCGTTTCTACCTATTCCAAGTGGCTGAATGACTATAAGCGGGGGTGTGATTCCGGAACAGTCCCAGTACTCGTAATTGCTTAACAGTGAAATTTCAGGTAGGAGCAACTACGGTGAAATCCGATTAAAAGAGCTATCAGAAATCGGGCCCCGAGGTTTAGCAATCCAAAACAATATACACGGAAAAGCAATAGAGTTTTCTGGGCAGGGCATAGCTTGAGGAGTGTGAGTTCGGTAGATATTAACCAGTATTCGTTATTTGGTGAACCCAAGCTTATTATGGCTCAGTAGGGTCATCCATCCAGTTAAGATCCGCAATATGGGGTTTCAAGGTATTTTTACAGTACGGTATGATAACTTAGGTTAAAATAAAGATTTGTATCCTGGCTTTCTCCGGGGAGCACCATAACAGGTACAAAGACATAGGGAAAGGGTAGCTGAAACCTTAGGGAGATATCATTGGAGGCGATGGGAAGCATTACTTGAGTCGCTTCTGATTTCATCATTAAAGTATAGGGCAGTGGTTTTGTAACGACGGTATAATAGGTAGCTACAATCACTATCACCTTAGCCCAAATGGTATACCAAGTGGTAACTGTTGTTATGAGGCGCCAATTGCAGGAGATGGGTGCACAAGAAAGAAAGAAAGAATCTGAGAGGAGAAGACTGTTGTATATTGTCCGGATAGCTTACTTGTCTATCTACAGGAAGACACTGGGTTTATATAGAAAATACAAGACCTTTCCCGCGTACTCAACTCCTGTTCCCAGGACATGGAGATGGTTCCAATAACTTCGATGGACGGCCAGAAGTCCATCCGGTGAACGTTCCATATCAATGGAACTCCGGTCCGCTCTCTCCGGTCGTCCCATACCCTGTTCGCCTTGCGTTCCGATCATCTCCGGCCATATATGCGCATCCTCCGTTCTACTATACAACCAGGTACAGTAATCCTCCCGCTTTGCTTGATAATAAGTGACAAAGGAAACAAGTAACTAAATACTAAGAGAAATAGGAAAGGTACAAATGAACTCGTATTCGTTTGGAATGATCGCCGGTGATTCTCAACACTCCCCCTCACAGGTGAACATATGTCCTAAGTCCAAACCAACAGTCTGTGTAGACTGCTCCCATTACCCATGCACATTCAGTTTCCGAGACTTGTCATTCTGATCGCCTGGTAAGTCTGCCACTCCTAGGCCGAGGACATGTTTCTGAAACTGTGGACGGGGAAGGGGTTTTGTAAATATATCCGCCGTCATTTCGTGTGTCGGACAGTAGGTAAGCTGAATTGCTCCAGCCTCGACATGCTGTCTGATAAAGTGATACTGAATATCAATATGTTTGGTCCTAGCATGATATTCCGGATTCTTGGTGAGAGCGATTGCCCCCTGGTTATCGCAGTGTAGTAGTCGAATCTCATGCTGATGTTTCAATGCTCCCAGATCTTTTAGTAATTCTCCCAGCCAGAGAGACTCTTGGACGCCTTGGGTTAAGGCAACATATTCCACTTCGGTAGAGGAGAGTGCGACGCTTGGTTGCTTCTTACTTGCCCAAGAGACTGCGGCCCCATTTATCATAAATACATAGCCGCTGACAGATCTCCTATCCTCGCCGGAACCCCAATCAGCATCCTTAAATCCTCCATAATTCCCGGCTCCATACATTAGTCCCCAGGTTTGAGTTCCTGCTAAGTAGCGGAAGATCCGCCTAACGGCTGTCCAATGGGGTGGCCCGGGATTTGTACTATGTTGGCTAACGACCGAGACAGCGAATGCGATATCGGGTCTACTTGCAACCATCGCGTACATTAGTGAACCCACAGCAGACTGGTATCGCTGCTGGTTGATTGGGTCTGCCTGGTGGTCTGGTGGTGATTTGAGTAGCCGAACATGGGGATCCGCTGGGGTGCAAATAGGCGCACAGGCTGTCATACCATGCCGTTGAAGAATTGTTTTGATGTACTTCGTTTGAGACAGGTGCAGGCTCCGGCTCCTACGACATCGCCGTATCTCCATTCCCAGAAAGGTAGTGAGCGGTCCTAAATCTGTCATTTCGAATTCCATATGTAGAAGATTTTGGATCCAGCTAATGTCATGCAAGTTTGGTGAGGTAATAACAAGGTCATCAACATAAAGAAGGAGCATAAGCTTAAAAATTGAGTGGACATAGATATTATGATCCAGCTCACTGCGCTGGAATCCATGGTCCGTAAAAAACTTGTTGATCTTTCCGTACCAGGTACGTGGAGATTGCTTTAATCCGTAAATAGATTTTTTCAAACGACAGACAATTCGGTCTTTGGTCCTGTGATCGGTTACTGGAATATCAGTGTGTAGTCCCTCCGGTATGTCCATGAATACGGTCTCCTCAAGCTCACTATGGAGAAAGGCAGTCTTGACATCCATCCCCTCAAGCTCCCAATCATTCTCACAAACAAGGGCAAGTAGTGAGCAGAGAGAGTTAAACTTCGCAACCGGAGCGAAGGTTTCTGTGTAGTCTACTCCGACTTTCTGGCTATAACCTTACAGCCACAAGTCTTGCTTTATATCGCCCATCCTCTTTCCGCTTAAACAACCAGCGGCAACCAATGGGTTCTCGAGTATTCGGAAGGGTAGCTAGTTCCCACGTTTCATTTCTTACCAAGGAGTCAACCTCTGACTCGCAGGCCTTATACCAGAGTTCACTCTCTTCACCCGCCAGAGCCTCGTTTAGCGTTTGTGGCTCTTCTAGGTTGGCGATAAGAGCATGTGCGACTTGGGAGTAGGTGTGCTGCGAAGAATTTCTTTGTCGTTCAGAACGTCTTGGTCCGGACGCAGTAACTGTTTGTCCTCTAGTCTGGTCTGCTGGATTTGGTGGTCTAACGATAATGGTATCCCTACCAAACCCCTCTAGGTCTGGTTCCTCGCTTATTTCTGCTGACGTATCTCGTCTGACTAGGATATCTGAAAGTTGTTGGTCGGCCCCCTTTTCTCTAATCTCGGGTAATTCTATCTGAATCTCTTCCTCTTGCGCAATCTCTTTACTGACTGGGTCTCCTCTAGTTTCATCGATAATAACATCGCTGGAGCAGAAGACTTGCTTAGTTGCCGGGTTATATACCCTATAGACCTTGCTTCCGCCTTCTTTATCATATCCCAGAAGGATACATTTTGCGGATTTCGCATCAAGCTTTCTTCTCTTCTCTGCCGGTATTAGTGTATAGGTTGCTGATCCAAACACTCGCAGATATCCGATATTGGAGGGCTTTCCAGTCCAGTGCTGGAGTGGCGATTTTTCGCCATATGATCGAGATGGCAGGCGGTTGTGGATGTGTGCTGCGGTGGCGACGCCAAAGCCCCAAAAGTCTTTATCCAGTTCCGCATCAGCTATCATACAACGTGCTGATTCCATCAGCGTTCGGTTGGCTCTTTCTGCCAGGCCATTATTCTTCGGAGTATATGGTGGGCTAATACGATGAGCAATTCCACAGTTTCGAAGATATGATTTGAATTGGTGGTTGATATACTCCCCCTCTCCATCTGTCTTAAATGCTTTGATCTCTTTTCCAGCTTCTTTTTCAGCACGCATCTTATATGCTTGAAAAGCTCCGAGTGCCTCACTCTTAGCCTTTAAGAGGGTGATGGCAATGCGACCGCTCCGCTCATCAATAAAGGTGATAAAATATCTTTCACCACTTATTGTGTTAACCTGCATAGGTCCGCAAATGTCAGAGTGGACTACCTCCAGTAGTTCCACTGCCTTCTCCCTAGTTCCAGTCATCGCTTCCCGGTGTTGCCGTCCAATCGCACATGTACCACAGATTTCTTTTTGCTTTTCCATGTCCTTGCTACATTCGATAAGCAACTCACGGACCCGGGGTTGTAGAAACTGAATTGTGTGTTCGTCTAGAGTCCGATGACCCAATCTCCGATGCCAGACTTCGAGGGTGACTGGCTTTGGTTTGTTGGTTGCCAATCCGATATTGGCTTTATCGAGTGCTAACTGCTCGTCCAGGTAGTAGAGATTTCCTTCGCGCTTCGCTATTAAATGTATTCCTTTGTCGGATATTGTGCATGCTTCCATACCAAAGCTGACCTCATAGCCAGAGTCAATTAGGCGTGCTATCGAGATCAGGTTCCCTCCCACCTGGGGAACATAGAGTACACCGGACAAGTGCAGATGTCCTATACTCATCTCACCTATTCCAACCGCTGCAATCTTTGATCCATCCGCGATCTCAATTGCTTTTTGGCTTATTTCCCGATAGGTTCCCGGTAAGTAATATCCTTTGGCGCTGCACAGATGCTGACTTGCACCCGAATCAAGTATCCACCGCCCTTGATTCCATCCGTTACTCGCATGATCCAGTACAGTAAAGGCCAAGGTTGCTGAGCTGTTTTGGGAATGCTGGCTGGTCTCTTTGGCCTCGTCGTTCTTCTTCTTCAGGCAGTCCCGCTTCCAATGCCCCTCTCTATGGCAATAGAAGCATTTACCTTTTCCTTTAGGTGTTCCCCCCAATCTTCCGGACCCGGATGATCCTTCGTTCCTGCTAACACCGAATCCACTAGGCAATCGCATTCCTCCTCTTCCCCTACCATGGCGTCCCATGCCTCGAGTTTGAGAAGGAAACCGTGCCGAGAATGCTGCCGCTGAGGTGCCTTGTCCTCCCCTTCCTTGTTGTGAGCCGTTAACCACCTGCCTTCGGGCAGATTCCTGTAAAAGTCGGCTGGTGAAGATATCGAAGCTAACATCATCTGCACGCGATTGAAGAGCCATAATGATAGGCTCATAGGATTCAGGGACACTTAAACTTAAAAGGGTAACTAACTCATTGTCCTCCATTCCCTTTCCATCCGCGGCCAGACTTTCTACCTGATTGGCTAATTCTCTAAACTTGTTTAGATGATCTGCCATATCGTCTCCCTCGACCATTCTGAGTGCCCACAGCCGTTGCATTAGGACCATGCGACCACTCGCTCCAATTCCCTGATGAACAATGCGAAGTGAGTCCCAGGCCTCCTTTGTCGTACCGCATTCTTGAATATGTGTAATCTGTGAGTCTTTCACATTCAAGGTGAGAATGGTGAATGCAGCATTGTCCTGTGCTAATGCCTTACTGTTGCTCGTATCTAGGTCCTCTTCAATTGCCGCAAGTAACCCTTTTTCCTTCAAGATGCGAACAATTCTAAACTTCCACGCTTGGTAATTGCTCTTGCCCGATGCCATCGACCCATCTAATTTCTCAATGGATTGGGTTAGAGAGGTCGTGGACGGAGTTGATGTGACTTCGGACTTGGTCGATGAAGAGGCGGCAGCCGACATCCTGAATCGTGATGGTAGGGATAGGTGGGAAATAGGTAACAGGCAAGGGCTAGAGGAAGGAAAACCGGTTGAGTTGTGGGGTCTATAGAGCGCAGGCCGGGCTCATAACCTGTTGTTATGAGGCGCCAATTGCAGGAGATGGGTGCATAAGAAAGAAAGAAAGAATCTGAGAGGAGAAGACTGTTGTATATTGTCCGGATAGCTTACTTGTCTATCTACAGGAAGACACTGGGTTTATATAGAAAATACAAGACCTTTCCCGCGTACTCAACTCCTGTTCCCAGGACATGGAGATGGTTCCAATAACTTCGATGGACGGCCAGAAGTCCATCCGGTGAACGTTCCATAACAATGGAACTCCGGTCCGCTCTCTCCGGTCGTCCCATACCCTGTTCGCCTTGCTTTCCGATCATCTCCGGCCATATATGCGCATCCTCTGTTCTACTATACAACCAGGTACAGTAATCCTCCCGCTTTGCTTGATAATAAGTGACAAAGGAAACAAGTAACTAAATACTAAGAGAAACAGGAAAGGTACAAATGAACTCGTATTCGTTTGGAATGATCGCCGGTGATTCTCAACAGTAACCAGAGGTGGTATGGTCTCATATACTAGTATATACATAGCTGGTAAACCTAGGATAAGGCCTAGGGAATAGCTGAGTAGCCTTGAGGTACTCTATTAGGCAGGGTAACCTTTTGGGAAAACATTCGCATAAGATCAAGAGAATTATGGGGATGTTACACGGATCTCCAAGACGACTTCTGTGGATGGCTGGAGGACTTCCTGAGCGGTTAAAGGCATAAGAGGGCAAAGTTACCCTACCTTGGGAATTTGGTTATTATGCCAATGGGTCCCAGTTACCCTACTGGGGAACCCAAGTTACCCTACCTTCACCGGCAAAGTCATCCTAGAACTTAGAGGTCAATTGCCTTAGATTCTATGGGCTCTTAGATGTTCTTGGGCACAAACGCATCTGCGCGGGGAGGCTCCACGCCTGTGTAAGGGTGGCCCGAACATACTATTAAACTTGGGCGGCTTCAGCTAACACCCTCCTCTGGCCCCGGCATTGGGACGGCGCGTTATAGGCACACGGCTGTGTAGTTGCTCTTTTGCTAGATAAAAGAGGTCATTGGAGCAGCTGCCGTAACACCGTATAGGTCGTCGCCGTCCGTCCGACTAAATGTCGTTCGCAGGATATATAAGGGGAGTATGGGTAACCGCCAACATGGGGGTCGCCCATATATGGTCTCTCGGGCATCTAGGAGTCTGTTCTAGCCTACGGGTTGTAGGGTAGTCTTCCTAGTGGCACTTAGGTAGTCTCAGAAGGCCTGGGTGCTTTCGAGACAAATACCTCAGTAACCAGCCATGACCTTCTCCCCTTGATTTGTAGCATTACTATGGGTTGTTATTGGACTCTAGAGGTATGAGTCTTATCACGGTAGAGTATGCCCTGAGAGGCTGGCTATGGGTAGCGCCCACTCAGCCAACCATTGGCTATATCTCACCGGGGGAGTGTCACAAATTGTGACTAAGCGAGGCAGGTTTCACATGACTAATACTTATTAGTCATAGGTATGTTATTCTTTCACACTATGTAGTCGTTTGACTCATAGATTCTCACATGACTCACGCTTGTGTGTCATTGTTATGATTTGATTGGTTGGTTTTA
>Ga0307509_10004871_pt1 | contig 19041 bp, 15 predicted proteins | sample 10_EM_MG_FD_202245 | JGI IMG/M metagenome (GOLD analysis project Ga0307509, IMG submission 202245) | Populus trichocarpa ectomycorrhiza microbial communities from riparian zone in the Pacific Northwest, United States - 10_EM | ecosystem: Host-associated > Plants > Roots > Unclassified | place...
TGTTGCCGTTAGCAGAACACGCCTATAACAACTCGGCTACCAACGCACACAAGATGACCCCTTTCTTCGCCAACTACGGTTTTCATCCACAGACAGAATGGATGAAAGAAAGAGAAGCTCAGAACCCTGGAGCGGCATTGTATGTTTACTGGATGCAGGACATACACCGACAGGCGAGACAAACCCTAGAAAATAGACGGGAATCGATGAAACAAGATTACGAGCGAAAAGCGACGGAACAACCCAGCATCAAGGTCGACGACTTGGTAATGTTGAATGCAAAAAACATACGTACCAAACGGCCATCGAAGAAGTTGAGTCCCAAGCTGTATGGCCCGTTCAAAGTCTTAGAAAAGAAAGGAAGTCGGGCATACAAGCTAGAAATATCACCCAGGTGGAAAATTCATCCCGTGTTCCACGTTTCGCTCTTGGAACCCTACCGAGCCTCGAACCGACCGAATCGCGAACAACCCCCACGAGACCCCGAAGAAATCGAGGGAGATTTAGAGTGGGAGGTCGAAAGGATCGTCAAAAGTGAGATCATTTCCTAGACGCCAAAGGTTCGAGGAAGGAACAAACCCATGAAAGAGCTTCGGTATTTTGTAAAGTGGAAAGGCTGCGCGGAGGACGAGAATACTTGGGAGCCACCCGAAGGTATGATGAACGCGCAGGAAGAGGTGGAAAGGTTTCATAGAGAGAACCCGGAGATGCCGGGCCAGAGAGAGGTCGAGTAACATAAGAAAGGTTTTCCATCAGTGAACAAGTAAACGCTGGTGGTTTTTACCCCTACTATGAAGAGCTCGAGATGGAAGATAAATTGTATAATAGACATAGAGTATTCGGGACGAACACTTCGAAGAGGGGAGCTCGTGTTAGGCGCACGGACTCCCCGTAAGGATTTACAGGGCAAAGTTACCCTACCTTGACGCATACCAACTTCGAAGGAAGAAGATAACACCCCCCTCCAGCCCCGGCTTTGGGACGGCGCGTCATCAGTGGCCGCCTGGGTAGTAGCATCCCAACACCAAAGACCACTATCAATGGAACACATCTTATAACACCGTATACGTCGCGGCCGTCCGTCCGACCGGATCCCGTTCGCAGGATATATGAGGGGAGACCTTCGGGCACCTTATGCAAGTGGAGGCAGGTGAATCGGACGACGGCGGATAAAGTTACAGACACCTGAAGACAGGCAGTCGGAAGAGTGGGTTGAAGGTAACAGGACGTTTCGCACGAAAGTTAGTCCCCTCGTACCTACAAAGTCGTGTAGAGTATGAAGGCGGTAACTATGCCCAGTAAGTGGATCGGGTGAATCCACAAAGGACAAGTTGGTAAAAGATGGAGTCCGAGGGAAAATGCCTATAGGTACGATCCCTAGGACAAGTCGTGTAATGCCGGAAGACAAGAATACGAGAGGCAGTTGCATACCGAATTCTTGACGGAACCAACCAAAGAACAATGGCCATCTTCTGTCCAGCGAGTTAGACTACCTTCGACGAGCACCGGGGCAAGATAATTCGTAACCACTGTTGTCAACGGATAAACGGATGAGCTGACACCTGACGTGGTCTCCACACCCTGAGGAATAATGGAAGCGCAGACCGATAAGTTGACCATGGGAGCAAAAGGTGTGGTAGACAGTTTTCAGGGTCTACGAGTGTTCGCACTCAGGAGAAGTTTGCAGAGTTGCGGGCAAGGTACTTAGTTAGTATAGAGTTAGCATGTATACCGTGATTGCTCAGACGCGGAATATAAATATCCAAGCATCTTCGCGGCTATTAGCAACAACAAGCACGGAGAAGAGATCTTATCAATATGATAAGTTATTCTACACTTTTATATCGTTACCAATACTTCGACAATCCGTATCGAAGCAAACCATTATATCTAGCCTACATTACTCGTATCTCCTTAACGAGTTCTCCGATATAATCACAATTAAGGTCCTAGCTGTCGGAATACCTCACGCCGAACCTACCACCTAACAGGGCCGAGCCCCCGTCAGGTCCGATTTACCCAATGTCAGCACACCAGTTGAACGAACTGGATAAATACCTCAAGAAAATGATGGTAGGGGGCAAGATCACTGATTGCGAATCCCCTTACGGCGCTCCGATCCTCTTCCTTCCGAAACCAGATGGAAGTCTACGATTGTGCGTAGATTATAGGAACCTCAACAAATTGAGCATCTTGAATAAATACGCTCTACCGCTCATGGATGAACTACGAGCCCGCGTTGCAGGAGCAAAAGTATTTACGAAGCGTAACCTAAAAGATGGATACCATCTTATTCGAATGAGAAAAGGCGATGAAGATAAAACAGCTTTTCGTACAGGATATGGACAGTATGAATACAACGTCATGCCTTTCGTGCTGGTCAATGCTCCAGCAACGTTCAAGACAATGATGAACAAAATCCCAAGGGAACCCCGGGACCCCGGATTAGTCGTATACTCAGACGATATCCTAATATACTCCGAGAATATGGACGACCATATCAAATTAGTCCGAAAGGTCCTTGACCGGGTCGAACTGCACGCCTTAGCTGTCTCATTGAAGAAGTCGGTATTCCACCAAGATGAGGTCGAGTTCCCTGGATACATTGTCAAGACAAGCGGAGTCACCAGGCGTGATAGAAAAGTGAAAAGCGTTCAAAATTGTGCACACCCGAGATCGGTTAAAGAAGTTCAGATATTCATTGGATTCGCAAACCTTTACCCACGATTCATCAAGGATTTCTCGAAGGTCTGCAAACCAATAACCGAAACATTGAAGGGAAACCCAAAGGATTTTCATTGGGGAAGTGAGCCGGAAAAGGCGTTTGAGGAGTTCAAGAAGAGGTTTACGACGGCACCAATTTTATCGCATTTCTACCCAGGACGAAGAACGGTGGTCGAGACGGACCCAAGCAGCTTTGCGCTAGGATGAGTGCTGTAACAGTACCAAGGGAGACGGCTTCACCCAGGGGCTTTTCATTCTCGAAAGTGGAACAGCTCGGAAAGAAATTACGAGATACATGACACGGCATGACTCTCAATAATGGAAGCGTTCAAGGAATGGAAAAGATACCTCTGGGGCGAAGAAGAGCCCGTAACGGTATACACAGACCACCAAAACCTACAGTCCTTCGTGGCCAAAAAAGTCTGGAACCAACGGCAAATTCTATACCCACAGGAGTTAACCAACTATAACTTCAAAATAGTCTACAGTCCGGGAAGCTGTGGCGGGAAGCCCAACGCGTTAAGTAGACGGCTGGAGTACCTTGCGAAGGAGGGAGCTCGTCACAGTGAACAGTCAATTCTGAAATCTGAACATTTTCAAATTTCCATAATTGATCAAAAACGAAGTGCGGAAACAGCTCTCATCCGAGAAACACGAGCATCAGGAAATCTCAGAATTATGAAGCTCTCGGACAAGGGTATAATCCCGACGAAAGGATCATGGTTGGCGGCCGGTCATGACATCTATGGAGGTAGAAAGGATAGTCAAGAGTCATATCATTTCCTACACGCGAAAGTTTTAAGGAAGGAATAAAGCAATCAAAGAGCTTTGGTATTTTGTAAAATAGAAAGGCTGCGCGGAGGACGTGAATACTTGGGAGCCACCGGGAGGAATGAGGAACGCGCAGGAAGATGTGAAAAGGTTTCATAGAGAGAACCCGGAGATGCCGGGCCCCAGAGAGGTCGAGTAACATAAGAAAGTTTTCCATTGGTGGACAAGAAAACGCCGATGGTTTTTACCCTTACTATGTAGAACTCGCAATGGATGAAAAAATTGTATAATAGAAAGAGAGTATTCGGGACGAACAGTTCGAAGACGGGAGCTCGTGTTAGGCGCACGGACTTCCCGTAAGGATTTACAGGGCAAAGTTACCCTGCCTTGACGCAAACCAACTTCGAAGGAAAAAGATAACACCCTCCTCCAGCCCCGGTGTTGGGACGGCGCGTCCTCACTGGCCGCATTGGTAGTTGCGTCCCAACACCAAAGACGACTATCAGCGTAACACATCTTATAACACCGTATACGTCGCGGCCGTCCGACCGACCGGATCCTGTTCGCAGGATATATGAGGGGAGCTGTCCGGGCACCTTATGCAGGTGGAAGCAGGTGAATCGGACGACCGCGCATAAAGCTACAGACACTTGAAGACTGACAGTCGGAAGGGTGGGTCGCAGGTCACCGGACGTTACCCACGAATGTTAGTCCTCTCATAACTACAAAGTCGTCAAGAGTATGAAGGAGGTAACTATGCCCAGTAAGTGGATCTGGTGCCACCACGGAGGACAAGTTGGTAAAAGATGGAGTCAGAAGGAAAAATCTTGTAGGTACGATCCCGAGGACAAGTCGTGTAATGCCGAAAGACCAGAATACGATATGCAGTTGCATGCCAAATCCTTGAAGGAACCAACCAAAGAAGATTGGCCATCTTCTGTCCAGCGAGTTAAACTATTTTCAACGAGCACGAGGGCAAGATAATTCGTAACCATCGTTGTCAACGGATAAACGGATGAGCTGACACCTGATGTGGCTTCCACACCATCAGGAATAATGAAAGCGGAGACCGATAAGCTGGCCATGGGAGCACAAGGTGTGGTAGAGAGTTTTCAGGGTCTAGGAGTGTTCGCACTCAAGTGAAGTTCGCACAGTTGTGGGCAAGGTACTTAGTTAGTATAGAGTTAGCATGTATACCGTGATTGCTCAGACGCGGAATATAAATACCATCGAAGCATCTTCGTTGCTATTAGACACAACAAACACGGAGAAGAGATCTTATCAATATAATAAGTTTTCTACACTTTTATATCGTTACCAATACTTCGACCACCTATACCGAAGTGAACATTATATCTAGGCTACATTACTCGTGTCTTCTTAACCAGTTCTCCGATATAATTACGATTAAGGTCCTAGCTGTCAGAATACCTCACGCAGAAGCTACCACCTAACACAAGCGTCAGATCCGACAGTAGAGGCCCCAGGGGCGGGTGGAGGGAACCCACCGGCATCACCGAGTTGAGGGGCAGTGATGGCACCAGGAGGAAGAGATCCGGATGACCAAGGAGAACGGTCTGGAATGAAGCCAGACGAGACCAGGAAAGGAAGATGGGAGCAGAGACAGGCACCTCAGCCAGTAGCCAACCAAGATAGTAACAACTACGAACAGTTGGTGCAACTATCTCGAATCATGGTCAACGCCATGGGACGACGAACAAGAGTCCCAGTGGAACCCCCTGCCCTGTTCAAAAACGAAAAACATGACGATGTGCGCATATGGTTGTTAAGAGGCACGGATCCTTTGGGCCAAACAATTGGCAGTCTGAAGACGAGCCGCAACAAATCTGATACGCTATAAGCTGAATGGATGGGAAGGAAGTTTCACTGTTTATGCAAATCTCCCGCCAACAAATAACCGAAGAATTGGCTTATACCAAGCAAGCAGGATATGAGTTCTGGCATGTCTTTGCAGAACAAGGGCTGCGACGTTTCATTCCTACCCACGAGAGGGAACAAGCCCGGCAAGAAATGCGCTTTGTCAGATACCTGGGGGACATTACGAAGTTCTTGCCAGAAATGGAAAGTCTAAACATCTGTGCAAGAATCACCGGGATAGCCTGGAGAAAGATGATTCAAGCTGAAATTCCCGAGCATCCACTAAGACGACTCTCATTAAGAGAGTATGTCGACGATGGGGAATGGTTGGAAGCAGTGAGGACCTTTACCCGCATGTAAGAAGACTTCAGGGAACGGAAAGGTCTTTGAGGAGGCGGTCCTTCCGGCGTCACAAGTGGTGAAAAAAGGAACTTCGAGGATTCGAAGACAACAGTCATCGCCAAGCTAGTAAAAAAGCAATACGCGGCTAAAGAAATGCGGGATTAGAAGGCAAAATAGGCACAATAGGCAGGGGAGCGAGAGGTGACAAAGGCAGTGTCAGTGGAACCCATGAGGGAGGTTAAACACAGAGTGTGGGTAGCAGTTCACGAGGGTGTCGATCAGAAGGTTGTCAACAAATGAAAGGAATATAACAAATGCACACAGTGCGGGATGAACAACCATACTTGGAAATTCTGTAGCAAGCCGGGACAAGTATCGGCTGTATATTGTGGGGCAGCAAAACCCAAACGACAGGCCTTATTCGGAACGAGGCTACGCCCCCAGGTAGCGACTGTGGTATTAGATGGCCAGGAAGAAAGCTCAAGACGAGCGGCGCAAAGGCCCCCGGCTTGGGCCTTGGTAGATGATATATTGTAAAAAGTGATCTATGTACCAACAACGACAGAGATTAGGTAGTGAGGTTGCCGCCGCCAACCGAAAGACCTGCGTCGTAGTCGGTGATAGTACCCCATTGGCTGGCTAATCAACCAAAAAAGGATACCTGTTATCATTTTAAACTGAAAAGAGGGGTTGTCTGTGCTGACCACGGGAATCTTATTTAGTCACAACCTAAGGAAGTGGTGGAGGGGACTACAGAGAAAGAGAAGACAATCATACTTCAGAATAGGGCTTTAGTTGCAGGACATGCGAAGGGGGGTCAAAATCCAGTGTAACCTGACCTTCCTCCCAGGTACAACAGCCAGGTAAATAGAAGCCAGGGGCATCTCTCTGTGGTAGTCGGTTCCTGTCGTGATGAATGGTGTTGGTGGAGGTCCCTCTGAGGGAGTTGGACCAAGTCGAAGGTGAAGGTACTGTGGATTCCATGCAGGGGACAGCTTTATATGCGGAATTAGTCGACAATAAAGGGCGGCGCATCCTAGTCACAAACTCAAGGGATACTCTAGTGAACCACACCTGTAATCTGGGACCTCCTCGGCAGGAGGTACAGACCACTTGTAGTGGGCTACCCGATATTCAAAAATTAGACACTGATAGCAAAAGGTTTGTCTGAGGAGGCTTGAGAAGCCGAAACTGTGCAGGCGCGGTAACAAACCCCCATGCTACCTGAAGCCACCATGATGAAAAGATTTTACCCAGATCCGAGCGAAAGCTCAAGACCTATTAAAAAGCTTAGACATTATGCCTGCCCAGAGGGGAAGGCATTTATCGAAATTATGGGACAAAAACATGCGATAAACGGCCTTCTAGATTCTCATTCAAACCTCTCTCTGATGAACAAGGATCCCACACGACGGCTAGAAATCGCGACGGAAGATAGGGACTCACTGTTAAAAATCAGAACCTTCGATGGCGAAACCGCGCCTACCGGAGGAACCTTCTACCCACATCCCATCCTGGTAGAAATTGGTACCAACGGTCACCGAAGCATGATATCCTGCGAAATTGCAAATGTAGGAATATATGATTTAATCATCCCATTCTGGTTGTGGCATAACGAACACCGCCTAAAAAATATTGCAAACCCAAGCAAATGGGTCTTTGAGGGTACGAAATGCTAGGCTCATATAGAAGATGAAGCAGTAACAGATTTATTTGAGTGGTATGAAAGTGTGGCTTACGACGAACAAGCACAGTACATAGAAAGGATAAGATGGAAAGATGAAGGAGGAGTACAGTTGGAGACCCTGCCAAAACCATACTAGCAGTATAAGGAGCTTTTTGAAAGGAAAAAGGCGGAGATGTTGGCACCTTGAAGGAGCTTCAACCACACCAGCAATCTTAAGGATGGAGCAGAGCCCCTGTGGGGCCCAATATACCCAATGTTGGCACACCAGCCGAACGAGTTGTACAAAAACATCAAGAAAATGCTGGCACAGGGCAAAATAGTGGATAGCAAATCCCCATATTGAGCACCAATTCTCTTCTTTCCAAAACCTGATGGTAGTCTACAGCTACGCGTAGACTATAGGAACCTCAGCAAGCTGACGATCCTGATTAAATACTGACTACCACTCATGGACGAACTCAGAGACGGTGTTGCTGGAGCAAAAGTGTTTACCAAGCTTGACCTGAAAGAGAGATATCATGTTATTCGAATGAGGAAAGGCGATGAACATAAGACAGCTTTGGTACCAGATACGGACAGTACAAATATTATGTCATGCCTTTGGGGCTCGTAAACACTCCCACAACCATTCAAACAATGATGAATGAAATCCGAAGGGAATTCTTGTGCTATGGAGTAGTCGTCTACTTAGATGATATCCTGCTATACTCCGAAAATATGGAAGACCATATCAAACTGGTTCAACAGGTACTGGACAACCTCGATCAATATGCACTAGCTGTCTCGCTCAAAAGGTCAGTGTTCCACCAGGAAGAAGGCAAATTGTTAGGATACATTGTCAAGACAAGCGGAGTCACCACGAGTGCTAGGAAAGTGAACAGCGTTCAAAATTGGGCACATCCCAGATTGGGTAAAGAAGTACAAATCTTCATTGGATTCCCAAATTTCTATCGACGATTTATGAAAGATTAGTCAACAGTTTGTAAGTAAATCACTGAGACAGTCAAAGTGGACCCACAAAGGTTTCAATGGGGAAGAGAGCAGGAGGAGGCGTTTGAGGAGTTGAAGAGAAGGTTTAGAACGGCACAAACTTTATCGCATTGTTACCCAGGAACGTAGATGGTGGTGGAGAAGGAGGCCAGTGATTTTGCACTCGGATGGGTATTGGCTCAATATCAAAGAATACAACTTCATCCGATGGCATTCTGTTCTCAGAAATTGAATCGTACCAAATGAAATTACAAGATACAAGATAAAGAGTTACTCGCAGTAATGGAACTGTTCAGAGAATTGAGGCGATAGCTCATGGGTGCACAAGAGCCGGTGACAGTATACACCGATCACCAAATCCTACCATCCTTTTTGACCAAAAAGATCTGGAACCAGCGTCAAATTCCATGGGGACAGGAGTTGACCAACTAATACCTCAAAATGGTCTACCAACCACAGAGCACGGGCGGAAAACCGGACTGACTAAGCAGACCGCCGGAGTGTCTTGAGGATAGAGCTTGTCACAGTGAACAGTTAATTTGAACACTGAATATTTTCAAATCTCAGGTATTCATCAAAAACGAACATCAGAGGCAGCCCTCTCCCTGGAAACACACGAATCCAAAAATCTCAGGATAATGAAACTCTTGGTTAAGGCAATAATTCCAACAAAGGGATCACAATTCGCCGCTGGACATGACATTTAGGCCCTGACGGACAGACTGGTATCAGCAAAGAGAAAAGTAATGGTGGACACGGGTATTGCGATAGCATTGCTAGAAGGAACCTATGGAATGCTCACTGTAAGAAGTGGTATGACTAGCAAGATCGAAATAGCAGTTGGAGGTGGTATAATAGATGTACATTACACCTGAGAGGTTAAGGTCATACTTCAATATCATGATCAGGTGGACTGCGTGTATAAAGCACGGGATTAGATAGCCCAACTCATAGTAGAAAGAATTGCCAATGCTGGTGCCATGCAAGTAGACGACCTAAGAACACCCGAGAGGGGAAAAGGGGGTTATGGGTCAAGGGATCTAGATCCCAAGCAATCCATTACGGCTAAAGAAGGAGTCAACCTATGTTTCCTTCACAGAGAAAGAAGCAACCATGAATTCTTTAGTGCGACTGATATCGGCTATGACCCTTGGTTAATGAGCGAAAGAGAAATATTATCTACCGATCATGTCAACGCAGCCCTGATGCGAACAATGAACAATTGATTTCTAGACAAGATCAAAGTGGATTGAAAGCAGGATGAAAAGTGGCAGGAACGAGGCAACTGGTAAGGTTAAGAGAAACAGGAGAGATGATGCCAAACGAGTGGATAGAAAAGGGTGGGTAACTATATTATAAAAATCAAGTATATATCCACGAAGACAAATCCCTACAGAGGGAGATAGCCCAAGGCTGTTACGACTCCATGGTGGCGGGACACTTTGGGCAGGAAAAGACAAGCAAGATAGTAACAAGGGACGTTTATGTTAGGTGGTAGCTTCAGTGTGAGGTATTCCGATAGCTAGGACCCAGATTGTCTTGTATAGGGGAACTCGTTAAGAAGACACGAGCAATGTAGACTGGATACAGAAGAGGAACTTTGGTGTAGATCGTCAAAGTATTGGTAGCAATCAAGTAAAAACCTATTATATTCATAAGATCTCTTCTCCCTGCTTCTTGTATCTAATAGTAGCAAAAATGCTTCGATATTTATATCCCGCGTCTGAGCAACGCCGTATACATGCTCTTTCTATACTAACTAGGTACTTCACTAGTCTCTCTGCGAACACCTTCCGAGTGTGAACCCTGGGAGACCCCCAAAACTTCATGCCACAGCTTCTTGCTCCCATGGTCAACTTATCGGTCTGTGCTCCCGTTATTCCTAATGGTGTGGAGACTACGTCAGGTGTCAGCTCATCCGTTTATCCGTTGACATCAATGGCTACAAATTATCTTGCCCCCATGGTTCACAGAGGTAGTCTAACTCGCTAGACAGAAGATGGCCATGCTTCTTTGGTTGGTTTCGTAGAGAATTTGGTATGCAACTGCATAACTTATTCTTGTCATCTGGCATTACAGAAGTTGTCCTGGGGATCGCACCTCTCGGTTTTTTCACTCAGGCTCAATCTTTTTTCCCAACCTGACCTTTGTGGATTCACCCGATCCACTTACCGGGCATAGTAACCTCCTTGGTACTCTACGCGTCTTTGTTCATTACAGGGGCCTAACATGAATGCAAACATCAGTCACCTTTGACCCATTCTGTGGACTGCTTGTCTTTAAGCGTCGGTAACCTTATGTGCCGTTGTCTGATTGACCTGCTTCTATTTGCATAAGGTCCCCGGAGTTCTCCCCCCATATAGCGAACAGGACGCCGTTGGACTGAGGGCTGAGAGGTATACAGTGTTATACGATGTGTTCCAATGATAGTGGGCTTTGGTATTGGGACGCCACTGCCCAGGTGGCCAGTGCCAGTGATGACACGCTGTTCCAACGCCGGGGCTGGAAGGGGGTGTTATCCTTTTTCTTCCGAGTCTGTGTGCGCCAAGGTAAGCTAACCTTGGCCCAGAAATCCTTACGGGGAGTCCATACACGTAACACTTGAGTGGAAAAGGCTCGCGGAATGGATCAGAAACTTCATACCATCCTACGCCGAATGCCAACACAGTAAATCCCCATGGCATGCAGAACATGGACTACTTGAACATTTGGGGAAACCCTCTGCCCCCTGGGGCTCCATTTCAACAAACTTCCACACACAACTAGCGGAATCGCGGGTAAGAGCCAGATAATGGTAGTGGTAGACCGGCTCACAAAGATGGCTCATCTTATCGGCCTCCACACAAATGCCAGCGCAAAAGATGTTGCGGACACCTTCCATCGGGAAGTTAGGAAACTTCACAGATTGCCAGCCGAAATCATATTGGACATGGACGCGAGGTTTTCCCGCGAATTTTGGAATTATTGTACAAGATGCGAGTCAAACGACGCATGTCAATGGCTTACCACCCTCAAACTGACAGACAAACCGAAAGAACCAACCAAGTGCTGGGAGGTTACTTACCAACCTTTATCAACTACGATCAGAACTCCGTGTACCCACTATTGCCATTAGCAAAACATTGATACAATAACTGAACAACCAACACGCATGAGATGACCCCATTCTTTGCCAATCGCAGCTTTGACTCACAGCCAGAGTGGATGAAAGAGAGGGAAGCTGATAATAGGGGGTGACAATGTATGCTCACTGCATGCCGGACATACATCAACAAGCGAAACAAGCCCTAGCGAAGACAGGTGAATCAAGGAAGAAATATTAGCACAGCAAAGCGACGGAACAACCCATCAATATCGGCTACTTCGGAATGTTGAATGCAAAGAACATACGTACTGTTAGGGCTTAAACTTGACTTTCTTAACTTGCTGTTATCTAGCTTATCTGTAATTAACTCATACTAAATAGGTAGTAAGTCACGATCTTGGGGAGGTGGTTGCCTAGGCTTGGCGGACAAGGGCTGCTATGTAAGTTAGGTTTTTTTCTCTCACGCTTCTCTTCCCCCTCCACCTAAACACACACAGAGACGACGACAACCGACAACCTTTGCAGCAAGGAAAGCGGCAACGAGGATCGTTGGTTTGGAGGAAGGAAAATTGGACCTGTACTTAATTAGTAGTCGGACAACCTGCTGGGTTGGGCTTTCTTTGAGTCGGGAATTTTCTGCTTGGTACGCTTTGTGGGGTTGATTTGCGAGATAGCTTAGTGAATTGAGATTGATTGTGACTTGTGTGATTTTCGTTCTACTTGAGTGTTCCTTGAGAGTGACAGTTGTTTTCACTTACTTCTGCGCTTCCATGAGGCAGAAAGCATTCGGTTGATTTTCTTCTTTTCATTTGGTGCTCTGAAACGGATTGTCACGATTGCTATATCACGACGCCGTTTGGTTTGTTTCCTTCTGTGCTGTGTTGGGCTGAGGGTTTCTTTCTTCTTGCTGGAGAGCTTTTTGAAAGGCAGTTACCGGGGGTTTGTTCTTTGTTGTCTGTCATAGGAGGAGCGGATACTTCCTGTTGTTTCTCTGGGTTTGTTCGTGATGGCTGCTCCTGTTAAGATTTCTATGTTCATGGGTGGGGATAGGGATTATCCTGAGAGTGTGGAAGAATACTTGGAGGATGTAGAGGCAGCTGCTCTCAGTTGGGACAGCTATTGTTCGCCCCATATGGTGATTGATGCTGAGGCTACAGACAAGTCGAAAATCAGGTTCTTCCGTCAAAACCTGGGAAGACAAGGAGATGCCTGGCACTGGTGGCATTACGTCTTGGAAGATACAAAGAAGTCTGACTGGGCCGAGATCAGGGCGGAATTTACTGCACGTTACGGAAGTAAAGTCACGCAAGCGGCAAGCCTCTTTGAAGTTCAAAATGAGATCATCTCATTGCGGCAAGAGGAGCAGCAGCATATCACCGATTACGTTCGCGAGGTGGAAAAGCTCTCTCGCCGCGTGCCTAAGGAGATGGACTCACTGTTGGGTATCTCTTTTATTAAGGGTATGAGAGACGAAGGTCGCAGGGAGAGAGTATCATTCGACTTGAAGGATTCTCCAAACTTCACCTTTACCAGAGCGCTCACTGTTGTGAAGGCAGCCTATCGAATAATTGGAGAGGCGGATCCTTTCAACCCCAAGAATAGGTCCTTGAATGGCAATGGAGCTCGCCATAGCAATGGAACTGGGAATGGAGACCTTAAGGGAGAAGACGAGTTCAATTCTCCACTTTATGTCTCGACGGAGATTCAGTCGATACCCAAAAGGACATCAAATGTTAATACGACACAGGCCCATTCGGTATTGCCGAAGCCGCCTTCTCGCCCAGCAAATATCCCAATACCAGCCGAACCGAAGTCCTCCATTTCCCAAGAGGAGTTTAATACACTTATGTCAAACTTCATGTCTTCAATGGGTTTTTCTAAGTCTGAGTCACCGGTCGGAAGTGGGCTGCCACCTTCTAGACTTCGTCAACCAGGAACCTACCGTGGCGGATATAGAGCTTTGATAGTTTGTTACAACTGTGGCATGCGGGGGCATTATTCCGATGGCTGCACTAGTGCTCCTCTTTCTGCTTTGGAGCGTCAACAAATACGGGACAATGATACGAGAGAGAAAGATATCCGGGAAGGGTATTATGAACGCCTGCCGCCAGCTACAGGTTCAAACCTAGTGGAGATTCTACCACAGGTTAGACCATCTACGTTGCTACCGAATCAGGGTGGATTCTCAAGAGCAGACAGGTCTCAAGAGCACAGTTCGGAGGAAAGACAGACATCCCTACCAGCTGAGCCGATTCTTGGAACACCGCCGCGAATCCAAGCTCCTCAACGGGCAGCCGCTGCATGTGTTAAGATTTGTTCTACTGAACGGGGGGGTTTGGGAGAGGCTTGTGCTATCCTGGCACGGATTCCAGCTGTTGCTACGATCTTCGAGAAGGCTCTCGTTGAGAAAAGAGCGAGATTGGAAGATGTTAGCGATGATGAGGAGGATGAGGATGCTCATCGACCAACTAGACAAAGGTTATCGGGGGTCCAAGAGCAACCGGTACCGCCCAGTCCAAGACGTATTGCTCGCGAGGTTTTACAGCAAATGGATACCGACACAGCGGAATACTTTGACTCTGGAACTCAAACGCTGAGGATTCAAAGGAAGAGCCAAGGAGAGAAGTTACCAGCACCGCCGATCAACTGGATGAAAGGGGAGCGTCAATATACGATTCAGGATGCTCTTACCGGACCAGGTTTAAACCCAGTTATCACTCTTCCCCAGGTTTTGGACTGTTCTCCTCGTCTGAGAAGGGATCTTGCGGAGCTTCTTCGGTCCTCATTGCCAAGATCAAGGAAGAAGAACACGGCAGACAAGAGACTTGAATCGGCTACTCAGTCTGGGTTGATGGTCAAAGCCTTCCCACCGCATACTGTTCTAAGCGAAGCACCTCCAGATACAGGGCAGGAGGCAGAGTGTCTCTACATTGAGGCTTGGGTAGGAGGGCAAAAGGTTCCAGATGTTCTTGTCGATGGGGGAGCAATGTTGGAGCTGATATCCAAAGAGCTTGTTGAGAGGCTCAATCTCGTTCGTTATCCGGTAGAGGGTTTGGCTATCCGACTGGCAGATGATCGGTTGATTCCTCTGTGCTTCTACGTTTGGTTGGATGTTGTCGTTGCTGGAGTGGTGGCAAGAATTAAAGCCTTTGAGGTAGAAGTCTCGCACACCTACCAGCTTCTTCTTTCACGAAGATGGCTCCGCAGAGTAAGAGCTGTGGAGTATCACGCCTCCCAAACTCTCTTCCTGGAAGGTAGTGATTTCGTTCGCCGGAAAATCTCTGCAATTCCAATGGTTAGGAAGCCGCCCTTGTCCACACCTAAGCTTAAAGGGGTTGAAGTTTCTAGTGCGTCTCCTCTCGAAGTGGATGATGAAGAGGCTGAAGAGGCTGTCGAAATACTTTTAAACGAGTTGGATCATTGGGATGGGCACCAAGGTCGGAAGGCTTCCCTTGCGGGAAACTAGAGGCATCGTCCTCGTTTCAGGGGCTTGGACGATGCACATTTGACCCTGGGGGAGATGTGGGAGTTCAGATTAAAGGCGGGATACTGGGTAGTTACAGGGTAGGAGAGTGTAATGAAGACTTTGGAAGGGAATGCGGCATTCAGGTGGGAACGGAGCATGAGAAGGCGTTATATGGGGTAGTACAGAGAGATTATGAATACAAGGAGAAGGTATTATCGACTACAGCGCTTACAAGGAACAAAGCGCAACTGTTCCCAACTACCCGGAGGCCACAAGGAAGAGAGTTAGTCAAGGCTGATGAGGGGGGGAAGCGGAAGATTGAGGAGTGGTTTGGCAAAAGTCAAATAAAGTTAGGAACACAGTTGACTGCGAAGGAGAGCTGGAGAGCAAAAACCCTCCTTTACACCTGGCGTGATATCTTTGAGACGGATTTGCTAAAGATTAAGCAAACAGATTTGATTGAGCATGCGATCGTGCTTTTACCAGGAGCGAAGCCAACACGAGCGCGGATCCCACTCTACACTGAAGAAGAAATCGCTTTCAGCCAGAAACTGCTACCTAAGATGGAGGAAGCTGGGCTCATTTTCAGGTGTGATAGCGCATGGGGGGCTAGAACGAAGTTTGTCCTCAAGCCGAACGCAGAAGACCGGGCACCAGGAGATCGGTTGAGAATGGTACAGAACTTTATTCCTCTCAATCGGGTAACTGAGAAGTCCTGCTACCCTTGCCCGCGCATAGAGCAAATCATACATACCGTACTGAAGAAGGGAAAGAAATTCTTCTTCCCCAGTGATGCGGCCAATTCCTACTGGGCTATTCCAGTACGGAAGGGTGATGAGCATAAGCTGGGCTTCGTCACTCCATATGGGATGTACTGTTATACGGTAATGGGGCAAGGGCTGACAGGAGGGACGCACACTTATTCGCGGTTCCGAGATTTGGTGTTCGGCAATATTCCTGATGGCACTCAGGAGAGTAAAGCAACTAGAGGACCCGAGGGAATACAACCGCTGGAGGTTTTACCTGGTTCACCGTCGCTAATTGGCGATCATGGCAAGGTCGCGTTTGATGGGATGATCGACGATAGCTACGGGAGTGCAGAAACCTTTGAAGACATGTTCAGCTTTCTTCATACGAAGTTCTTTCCTCGTTGCGCTTGGGGTCCGATGTACCTCAAAGGAGAAAAGTGTCACTTCTTTCGCAGCTCACTGGGGTTTGTAGGTCTTGAGTGCGGAGCAAATGGTCTACGGCCGTCGGTGAAGAAACGAGCAGCAGTTCTCCAATGGCCAAGACCGTCCAGCTTTGAGGAGGTAGAGGCTTTCTGCTACTTGACACAGTTCCTGCGAAGATTCATTCCTGGGCGAGCAGAGTTGGTTAGAATAATGAAATATGGGTCAAAGGAAGAGGGAAGTATGCTCCGCAAGGGGGCTCTGTTGACAGAGTTTGTTTGGACACCGGAGAAAGAGGTAGCGTTTCAGGCTATCAAGCAAGCAATTGCGAATAATGCGATGGCAGCTCCGGATGCCTACTCGCAGTATCATCTGGCTGTTGATGCCAGTAAGAGAGGACTAGGTGGTGTTCTTTTCCAGCTAACCGGGATTCCTTCTGGTGTAGAGGCTACTAATTCCCCATTACACCGTGAAGCAGAAAGAGTCATCATGTTCATATCTTTTAAGCTTGCTGATGCGGAAACTAGATACTCTAACTCAGAGAGGGAGGCCTTAGCTGTCGTTCGGTGTTTGGCAGAGGTTCGCTGGATGGTAATCGCTTCTGAGTATCCGGTCTTTGTCTATACAGACCATGAGGCATTGCGAGTACTTCTTACGGGAATTGACAATGATGCCCATGGCCGAATTGCTAGATGGCAAGAACGACTCGGGGAATACAATTTACGACTTCTCCACCGGTCATCGACGACGCATTTCATGGGAATAGCGGATGGGTTGTCACGGCTACCTACTCGATGGCTGAATACGCATTTTATGGAAGACTCGGAGGCTCCTATCATCCCCCTTAAAGCGGAACCGGTAGGACCTGGGCACTTGACTCCAGTAGTGCTTCAAGCTACAAGTAGCGTACCAATTTCAAGCACATTACCACTTCTACTTCGGGCGGATAAGGGGTTTTGGGCAGCGGAAGAGGAAGGGGGGTTCTACAACGCTCTGGAAGTGAAGGAGTTGGGGCTGGGGAGAGTGGTGAGTGAAGGGCTGAGTGGCGATATGAAAAGGTATTCTGTGATGGTAATAGGAGCGGATGGACAAGAGGGTGTTATTACGGAGGATAGGGAATCGGGGGCTAAGGAAGTCGTATGGGAGGCGGGAAGAAATGAGGATCTACAGAGGATGGCGAGTGATCTGAGATGGCGGAAATGGGAACAATGGTTGAGGTCAGATTTCTATGGGAAAATGGTACAACTACGCTTGGAGGAAATGGATAAAGGTTTGGCGAATGTAATGAGAAGGCTGGATGTGGGAAGAAATGAGCGGAAGATGTTGATGTGGCGGATGAGAAGGTTTGTAATGGTGGAGGGGGCAAATGTTGGGTTGTTTTACCGGGAAGGTGATGGGCAGTTGTCAAGCTGCATATTGGAGAAAGATGTGGCGAGAGTTTTGATGGAGCTTCATGAGGAACATGGTCACTTTGCGGCTGGAGTGACGAAGGGGCGAGCTCATGGAAGAGTCTACTGGCCTACTCGGACACGGGATATTGATCGCTGGGTTGCCTCCTGTGATCCTTGTCAGCGAGTGGCAAAGCTTCAGCGGATAGGAGAGATCAAGCCTATTATCCAGTTCAAACCTATGGATATGATAGGAATGGACTTTGTCGGTCCGATCAATCCACCCTGCGAAACAACCGGAAATACCTACATCCTAGTGGTTATCGACTACTTCTCAAGGTTCTTGTTTGCTGTGGGGCTCCCACGAGCTGACCAGAAGTCCACAATGTCGGCCCTGCTTGAGAAGGTAATTCCAGTTGTTGGATGGCCAATGACTGTTTATACAGATAATGGCACACATTTCACTGGTCAGAATATACAAAAGATGTGGCAGGATCATGGAGTTCTCCACTTTCCTTCAGCGATCTCACACCCACAGTCAGTTGGGTTGAGCGAGCGATATGTTCAGATGTTGGTAGGCCGCATTCGGCTCAAATGCATCTCGCTTGGTACAGCAGCACAGTGGGGACTACACATCCGAGATGCTGTATTGGACATTAATACTCGGTGCATACGCCTCCATGGGTATACTCCGTCTGAGATGCTGTTGGGATTCAATCCCGTCACTACCAGAAAGCACACTACAGGATTTGAGGAGTGGTTAAAGAAATCAGGAGACTCGAAGTCACCAGATATGCGCAAACAGCTTATTGAAGGTTATGATTCCTCAATTCAAAACTTCTTCAGCGCCAGGGAGGAGTCGGGGGCAATCGCGCTCCAAAAGCTTTCATTGTCGCAAGACCAAACACCGCGGAAACAGTCACCGGGATACCACAAACCTCTACCCGGGGATCTGGTCCTAGTTCGGGACATTCAGCTAGCGAAGGATCATGGGAGAAAGCTAGAACCTCGTTGGTCGACCCCAAGGCTTCTAGAGCGGATATCTACTTCAGGCATGAGTGGCCACGTTCGACAATTACACGATCCCCCAGGTCATACCAAGAGGTATCACCTTGACGACTTACTTCTCTACATTCCGAGAGACAGTCACCCACAACCGCAATCAGGACTTCCAGCTTTACAGGTGCCAGTAGTTAGCTATTCTCGGGATGCAATGGGGGCTGTTGATGCAAGTTTTCGTATTGGGCAAAGGGCATTTGATTTTACGGATATAGGGGAGAGGTGAGCCGTGGCTAGGAAGGGATTGGATGAGCGGAAGGGCAAAGTGGAGATATGGGCTGTTGATGCTACAAGGTGGAGATTGCTTTCTTTTCATTTTCAGATATGAACGCCGGGTCGACGTTAAAGATAGTTGGGGTGAATCTGTTAGGGCTTAAACTTGACTTTCTTAACTTGCTGTTATCTAGCTTATCTGTAATTAACTCATACTAAATAGGTAGTAAGTCACGATCTTGGGGAGGTGGTTGCCTAGGCTTGGCGGA
>Ga0307509_10004872_pt1 | contig 19036 bp, 15 predicted proteins | sample 10_EM_MG_FD_202245 | JGI IMG/M metagenome (GOLD analysis project Ga0307509, IMG submission 202245) | Populus trichocarpa ectomycorrhiza microbial communities from riparian zone in the Pacific Northwest, United States - 10_EM | ecosystem: Host-associated > Plants > Roots > Unclassified | place...
AGGATGCGGGGAGGGGGAGGAGAGGGCCTGGGAGGAAAAAAATGTTGTAAGAGGGTGTTGTTAATTTCGGAGGGGGAGGAGGCGTTTTCAAGCGTGGGGAAACGGTCTGGAGCTCTGCCAGCTGCTATCTTTGTCTTTGTACCTTAAACAAATGCATATCATTTAAAAATAAAAACAAATAAAATAAAAATAAAAATAAAAATAAGGGTTACAGTAGGTAGAGCTCTTCACACAACCATCTAAGTACTTTCTTACAAATATACTCTTTACCTTTACCTCTCGCTTCTATCCAAGCAACCTAGTTCTTAGTGTCAGAGCAACCACGACCCTTGTAAGACAAGGTCCCTCACCATCCCTCCCCAATAAGACATTGGTGTGAGATACGAAGACTATAACATAGTCTAAAGAAAGAAAGAAGAGATAATAAGTTAATCTCGGAAAGAAGAACACTCTCAGAAACTCGAACGAACGAGAACTATAAGATAATTCCATACACCCACGTAAGTAGTTTGTTACCTCTTGCATAATTAACCACACAAGGGGTAGGATTGTTACAAAAGGATGGAAAAATATAAAAATCAACCCTGGAATATAGAAAAGAATAGTACTAATGGAAATGCAAGTGTAGAAGTTGCAAGAGCTTAAACTATATGCAAATACTGCGACATAAAAGACTAAATGCCAATATTGTTGTATCCTAAGTTTGGTATCTTAAGAGTAATATGATAATAAGATAATCATCTTTAAATCTAAAACTTTAGTAAATATCAACTATCTAAACTTGCCTTATTTTGAAACTAATAGCTCCCATTTTGTAGAAGAAATTTTTCATTTCTGTCACCTGAGGTCTATCTATAACCTATTTCTAATACTTGCTGTATGGAAAGATTAATTAGAAAGCTATGGTAAGTTCTAATTACAAGACAATTAGTGATTGAATCATGGATTATCACTTTTGTATTTCAACAGTGCAGTTTATTTTATTTTCCCAATTTTTTCATATTGATAATCAGCAAAGGCAAGACATTTAAACCTCTAACTATCAGATTATATAATGAAATAGTGTGTTGGTGGTGGTAAATTTTCATGCTTTTCTGAAAGTCAAAATAGTGACCTATTACTAGGAGATGGCCCATAACTAGGTACAATACGTTAATGATAACCTACAATTATCGGTTATAAGAGATCCTATTATAGCAATCTTAGAGTGCAAGATCAAACATATTTATGATTAACAGTTATTTTTCATGAGAAACTATATTCTTACTGAATCATCATTTCTGACTTCCTGCCAGACAGATTGTTTAGATTTTAGCTATCAATGATATTGATTCTAGAGACATCAGCCAAGGACAGAGAATAGCAGCGGATGGGAAGGGCAAACTGAGGACAGCTGATAAGGAGGTGAAATAATCGCTCCGGATTGTGGATAACTGTTGAGAATGTTGGAGAGCTATGAGTAACTAGGGAGAACAGCCGAGAATCCCCTCGAGGAAAGCTATTCTTGGTTTACAAGGTTTCTCGTTATTTTTCTTTATTATATTTGTTTTTTCAGGCTTTACTTTGCTTTTGTTTCCGAGAAATTCGAGTTAATCTGCCCATTCAAGTTTTAAAATCCGCTCTGCAAGAAAACAAACATAGTCATCGGGTTCTTGCATTCTCGGGCATAATCTATTCTAGAATCTCTAAAAAGACAGACTATTAGCTGTAGTCTATCTCGTCCTGCCCTGCAGGCGGACCGACAAGACCATTCGTACTACTAAACCCTACCTGAGTGGTATTGTTAAATTCAGTGATCCCCAGAGTTCTCCAAGCGTTCAGGTAACCTGGTAGGAACCAATCAGACATCCCTTGTGGGTATCCCCGCCTGGTGCCTCAAGCTGTAGGGAAAGAGCATCCAGTCGTTCAGAAGAAGTGCTGTTCTTTACTCCGGTACTTGTATTTATGAAAATTCTCTAGCAACAGTTCGGGGTCTGGGTAACTAAGATTTCTGTCATTGCGCCACATGAACCGAACACCCCCCTTTTTTTTTTGGCTCACTGCATTTTTCTTGCAAAAACTAGACATACTACAGTAAGAACTCGAATAAACGAACCTCCGCTAACAGGTCCGAAATTCCCTCTCTTGGATAGGGGGACGAGCGCACAGCGAAAACTGACCCCCTCAGCCCGAGCTTAAGACAGAAAAAAAAAGATAAAAGAGCTAGACCCTACCGGCAAAGGCAACTCCAACGTCTTAGTATCAGGTTCGTTTATTCCAGTTCTTACGGTAGCACTCGTGGTCGCTGCGGTTGGAATCGAGTTGTGAAAATCATTACCCTAGGCTTGGCATAGTCACTGATTGATGTACTCTTTTTCTCACTCTCTTGCTAAAATACTGCTTCGGCCGCGGGAGATATATGTATTCACCCATCGCTCGGTGGCCTGCTGAGAAGAGAAAATCAAACCCCCAATTCTCTGATTACCGTATCTATCTAGACCGGGAAGTGGTTGGATTGGGTGGAATTGGATTATGCCCTAAAACATTGAATTTGGGTCTGTCGGGTATCCCAGATGTCAAACTCGGATTACCCGGGAATATTCATATTGCTATTGGGATTAGATGTACCATGCAGGAAGAATTTCTTCTACACGTCAGACTGAGCCAATTCCATCAATTAACACAACGGCGGCCCACGGTCATTGAGTGTCTGTAGACCAATCTAACCTCGGTTGTGTTTCTGCCTTTTTTTCTTGTTTGGTTACATCCTCTATTCTGAGTACGCAAGAATTTTAACCTTACTAAGAAACCATGTCTTGGTTGGGGTCATATGGTATCACTCACTTTTTTTTGTTTGCGAAGGAAATGATTGCGAGACTATGACCACTGTGGTATAGCCTAGAGGGAATTTAACATTGAGATTTTTTCCCCCGCAGCTTTCGCTTACCAGTTACCGGTTTTCCATATGCGGCGTCATTCCGGCTCAACTAAATTGATTTTTTTTCCTAACCCTTCCCAGGATTAAACCAAGATCACCACACAATTAGCTTTTATAGGGAAATTCAGGATGATACGCGTAAACCCTTCTGGATCAACTCCTCTGCTGCTCTCTTCTAGTATTTTCTATTGACTTGATTGAGCTTTCTGGGAATGACTGACGGAGACTATGCGAGCCACCATTCATCAACGCGTTTATCGGTTGGGGCAGCCCTCTCGGCCTCTCGGCCTCTTGGCATATCTCTAGAATGTATGGGTACTAAGAATGAACCCCGATCACTCCCCGTTAATTAGAAGAAGCATTCCTAATAAGAAGCGCTGATTCCATCTAGATATTGGAAATACAAGTAGTGTGCTCATCACGCACCTGGCTCAAACCTATCCTAAATGATGTCCAGCACCCCCAATCCAACTCAACCCTGATTGAATCTTGTCCACTAAGCAAAGCAAATATTCCCAAAATGACAATAAGTACCTCCAGAACAGTGGACACGCCGGTAAGGAGCCCACAACCGGGGTACACCCACCGCGAGGTTTAGAGAAAATATCCGAGTGATCACTGGAAGAACGAGCGTAGTTACCTTGCCATGAACAGCGGTACTTGGTTTAGGGATATTCTTCTGGCGGAGATATGATCTCGTAGTTTGTGGCAGGATATCAAGTGCGAGTATCATAGCTTAGTTGCCAACTTACGGAGTGAAGGCACCGGGGCTACGTTTTCGACGGCGAGGGTGACACATCGGGTTCACGTACCTGGCTACGAAGCAATTCGAACCACCAAGGGGTGCCAATACTGTTCACGATTCCGTAGATTTATAGCTAGCACTAATCCCCTCCCCTCCCCTTTCCCTCCCTCATTTCTCCTTTTTTCCTCATCTCCTGTCCATCCCTCATCAACTTTTCTTGACTTCTTATTCGTTCTTCACCTCTTATCCTTCCTCATCTATTATCCTCGTCACCTACTGTCGATAATATTTTAGCAAAATGTCTGCTTCCCAACCGACATCTTCCAACCCTCAGCAGGAGTCTGGCCAAGCATCAGTACTACCCTCCCTGCAGGGTCAACCGCCCGCACCCGCAGGGCGAGTCAGGACCACGTACCTCCTGACCCGTCCCCCGAGGAATTTAAACCCATTCACTTCAAACCCTTTCTCTCGCAGACTGCGGTTGCAGATTCAACGATACTCCGACCAAGAACCGAGAGGAAACCCTGTTCCTCCAACAACCACCGGCACCCCTAACCCCACCGCTTACTCCAGCTCCGGCCCCAGCACCGGAGCCACCACGGCATTCTCCTCTCCAAATACCACTGCTACCGCCTCAGCAACAACATTAACAACCCCTTCCACCACCGCAGCCTCTGCAAACTTACCGAACATTTCGACCAACAGGCCCTCAGCACCTGTTCTCCCCCCAACCCCGATCTACAACTTCGCCTCCCTCCCGCTCCCCCGCTCTCGCCACAAGTTGAAGATCACAATCCCGGACTCGGGGCACACCGTTGCCGTGTCCAGGCCCGATAACACCACTGACCGCCTCCGCTCTAGCTTGATGCATCCCAGGCGCATATTAGAGTTTGCACTTACGCTACAGCTAGGATTAGGCCAACGCTGGGTAGCCATGTGGTGTTCGAGCAGGTGGGTGTGGGCTAGGGCTGGGTGGCCCGGGGAGGCAATTTGGAGGAAGACGGGAGATATGCACTGGGGCGAGGCTGTTTGGGTGCTTGAAGTTTTCGCCACGTCTTCCGATGCTAGCCCCGGTAGCGGTGTGGATGTTAGTGCTGCCAACCGGGTTGGGGTGCGGGTTGCTGGGAAGGCGGGCAGCGAGGTGTGGGTTGAGAATGGGGCTGGGGTGGGGGTTCTTGATGGTTTGTATTTTTCCTCTTGTTCCCGCGTTGGCTTCGCTGACGGTGCTGGATAGGTGTTTCTGAAGATGGACTAGTGATGCTAGCGTTGCTCACTGCTGCCCTTGTGCAGCTTATGTAGGCTCGAAGCCCCGTTTGCCAGAGGGCTTTGCACACCTTTTTTTCTTTGTGGAGGGTTTGGTTATTTGTGTCGCAGATTTTGTGTCATTACCGTTTGTAAGTTCCAGTCCCAGTGGAGGTTTTTTTGAGAGAGGGATTGGTTATTCTTTGCGGTATCTTCCTCGGGTTTCTTGGTATACGGTTTATCGTGCGAGAAAACAATGAAGGTCATAATCCATGAAAGCTGACATTTCGTTTTCCCCCCTTTCTTCCCTCCCCCCCCCTCAACCCTATGACAGCTCTTTAGCCCTACCCAAGGTGTTATATTATAGCGGTAGTGGGGTGTAAGGTCAGGCCGGGGTATCAAATGGCGAGTGTCCAGTTCGGGCTCTGTAGGGCATTTGAGCACAGCACATCATCTCGAGACGCACCTTGAAACAGGATAATGAAATCTTTTGTTCACTGAATTTTTGGACACCTATTTATGCCTTACCCCAACGCATTAGTGCAATAATGGAGATTCACTAGTACTCTACTGGCCAACCCTATACCCCACCTTTTTGAAAAATGCGTTCCTCTCTCCCGTGTGAGAACATGGCGTACACATTTGTGATTAGTCGGCTGTGACTAGTAGGTTGGTGGCAGCGGGGAAACAGCTGGGAGTATATCTGCACGCGATAACTCGGGATATGTAGTTGCAGAAATTGGAGAGGCAGAGGAGAAGGGAGTGAGTGTTGGTGGCGACTTCCGGTGGATGAGGGGGGTACTATACAAGTCCTTCGAGTTTCCAAGAGTGGGGTACCGTGAGGGAGGTGTGAAGTGTAAGGTAGACTGCGTATGGACTCGATTTTGGGAGTGGTGTTGGATGGGTTTTGTGGGTATGTGCGTGGTTCTGGTAGGATAAATTGTCATATCATACACTATTCTCAAGCGGCGGGAAGGCCTGGCGCCGTCCCGCGGTACCATAGATCCAAAATCGTGATATGCCAAGCAAACCTCCGGAATTATTGAGGGGGCTATGGAATAGGGTCGGATCGCACAGCGGACTAAGGCGCCTCAACCGTGACAAGTCCCAGACAAGATGTTAAGAGTGTCCGTAAGGCAGGAGCGTTTTCCTGATCTTACCTTCACTCCCAAGGCATGAAAGTCCCTCGGTTTGCACCAGCCGCTCCGAACACCCACATCAGGACCTTCAAACCGAGTACCGATCTATTTCCCCTTCCGCACCTTCGGTCGTGATAGAGTTGCCGTGTAGGCACCGCTCAGTCCATTGCCTTATGTCATCTCTTTATGTTTCTTTCTTTCTTCTCTGGCGAATTGTCACCCCTCCCGGAATAGCGTCGATGATAAGCGAAACTAGGAGGAATCTACACATAGTTGTTGGTGAGTATTTATCATTGATGGATTATGGGTGCCGAATGCTCCTACTCACATATCTTTTCCAGAATAGCTCTCGCAATATCTCCCCGGAAATCTTTGTGCATCACTTCCGACTCGGGGTCCCTGCCTAACCTGGTATCCATAAAATTCCGGATATCATCCGCGATCGGACTGATGGGTATTATAACCGCCCTAGAGGAATATCTTAGAACATCTTCCCTGATATAGGGACTCCCGGTGAGGAATATTCTCGTCCTAGGAGACTCACCGATAATATCTCCCAGTGACTCGGGCAGCTCGGGCAGGCGCTTCGGTAAACATTGGTCCGAGGGGTGGAGACAAATGAAAACTCGGGGTAGCGAAGAAATAGCCTTTTTCAAATCGACAAGTGGCGGCCCTCTCCAGCCAAACTCCATTTTGCCTCTGAAACGTCTCTCATGGGTAATTCGGGGTTCCTCCCTGCCTGCTGGCTCCCTCACGATGTTGGCGATTGTCTGATCTCGTTGAGAAAGTGAGTCGCGGCTCAAGCCTGCAGCGGCGATAGATCCTTCCCTACCTGATCGCACAGGCTGTCGATCGCCAGGGAACTAGCACTTCTTGCCGTCCGTGGTGTTCACCCCTTCCAAAGAATCCCGCTACTTACCTCAGGTATATCTTGTCCACTCCCGGATTCCTGGGGCAAAGCAAGACATCCCCATCGGCTCCATGCTCACCCCCACACCATCCCCGAGGCCCCCTCATTTCCAAAAGGCAATTCCCGGCGCCGTCGAACCGGTCGGTGCGCAGGTCCTGATGTCTGCTATTTGGCTCTAGTGGAGAGAGCCAATGGGTGATCTGTGCATCCCCGTCGGGCTGATAGCAGGTACTGTTGAAACTACCGAGATGTTGCCGAAGTTGGCATTGCCATCGCCGAAGTTGACTAATTGCGTATGTGAAGTTTAGGGCATGGTATGCTATCCGGAATACTAGTATAATAGTTGAATGTAGAAATGGAGTAGCGATCCGTCCGGGCACTAGGAAACTTTAGGAACATTCTACGGCTAAGGCTGAAGAAAGCGGAGCGATGTGGAATGTTGTGGCACAATTAGACTCTAATCGTTTACTTTGGCTAACGTGTATGACTAATCGGAGATATGTCGCACAAAGACTTCTGCCGCATGGCTGTATCGCGGTTGCTGGTGGATGATAAGAGCTCATTTACCAGCAGTGGCCTTTCCCAATCAAATCCTCAGAGTGGCCCCCTCTGAGTTCTGCTTTCTCTTTAGTTTGGATCCCCATCCTTTCCACCAATCCATCCCCTAAGCTTACTACATCGACCGTTGACCTTGAGTCTTCTTCCTTTGAGAAATGCCCGTTCCCTCTTTGATCCCCTCGCTATGAAGGGAAATCAGGCATAACTTTGCTTGGAATTTGAGACGTCGGCGGATTAGCTGTGGCGGGCTCACTGGTGTGCTCTCTCCTGGCTCCTACGTACGTTCCGGAGCACATATCAAAAATAATGTCTGAAATATTGCCCTTAGCTGTCCATTCCCTCGAGAGCTGTCCTCGCTATACCTATCTTGGGCATATTTTCTAGTATGACCCCCGGTTAGCATTATAGACACTCGTTGCAGGCGCACTCACTCGGGGAGGTTTAAATTTTAGAGGATGTCTCCACCAATGGATCGGTCGGATGCTGTAATTCACTGGGCTGAAGACGGAGGGACAAATGGACTGCACGGCAGCGAAGCGGGGGTCCTAAGATTGTAGAATTTTTCTCTTGTTATCATAGGCGTAAGCTAGGGAATTGAGAAGATGCACGAGGGGGAATTGATAGTCGGAGTGATCGATAGAAGGATAGGAGGACTTTCTCTTTCATATATATTGTGCTCCTACCTTAGACGATAGTTGAGAGACCTGAAAACCAATTTGAGAGCTATCCATTGCCATTCAGTGCGGCATTTGATTCGGTATCGTATCTCTCGAATCGAAATCATGACTAACTTTAGGAGCTTCGTTGTATGCTATATACATAGACCCTCCTGCTGCAAGAGAGCTTCAATAATTAGAGAAATCAGGAGGTATCTAGAACCGTTTATCATTCACGAAGTTATAGATTATGTTCGTTTTTCGCGTTCTTGAAATATTTCTGTTTTATTCGGGCTACGCCTGCCATTGTACTCCACGAATGTTCTCACCGATGGAGCCTAAAGAAAGCACAAAAGAAGAAAAGAACAAGAGTGGGAGGGCGATGGACTAGTTGGCTACTCTCTCCGCCAACTAAAGACAAGCCGGGAGATATATACTCGAGTATATCTCCGTCAAGCCAACAACACCGCATAATTCCCACCACTCAACAGAGACTAAAGAAACACGCTAAGCTAACAAAACCTAAACCCTGGCGATCTCAACCATCCTGACATCCCATGATCCTCCATGACCCCCTAAAACCTATCCCCTGTCGGTGTGTCAACTCCCGTATCGAAGGACAAAGGGTATAAAAAAACATCGTAAAACCAAATACCAGATGCCTAATACCCAATGACAAATAGGTATCATATCAACAAAACCAAAAACCAGTATCCAATGTTTTATAGCATAAAACAACAACTCACTACCAAAGTGCCTAGTCGCCGTGCACCGCAAAGCCACATGCTCTATAGCCGTATATCTCCTAGCCACATGCCCGCCTATCCGCATAATGCCCGTATATACCTGCGACCGTGTATCCGCATAACCACCTAACCGCGGCCCTATATGCAATCCGGCACCCACTATCATACCATAAGCCAACACACAGCCTCCGACGCTTGCGGAATCCGGCAACAATGCCATCTTTTTGATAGCACCAGTCAATTCACTGGGATCATATTAAAGGAGACAAGGAAGCTAGGGTTAGGGTTGCAGTTCCACGATTTGTGACCTCCCCCGATGGGTTAACCTTATAGCAGAACCAGCCCGGGGGTAGGATGGTTTGTAAAGGCAACCGCTCGGGTCGCTTGGTAGCAGTGAGCTGCGGGAAAAACAGGTGAACTGGCTGATTACGAATCTAGGGCGGGTTTCTTCAAGTTTGTCATCCATTCCTATCCACTTGCCCGCGACGGGCCGTACCACACATTATTATATATCGCTGTCCACAAAACACAAGACGAATACCAACCTAACAAACAACAGGAAAGAAGAGCAAGAACAGCGCCTGAAGACTAAGCCCAACTAGAACTCCAATCAAGGGAAAAAGGAAAGAAGGGGGAAAACACGAGGGTCGACGAATGGCAAATAGCGAGCGGAAACTAGAAAATGGCTCTATGGGAGCCTGTTTACATCTATATCTGCCGAGATCTTGCTACGGCAACCCCTCACTCGCCAAGTATTTGCGGAACGAGAATATATCTAGTGACGAAGAAGGAAGGATGTAAAGGAGAAAAGCGAAAAGACAAATAAGAGAGGAAATAATAAAACACCGGTCGGCGGCGAAGGGGAGGATTTGTTTGGCGGCGTTAGGACTGGCGCGGGTTTCCCCTTGAAGGCGCTGAGAGTTTAGGGGCTCGACGGAAGGGGGTAGAGACAGCCTAGATGATTGGGTTAGGGAGAAGTCGCTACCGACGAACTTGGAAACAGAATCCTGGGAGCCGAGTACTACTTCCTGCTCATTACGTTCTGCAGATGGGGGTGCAGGTTGGCCGTTAAAGTCTGCTATGTCGGTGTTAGGGTCATCACCCCTGAACTGGGTCTCCTCCGCGCACTCGCTCCCATGTAAAGGAGACGACGGGAGGGATGCCTGGCTGCCGCGCTCTGCTGTGTCGGAATTGGTATTTCCCCGGTCCAGTATGGCTCCACCATGCCCTTTAGAGAGAGCCAACGACAGCGGGGTTTGGCTCCCGTTATCCGCTGCGGGGGTGCGAATATCTTTCCGTTCCAAAAGCGTGATTACCGTCTCTTCATGCCCACTCCAAGTAGCCCACGAGAGTGGCGTCCGGCCATATTCGGTGTCTACTGTGTCGGGATTAACGTCCTCCCTTCCTAAAAGCATCTTTACTATCCCCCCATGCCCGTTCTCAGCCGCCCAGGAAAGTGGCGTCCGACCATATTCAGTATCTGCCTGGTCGGGATTAACATCTACTCGCTCCAAAAGCATCTTTATTACACCCTCACGGCCGTTCTCAGCCGCCAACGAGAGTGGCGTTGCGCCATATTCGGTGTCTGCTTGGTTGGGATTGACGTCTACTCGTTCCAGAAGCACCTTTACTACCCCTTCATGCCCGTTCTCAGCCGCCCAGGAGAGTGGAGTCCGGCCATATTTGGTGTCTGCCTGGTCGGGATTGACGTCCTCTCGTTCTAAAAGCATCTTTACCACCCCATCATGCCCGCCAGCAGCTGCCCACGAGAGTGGCGTTGCGCCATATTCGGTGTCTGCCATGTTAGGGTCAATGTCCTCTCGTTCCAAAAGCAGCTTCACTACCCCCTCACGCCCCGCCCGAGCCGCTAACGAGAGTGGAGTCCGGCAGTGTTTGGTGTCTACCCCGTCTGGATTGACGCCCTCTCGTTCCAAAAGCATCTTTACTATCCCCTCATGCCCGTTCGCAGCCGCCAACCAGAGTGGCGTCCGGCCATATTCGGTGTCCGCCTGGTCGGGATTGATGTCCTCCCGTCCTAAAAGCATCTTTACTACCCCGCCATTCCCGCTGGCTGCAGCCCACGAGAGTGGCGTTGCGCCATATTCGGTATCTGCCTTGTTAGGATCAATGCCCTCCCGCTCCAAAAGCAGCTTGACTATCCTCTCACGCCCCGCCCTAGCCGCTAACGAGAGTGGCGTCCGGCCATGTTTGATGTCTGCTCTGTCGGGATTGACGTCCGCTCGTTCCAAAAGCATCTTTACTATCCCCTCATGCCCGTTCGCAGCCGCCAACCAGAGTGGTGTCCGGCCATATTCGGTGTCCACATGGCCGGAATCAACGTCCTCTCGCTCTAAAAGCATCATTACTACCCGCTCATACCCATTCGCAGCTGCCAACCAGAGTGGCGTCCGGCCATATTCGATGTCAGTCTGGTTGGGATTGACGTCCTCTCGCTCCAGAAACGTTTTTACTATCCTCTCATACCCGTTCGCAGCTACCAACCAGAGTGGCGTCCGGCCATATTCGGTGTCTGTCTGGTCGGGATTAACCTCCTTTCGTTCTAAAAGCATATTTACTATCCCCTCGTGCCCGTTCTCAGCCGCCCACGAGAGTGGTGTCCGGCCATATTCGGCCTCTACCTGGTCGGGATTAACGTCCTCTCGTTCTAAAAGCATCTTTACTACCCCCTCACGCCCGTTCTCGGCCGCCAGCGAGAGTGGTGTCCGGCCATATTTAGCGTCTCCCTGATCGGGACTAACGTCCTCTCGTTCCAAAAGCACCCTTACTGCCCCCTCGCGCCCACGCCAGGCGGCCCATGAGAGTGCTGTCCGGCCATATTCGGTGTCTGCCTGGTCGGGATTGACGCCCTCACGCTCCAAAAGCATCTCTACTACCCTCTCATACCCCTCTTCAGCCGCCCAAGAGAGCATAGTTTGACCATGGAAGGTGACTGTCTGATTGGGATTGACGTTCCCTCGCTCTAAAAGCATCTTGACTACCCCGTCACGCCCTCTGACAGCCGCCCACCCGAGTGGGGTCCGGCCATATTTGATGTCTGCTCTGTCGGGATTGACGTCCGCTCGTTCCAAAAGCATCTTTACTATCCCCTTATGCCCGTTCTCGGCCGCCAACGAGAGTGGCGTCCGGCCATATTCGGTGTCTGCCTGGCCGGGATTGACGTCCTCCCGTTCCAAAAGCATCTTTACTAACTCCGCGCACCCATTTTCCGCCGCCCAAAAGAGTGGCGTTGGCCCATATTCGGTGTCTGCTTGGTTGGGATTGACGTCCTTTCGTTCCAAAAGCATCTTTGCTATCCCCGCATCCCCATTCCCCACCGCCCACCAGAGTGGGGTGCGGCCATACCTGGTGTCTGCCTGGTTGGGATTGATGTCCCCTCGTTTCAAAAGCATCTTCACTACCCCGTCATGTCCTCCTATAGTTGCCCATATGAGAGCCGTACTCCCCGTACAATCAGCTGCATTAACGTTCCATTCCTTCATATCCAATACTGCTGCCGCTATCTCCACGATCCCGAAGAATGCTACTCCGTGGAGTCCTGTAAATCGCGAGGGCCTTTCCGCACCATCAAACCACGGATCTGAGAATACATCCCGACCATGGAGCAACAGTAATCGAGCAGATATATGCTCATCAAACTTATCAAGAAGCCTCAGCGCAAGTATTTTGACATTTTCCATCATCCCCCTTCTCGCATGCTTCCCCCAGTAAACAGACGCATATTCTAGAAGGGGCGTTGTTACGGGGGCCGAACAAAGGGTTGGCGAAAGATCCTGAATAAATCCAATATTGAGATATGTCAAGCAAACCTCCGCAATTGACGAGTGAGGACTATGGAATAGGGTTGGATCACTTAAGAGATGCTCCTGTAAAGTGAAGTGCACCAGTCGGACTATAGATGAAGACGCCTCGACCATGACAAGTCCCAGACAAGATGCTACGAGTGTTCGTAACGCAGGAACGTTCTCCGGATCCAGATCTGTAGATCCTATCTCCACCCCCAGGGCATGACAGAGCTCCTCGGCTCTCAAAGGCCGTTCCGAATATACCACCCACATGAGGACCTTCAACCCGAGTACCGATTTATATCCTTTCTGCGCCTTCAGTCGTGACACAGTTGCCATGTAGGCATCGCTCAACCCATTGCCTTGTGTCATCTCCTCAAGTTTCTTTCTTCTCCGGCGAATTGTCACCTCTCCTAGAATAGCGTCGATGTTTAGCGAAACAAGAAGGAATCTACACACAATTTCCGGTAAGCACAGATCACGGATACAGTGGGAAAGCTAAATTTCCCTACGCACATATCAGATATCTTTTCGAGAATAGCTCTCACGATATCCGCCCGTAAATCTTTGTTCATCGCCTCTGGCTCGGAATCCCTATCTAACCTCATCTCCGCATAATTCCGGATATCATCAGGGTCAGGGCTGATGGGTATCACAACCGCCTTGGAGAAATATCTTTGAATATCTTCCCCGACGTGGGGCCTTCCGGTGAGGAATATCCTGGTCCTAGAGGACTCCCGAACAATATCTCTGAGAGACTCGAGAAGCTCCGGCAGGTGCTTCGGTAGGCATTCATCCAAGGCGTCGAGACAGATGAAAACCTGGGGTATAGAAGCAATAGCGATTTTCAACATCCCCATCAGGTCGGCAAGTTGCAGCCCTCTACCACCGAATTCCTTTTGTCCTTTTTGAAACGCCGCGCGTAGATAATCCGTGATCCCCCCCCTACCTACCAGCTGCTTCAGAATAGCTCCCATGATGTTGGTGATGGTCTGTTCTTGCTGGGAAAGGAAGTCGCAGTACAAGCCCACAACGGCGATATCTTCCTTTCCCGCCTGATCGCACAAGCTGTCGATCACCAGGGAACTAATATTTCTAGCCGTCAGCAGTATTCGCCTCTCCCAAAGAATCTCGCTACTTACCTCAGATATGTCTTGCCCACTCCCGGATTCCCGGAGCAAAACAAGACAACACTATCAGCTCCACCTTCACTTCCTCTCCACTCCCGAAACTCGCTCGTTTCCAAAAGCCAATGCCCGATACCGTCGAACCTATCGGTGCGCACGTCCTGATGTCTCTCATTTGGCTCCAATGGAGAGAGCCAACGCATAATCCGCGCATCCTCGTCGGGCATATAGGTGTTGAAACTGCCGTTTATATTACCGCAGTTGGCGTTGCCGTCGCCGAGACTAACCGATGGTGTATGTGAGATTTGGGCCATGATATCTTATCCAAAATGTTGGCTGAATGTAGAAATGGTGGAGCGGTTTGTACGGGTATCAGGAGTTTATGAATAATCTGTGACCAGAGCTGAAGCAAGAGGGGTGATGTGGCTTGTTGTGGCACAATTAAATTACTATGATACCCACTCATTTCCCCTTGAGCCAAGGCGCATGACTAATAGGAAATATGTCTCACAAAGATTTCTACTAAGTGACTGTAGGTCAAATTTTAACGAAAGAGATGGTAATGATTTGGTTTCTTATTTTTTCCCAACAGAAGAGAGGAGGGGGCGGGGGTGGGAGGGAGCGGTTACGGGGGGATATGATAAACAGAGCTGGCCTTTCTTCTCACAACAATACCACAATACCCCCCTTGAGAACAAACAACCACCCAAATCTTCATCTCGAGAATGACAATAAAAGCAATTAGACGACCGCTTCAGAACACTATGGAGAATCCCTTTGGGTAGGAAATACTTTAAGGTTTCCGATCAAAGTTCTTTGGGCACATGTCGGTAATACACATTGCGAGACATCGGTTCCAGAGCGTCCGCCCAGTTCGACTTGACAGAACTAAGCCAGGTATAAACACACAAAAAAAAGAGATATCAAGTCTCTTTACAATATGCGACAGAGATAAGAAACTACCATTGCTCCCTCTCCAATTACGTTGTATAATATCTAAGTTCCATCGCTTTAGATATGCTCTCGGAAGTCCTCCAGACATTGCGCCTAATTGATAGGAGGAGTACATCTTCACCAGCAACCAGAGAGCCCAGGTACTTATAATTTTTTTGCCTCCACAGTGTCTTTGATCCTTAATCTCTCTCTCGGCAGTCACTATCGAGCGCTGAATTGGCTCCACTACAAGCGGAGTGCTTTGCAGGGGCCACCATACAGCACTTCAGCAAAGGGACCTCTCACTAATATACTCAACGTATTTTCTCTAAAGTCCGCGAGAAGTGTCGGAGGATCAATCGTGGGGAGACCGACAAATAGCGCAACGGCCAAACCCACGGACTAGTCTAGGGTTAGACTAAAGGGCAGGCACAATCAGAAACTTTGTTTGTTCATCATCGCTCTAAACTAACTAAACAAAACATATGAATATGTAGAGTATAAGGAAATCACCTTGCCCACCCCATCGTTCCCCACACTCACCCATTTTTCTTCGTGTATAGCCCCATTTGCTTGCATACTTCCATACCGATGATAAAGGAAAAACATGGCCATAAGCTCCATCTCCGTCCATCCTTTCATCTACTTTCAACTTCAGGATAATGAAATCACTAAAGACACTCTGTAATCTTTCATCGCACCTTCCCACTTACATTCATTCTCACATCTTTGTCTGTCAACTATCCACTTCCGTCAACTCTAACAGGAAGTAGGTTGCGTGTCCGTCCGCCGAGTGTCAATGGTCGCTTCTGAATCTGGTTCCCCGATACCATCAATTTTATACAAAAAAAACTATTTTTTTTTTTGCTACTTCGCAGAAATTTGAAGATATCGAGTGAAGGCAGAGTGAGGCCACGAGGGACGGACGGGAAAATGATAGTCAGAGTTTCCCATATCACACCAGGGGCCAGGGCTATAGCCCGCCGCATCCCACCACCAAGAAGGGCAGACCAAGCCATTAGGGACACTGCTTGGACTTTCAGCACTCTTAGGCGTGTAAGAGGGAAAGAATTGAAAGTTTGTCTGGAAGAATCTTGTTGGAATAGGTGAGGGTTACGGTGTTGAGAAATGCTATCAGTGGTGGGGGAGTGGGAAAAACGATAGCATAAGCGCGAGGTCGAAAACGGAGCCCAGGATGCCATCGAGAAAGCAAACCTTGAACCTGGGATTAGGGGGTGGGTTAGCTATTGTTGGAATACCACCTCTATTATTATACAGTTTTTTGACAGTGTTTTGGACGTGAATTTACAGTCAGTAGCTTTGAATACTCTTGCTTGTTGGGCGTGATAACTGAGCACCATCAGAGGCAGAGAGAGCCCTGAGCTCCAGAGCGGCTCCTATACCGGGAATCTTCAACTTTGATTCTCCGGGGCACTATACACCGGTAAGGTGAAATAATGCTAAAGCGGGACGAATTTTGTCCCCTTGTCGGGATAGAGCGCAGTACGTCTACCGTTTGAGCCAAGTTTAGCCAAAGCCAAATTTTTGGAGGGGGTATACAAACTTTCTCTTGATACAGCAGTCATGCTAAGTTTGAAACTCACCTGCATGCCCTAGTATCATAGCTATTTTGACGAAGACTGGTAGGTAGTTGCCGCCCCGGCCACCCTATTTCCTACCCCGTCATAGACAGATTGAAGAGTAGTCATATTGCCCACGTAGAACCACTCGTGAGATGTTGCCATGCTGGTTAGGCACCCGACTCAAATTACTACGATGCCTGACGGGAGAAATAAACCGACATCTACAGGAAGGCGCAAGGAATTGCTCTCCCCGGATGACCCTATTAATGGATGGATTGACAGGAAGATTGATCGAGCACTGGCGGCAAGTTCCATAGTGCCCCCCCCCCCCAACCCACGTCGTCAGCACTAGCAGGTAATTCCACCGATGCTATGAATGCAGCATTAGGGGCCAGCAGCATAAGCCATTCTGTAAACCTCGAATAGCCATATACAGTATATATAGGAAAAAGGAAGACCTTCTGCGCGGGAAAAGTCAGTTCGTGTCCATCCGCCTTCGGTTTGCCTAGTAAGTTTATCCACTGTAGTGTTGATAGTGCCGAAAATCAATACATCGTGCTAAAGAGACACTAGTGAAATTGGTGTACGATACACCCGGGTGCGAAAATACCTTCACGTTTCTAGCAAGCCCCAACACCTGAAAATTGTGAACATACCTGTACCTTTGGTTCCCGGTATATTTCTTTGACTGGCAGGTTCGGTTTCATGGAGGTGAATTCCACCCCATGACTAGGGGTGTTAGTAAATATTGACAAGTGCACCACCACCACCACACAGCTACTGGCAAAATTACTCTCATATCAGATTTAGCCCTCCTATAGATGGAAAAATATCTGCATCATAACTCGACCTGAAATGCTTTCGATATCACTCGATTGATATTTCTAGAAAAGTGCGAGGCCAATTTTTTAGTTTGGATTTTAGCGTAATGTAGGGAAATTCAGCACTATTGACACTGCGGGGATATCGAGGCTTACAAAAGGCTTGATAAACCGAGTAGGTTCTGAGATGGAAAAAAAATCTCCGTATATCTCGGACACTTTCTATCAGCCTTAGAGCGAGATCTCGTTAGCTTTTGCGGGCGAAATGAGGACTTGATCATCGGTGGAGTATCATACCCAGAGAGATCTCTGATACTTCACCGGAAGATTTCTCTTCCGAGCTGGCACCATATACCAAGTACCCTGTGATGACTTCCCTAGACCACTGATATTTATATACAGGGGGCCAAAGCCGGGAAGCGGGGGGGTAGATCATGGCCGATGCCTCTATTTGGGTCTAACAGCGGAACAAGTGCTAGGGGGGATGTTTTCGCAGAGTTAATTTAGGCTAGCCAGTAAAATAATACTAGAGTTGTACAAAAGCGCCCCCCCCCAGGGCCTTTTAAATTGTTCTCGATGGAAGAGCTATTAGTAGGTGGGATTTACATGTGACACGAAGCTCCCGGATCCCCAGATACCGGTTCTGTACAGTACAGTGCTGTACTCGAGTCAAACACCCCTACTGCAGTGGCTCTATTACCGTATTATTATTGACAAAAAGAAATTAAAGACACGTCCAGATTGACACTAGGAGTTTTCGCAAATGGCCAGTCTGCCCAGTCTGGCCATTTTCCCTAAATAGACTGTCTAATCCACGGCGTCACCACGGGAAGGTATAGCCCGGCAAAGACAGCCTCCCGCTTGTATTCCGGTTTGACCAATCTGGGACACTAATTGACAGCCTGAAGTCACCACCACCGGGTGGTCGATATCCGAACGAACAGGGGTTTTGGGCTTATTCTAGGGGCAATGACCTTAGAAACTACAGTACCGTAAATTCTTTTACGATTAGCCATCTAAGGATTCCTAGAGACCAAGTCATTAACCCAAGATAGGTTTAGTTTGGAAAGCTGAGTAGATCAAACAAGGCCAAAGCACTGAAGCTATACCATGTTAGGAAAGTACTAATCCATCTCAAGAAACTTTGTCTCTGAATCCCGAAATTTGCGACCAAACCGAGATGGCGAATGGCCAAATTTTTACTGTACCACCTCTTCCTGAGATGGCCAATCGTAAAAGAATTTACGGTAGTGTTCTGAAAAAGGGTCGCTAGTTCAAGCACCGCCTCCAGGGATGATGGGATGCTGTTTCATGGTTAATGGCGCCACGCTCTCTACAAGTTGGGGGATGCAAACACGTTTTCTTACACCCAGACGTCAAACAGCATGCGTATTATAGTACAAGGTGTACGAAAAGGTTCCCGAAAATTCTTGCCGTACAATTGGTGCACAGTCCAGGAAGCGCTTCTGTTAATGCTGTGGCTGTTGCTACCGGGAAGGGCGGTCTCTTGGCGAGTCGATAACATTACTTTTGGGCTGGGGGTTGGCTTAGGCTATTTTCAGGTCTATTATGTATTAATACCCATAGCAAAACCTCATATACCGTACTCGAGCATTCAATGAGCCACCCTAACATAAACCAAGTCATGCCCCATATCAGATTGGGTCCCCCCCAGAATCCTGATCTCCAATGCTACCGGGAATCCCAATCGCTGACCCATTAATAGACCAAACTTCAAACCACAAAAACTCCCCCACTTGAAGGGATAGCTCTTGGTTGACCTCTTCAGTCGCAACACTTTCCCTTTTTTTTTTTTTTTTTTGTTAAATCCTCGGTTTATTTGTAGCTAACTAACG
>Ga0307509_10004873_pt1 | contig 19036 bp, 14 predicted proteins | sample 10_EM_MG_FD_202245 | JGI IMG/M metagenome (GOLD analysis project Ga0307509, IMG submission 202245) | Populus trichocarpa ectomycorrhiza microbial communities from riparian zone in the Pacific Northwest, United States - 10_EM | ecosystem: Host-associated > Plants > Roots > Unclassified | place...
GCGCTAGTCGAAAGCCCCGGCTATACCTTTTCCCGACAAACCTCCGAGGTCCAGCTCGTATCCCATGGTATGTTCCGTACGCTTTGCTCAATTGGCAATGGGTTCTTCCAACCCCGTATTGAGAGCTATGCTGATTGGCAAACCAGCCCGGACACGGACATGACCTATCCCGGGATCGTTCAGACAAAGAGCTTCGGAGAGCAAATACATCCACTAGCCAGAAAGCGATATGGGAAAGTACTAGATGTCTTTGGGGTTGCTCGACATCTGGCATCTGCAGCCTAAGCGCCGGGTCCTGTATTGCTCAGGCAAACTCTCCGGATATGCACTTGGGATCAGCGCAGCGCCAGAACCATCCGGGAGGGACAGACGGATGCACGGAGGCTATGAGCGGTGAAGAAGCCTTCCTTATGATGTTTGTTCTGTTCTTTGTTAGCATCATATTATAACTGAAGGAAGAGGGTACATGCGTAGAACAGAGGCATAAGAGAGAAGAATAGAAGTCAAATTCGCCTCGCAGAGTTGTGTGCTGACCATCTGTCTTTAGTGTTGCTTTGATCCTAGAGTTTTGTTTCATACCCACCCTTCCGCCATCCGCCACCCAGCAATTGGAAGAAGGCCACTTTAAAAATGTTCCCCGTATTCCAGCAGATATTCCCAGCTATAGTACAACAGAGTTTGTCCTTCGAGAAAGGCGCCATCTTAAAGGACAACCACAGGTTCCAGCAACCATCTATTGATCGGTAACCCCAATATGTATCCTACAGTCCCAGCCTATTACCCGCAGAGTCCACCCCTCTCCCATCGGGCCCGCCAGTCGCCTGCACTACACACACAGTACGTAGAAGAACCTGACAGTTCTCACCCATCTGTCTGAGGCAGTCACATGAAGAGACACTAAGATATAAGTCAGTCTAGATATCCTTTCCCGTTGCCTTTCATCCCATATGAAATTAAGGAGAAATAGACCGGACAATTGAGCTCACTGACAAAGAGTCTAAGGTGATGTGCAGTAATAAGGCAACGAGAACTAGTGATGATATAATGCCATCAAGAGATTCTGTTATCATGACTAGATAAAATTAGTCAGAGTCAATGAAGGTCTGTGGTACACAATAGAATTGAGAATTACGAAGGTTGTGATTGTTGGAAATCGGTTTATTCTCCTCGTCATAGTATAGTTTCATTTGTCTCATACAAGGGCGGAAGCACGGGAAATATGTTTCCGTTGACAGGTGGGATGGAGCACAGAATGTTGAAAAAAAATTCATGACGGAAAATGGAGATGAAGGGAGAACAAGAGTTGGGCATTTGATCAAAGGCACAAGGGAGCGGGAGTCTTGGTGATGCATTTATTTTGTTCAGAGATTAGGCAAAATGTTTCTTTCTTTTGTTTCTGTTTTGGAACCTGGAGGAAAGAAGGTGGAGACGTGTGGTGATCGATAGAAGGATCAGAGCTTGGTTTTCTTTTTGATATATACTTCTGTCCTTACCGCTAGATCAGCAGGCAATAACGAAGAGAAGACGTCGCTCGCTATCCATCCCAGTTGCTATTCGGTGCCCCATATTTGACCATTTTCACTAGTGATCTCGCAAGTGATATATCTAGAAGGAAATAGAACTTACTAGGAAGGAACAAATTTGATAGACTGAGGAGAAAAAACGGTTCGAGGGGTCATAGGACTTGACAATATTTCTGTAGAATTCCAACTTTTAAGGTTGATTGCTTTTCAAAGAAAGTCCGTTTTGCATGGACCAACATATTCGGCCGCAGTCACATAATTCAGTAGGGCTAGCAAGAGGCTCGGCTACTGGAAAATGTTTTCTGTAAGCGGTGTGGGATTCCCCCAACCGCACTAACTTAGTTGGCATTCAACAACTCACAACCCGACAGCTGACCACCAACCAGTATTCCCAGCAGGCCGGGGACCCGGCGGGACCCCGCGGGGTGACTGCCAAGAGCCCCGGACGGGACCGGGCAGCAATCTGTAATCCGTTCTGGGCGGCCGCAGGGCAAGACGGCCGTCCTTGGGCAGGACGGCGGGCCCTACAGGGTGAGACATGTTAGTTCAGGGCAGGGGGGGTGGACAGCCGGGGGACTGTAGGGGATGGCAGGGGACGGCAAGAGTGATGTCCCATGATGATAGAATGATTTGTTCGGAGGCGTAGGTGTGAAATTGAGCCAGCAAAGGAGTGAAATAACTGGTTTGAGAATACTGTGTGTGAATCGTGATATATAGGACCTGGTATGTCATGTTCAGACTAAGCCAAACTCAATAGAAACGAGTATTTTCTCTACAATACTAAAGTCCCTTCTACCTTAGCTCTAAAATCCCAATTAGAAAGTGCATATCCGAACGCCTATTTTTAATAGGAAGTATGATATGGTATTATTGTGCATTGACAAAATTAACCGAACAGAAAAGATGTACGGCAACCAAATACCCCCCCAGCGCCCAGCACTTCAACCCCAAAACCAAACCATTTAGTCAACCTCTTCTTGTATAGGATTCTAAGCTTCCTCTTCTGCAGTTGGGCCCAATAGTCTTTTGTGTTCATTTTGGCTATCAGTATTGTAGCGTCAGTGGGGGAGTGGTATTTCCATACCCAAAGTCCCTCCTCTTAGTTGATGGTGGTTAATTCCGTCCACGCAGATATATCAATGGAAGCGGGGCTATGATTGTGGAGGCGCACCATTTCCGTATCGGTCGATGGTGGTGGCAGGGTAACTTGGGCTTCCGTCTGCGGCAGACTTGCTTTGCTCTGCTAGACTAGCACCTATCACTGCTTTATCCGCCTAGAAGGCTAAGTCTGTACAAGGTAGAGCAAGGCCTCTGCAGCCTTCTCAGTATTCATTCTTTGGCATGTCCTGGTATGTTGTGTTGCAGGCATTGTGTTGGATTCTGGCCTTCATCGGTCTTGGGGTGATTTTTTTTTGGCGATGGTTGCATTGCACGAAAACTCATGCACTTTTTTGTCCTCCGGTGTACAGTACAGTACTAGTACTTCGGGAGGGGCACAAATAACCAGCACTTTCCCCACCTAATTTTCACCTACGCCCCTCATCGTAAAATCGACGGATTTACTTAGAGCAAGATGTTTGGCTTCGAACGTCCCACAGAGGAAGACCAATGGCTTCATTATCTCAACAGAGCGGAGAGAACCTTCAAAGATTCCACAGCCCGCAAAGGCCAGAAACCCCTTAATAAACCTTCGCGGTTGCAGTACATTTGGCTATACCACCTGGAGAACAAGGATGCTCCGGAGCTGGTGGAACCTACGGGCGGATTTGCAACCAACATAACCTACAGCGAGTACCCACCTTGCACCGTCCCGTTTGCTACTCTGGAGAAGAAATTCCTTGATGATTTAAGACTCGAGATTGCGCATCGTGGGAGTTATATACTACTGAGAGCAGTTGTCGGTCCGAAAAGATATGTTTCCGTGACAACAATAGCCGAAGATGAGAACGGAGAAGTGGAGTTGGTGCAGATATACAATCAAGATAGTCGCAGATCTCTGGGAAATGTTATGCCTGAGGGGCAGGTTTTCATCGTGAAGGAGCCCTACTTCAAGACGACCTCCGTAGGTGGGACGAGCATCCGCGTTGATCATGTCTCGGACATCATATTTTTGGACAGTGAAGATGAAAGGATTCCGGAGAATTGGCGGCCAAGGATTAGGTTATTGGGGAGGGAGTCATTGGATTGGAAGGATGACGGGAACATTTTTTATAAAGGGAAACAATATTTTGAAGCTGTTCAATGGTGAGTACTAGATTGTGGGAGCACGCTGATAAAACCTTATCAAAAGTGTCTAAGGCAACCTTCACTAACTTCTTAAAGTTACACAAAAGGCCTCGAAATCGCAGGACCCGGTTCAGCGCCCGAGATAATCCTCCTTCTTAACCGCGCCCAAGCATACCTAGAACTAGGTCACAATGAGAAGGCCCTGACAGATGCCGAAAAGGTGCTCTCCTACGAACCACTGAACCAAAAGGCTCTTTATCGCAGCGCACTAGCTTTCTACGAGGACGGCGACTACGAATCCGCCAAAGCCCGCTTTGTGAAGCTACTAAAGGAGTTTCCGGAAAACAAAAATGCAAAGGAAAGGCTCCTCCGAACGTTCCGGCGTTTGCAAGAGCAGCGAACGGGAGAGTATGCATTCTTAAAAATGAGAAATGAAGTTAAAGAGTGGGGGGAGAAAAGAGGCAAACTCGACTGTGCAGAATATGTTGGGCCGGTTAGGGTGGGGGATGCGGGGAGTAAAGGGAGAGGACTGTTCGCCACTCGGGACGTAAAGTTTGGGGATCTGCTACTTTGTTCAAAAGCCTTTATTGTTTGCCACGGAGAGGCTGCAGATGTGAGGATTAATGCTCTGTTGAATATCAAGGATAGGAAGGGGCAGTCCGGCACGCGCTCTCAAATTTTTCGGGAATTGATCCAAGTGCTATACCACAGCCCGAAGAAGGCGAAGGGGTTTTATGGGCTAAACAGCGGAGGTTACCAAAGAGTTCCGGGAGAAATCGTTGACGGATTGCCGGTCGTCGACTCGTAAGTTCTAAGCAGCCCTCTAAAAGAATTCCGACCGCTAATGATATTAGACACTTGGTGATGCACATCATGCTGAGGAACTGTACTGATTGTAAACGGCTCAGTTCTACCGATGATCCTCTTGAAAACCTATTCAGAACAAAAAGTGAGGTGGAAAAAGCCATCGCCGAGGCAGCACCTACAGGCGCCCCTGAGGGCTCAGGCCTCTGGATAATGCCCTCATATATCAACCACTCCTGTTGGCCAAATTCAGTTCGTTCATTCCTGGGAGATCTCCTCATAGTCCGTGCAGCAAGGGACATCTCCGAAGGGGAGGAAATCACTATCAATTACATCGAGAACCGAGCCGGTGTGCAAGAACGTCAAAAAGCGTTCTACACGGAATGGGGATTCAATTGCGAATGCACCCTCTGCCAGGTCGAAGTCGCCGAATCGCAGGAGGTCCAAGACAAGCGCCAAGAGCTGATAGAGAAAGCACTAAAGTTCAAAGTCTACTTCAAACAATCAGTTAAGAAGTCAAATTCGGCAATCGCACCCTTGACAACGCTGATAAAGGGGATCGAAGCAACCTACGCCAAGCCCGAATTTATCCACCCACGGATCCTACTACTCTCGCCAACAGACATTCTGCAGACATTCTTCGTGAGGGCAGAGCGTCCGCAGGATGTTTTCCTCCTTGCAAAGCAGACCCTAAATAGATTAGGGTTCAAGATCACAACTAAGGGGAGGAAGGTGGTGATTGAGAGATATGGATACATGGGCTATCTAGTCATGAGGGTGTTTATACATGTCATTACCGCGGGGGCGATGGCGGGCGATCTTTGGACCGCGATATTATGGAAAAACATTGCTATAAAGGCTTACGAAGTGCTTGTCGGTGAGAGGGAGAGCTTTTTCGATGCTTGGGGGAGGGCGCTCTTGCAAGCTGGTGTGCCGGTTAATTAAGTTTCCTTCATGGCACTTTCTAACCTCCTTAAGGTATTCCTTCGTTCTTTTCGGTTTTTCCTCTTTGGTTCTGCAGTGTGGCCCACCGCACTTCCTCGTTGTCTTACTAGCTATGTTTGTATTTTATATTATCGCGTCCTCCCTTCTCCCGGCGACTCCCGGTGAGACATTTCAAGTTACCGATTGTTTTCGATGTCGTGGTCTGTTATGATCTGTTGTGTTAGCTACGATACATCCAGAACCAGCCACTAGCACCATCGTTCGTAGGGTATTTTTAGGGCAAGGATATAAGTCTTCATACGTGGTCACTCGTGCATATTTCCCTCCCTTCCGTCGTTTCCAGAGACTACCTTGGTAATCTCGGCAAGGGGTATTTTCTGTACGATTCCCGAACCACATCTAAAAACCTCCTCGATTTCACGTATCCAACGAAGTTGTATTGCTCGAGGTATCGGCTCCGTGCCCATTAAACCGCTTTATTACCCATGCATCAGTTTCAACATCTCCAAGTCGGGCGCAAAGGCCCGGCAGATATTTAGCGGGACGGGATCCCTAGAGAAGGCAGCGCTATCGACACTTCATGGCATAGTAGCATAATAAATTCAACCAACCACAAACCCCCGTCGCCGGTAACCTGCGGTCAAGCATTGTAGCTCAGACCCAAGGGGTTGAGTTGATGCAGAGTCCACTCTCCAACGGGGACATGACGAATACCGGCCAGCGGCGAGCAGGCGTCGGTGACAGGCCTTTTTTGTTATTCTACTTGACGAATTCAACTTTTTGCCCGCCAGGTGCCCCTGTTGGTCACCTGCCGTATTCGTCACACCCCTGTTGGGGACTGTATCATACTCTACGAGCACAATACTTGCACCACAACCAATTTTATTGGGCCTATCATACTAATCGCGGTGCTTGATAAACCAGCCGATGGGTTTTTACAGACGGGGCTTGGTCCCTAAGAGATAACCTTCAGCACCTCACAGACAAAGCCCAAATATGGTGTTAGGAGCGATGGGAGGGAAATTTGTAGCCCCTTGCCACAGCGCCTTTCATGCGGGTACTGAATCTACAGCAATTCTAAGCTTCATAATGGCCTGGTTGGATGCTTTCCGTCAATTGAAAGAGTCAGAGTGGGAGGGGAGGTGGTAGGATTAATAGTACATGCTTCCCATCCAGGACCCGGAACCACACTATCGGGAAAATTGTTTCCGCGCGTTGGCTGCTCCAGACCTGCGCAGAAGTACCGGCGGTGTGCGAAATTGGGTCTCTCATACTCAAGGGGTACCGTAGAATTCCATAAATAAGCCGCAGCCACCCAATACCTAGCTCATGTGAGTATGAGCCCTTAGATAATCCCTTGCTCCACAACTCAACCTTTGAATAATCCGCGCGGCTTACTTATGGAATTCTACGGTATGGTGGAAGACCTCTTATGGCCGGAGCAGGCCGACATTCATTCTAGCTCGGTAACGGCCTACGAACTTCCGAGAGTGGTTACTACACATACCCCTTGAAATAACTGTTAGTCGTTTTTGCCAAGGAAATTAATCGCAATCAGCATGCCTAGGATACCCCCCCGCCGCTACTAAATCCCTAGACCCACTACCAAATCCCAAAATCTCCATAAAAGCTTGAGATATATCTATCTTCTCTATTAATGTGTAGACGGTCATCCGCTCTATAGCCTAATGGAGCCACAATTCTTCTATGAGTGGTGGTTGAATATCTCTTGAAGACGGACGGTGCTTCTCCACCGGATACTCCGGCTACAAATGTCCCTCACCGCACGCCTCACGGAAGGGGTGGAGGTCGGTTGTGGAGGGTTCGCCGACCATTTGATCCTCCCCCCCCGCCAGTGTATATAGTACACGTCCCTAGCATGAGCGGACCAAACACCAGGTGCGTCGCCGCAGCTGAAAGTCCTTTGCCAAGATGCCCCTGGAGTTCGGTCCGTTCATGCTAGGGACGTGTACTTACACTCAACGACCGAGTCGATGTTTCTACATCTACGCCCTCTTTACAAGGGCGTCTCAACAGAAGAGAAGGGGGGAAACAGCGGCAAAAGAACACTATAAGTTATTAAAGGAGTTTAAACAGCAGAACTAAAAACAAAAATGAATTCTGACACAGGTAAGGCGGCGGACCACGGTTGATGGTTGGCGTTTTGCTAAGGATTCGCTCAAGGTGTTGGGCCAAAGCGCCCTTGTCCACTACCGGTAACTTACAAGTATCATATCATACTCGCAGTAGACTATGATTGTGGTGGGCGGGAATGTACTAGGGGGATATGTTTTAGGACGGTTGTATGGTGAAATAATATTAGTGCAGCCTAAAATATTTTGTCTTAGTACTCGTCCTTGGTTCCTGCGGACCCCGTCGGAGTATAATGACTAAAAGTATCCGGTCGCTAAGATTAAATATTTTGGAAATCTAATGCTGGCGCTTAAAGTCCATCTTCCGGGCTAGGTGTTCTAGCCTCTACCCCCCCCCCGCCACAAATATCAGTCGGCAAACAACACCGGCTCGAGGTGCGCTCTTGCCGTGGTATTCGGACGCGGGTTGAAGTACCTGTGGCGGTGGAAGGGGGACATAGGAGAATTTAGTAGCGGTGTGCCGGTGACCGAGGGTCAGAGCTAGTATGATAGTTGTACGGATATTGGCCGCTCGAGTTGATGTACCGGTATGCGCGAGTTTCTGGTATTATCTTTTTTTTTTCTTTCCTGCATGAATCTTAGATCCCACGGGATGGGGGGGGGGGGCTGTTTGCTTGGTTATTTGGGGTATCATACTCGAGTGTGCAAGGGGACTCATATTGGGATGGTAACGGTGAAGCGCTCTGGGGTTTCTCGTGGGCTCATTGGGTATTGTTTTGAGTCCTCAGGTGCTCCTAGAGGACAGCGGGTTCCGCTCTTTGGCTAGATATCGGTGTCCCGATGTAAGCGGAATGCAGGTATATGAACTCTGGATTCTACTCTTTGGTCCCGAGTCTAACAGAATATTCGAGCATGAATCTAGCATGGAATAGACGGTACTTGCGGAAGGTACTTAGAGTTGTAGTAAAGGGACATTCCTTGAAGCCTGTGAGGTTAAAGGCTTGGCAATCTAGCTTGTCTAAAGCTGGGTCCTGAGGTCATCCCAGACGATTTTCGCTTCGGTCCAGCCATTGAGACGGCTATTCCATGATATATTGTACTCTGTTATCAACATTCTCGTCGTATTAATGCAATAGTACCGTACGGTATTTCCCTCCTGCGAAGTCCCTAATATGTGAGGAGCGTAGGTTTCCACCCACTTTATGATGCCGCTACTTTCACTTCTACTGTCAACCCCATCCTTACATGAACTTTTGCTTCCCCCCCCCGAACCTATGACCCAAGTAACCGGTCCGCTTTCGACCGGAAATTGCGGGGGTATACCCAGGGTTGAATTATCCAATTCTGGACTGAAGATCCTTCTATCGTGGCTGGGCTTCATGGCTTTTCGATACCGGCATATGTGACCTTCCAATTTTTCCCTCCGATGAGAACCTTCCACAAGTGGCACCGTTACGGATAATGCCTCTCGTCTAGAATACCGGCCCTCAGTGGTGTCGGACATGTACGATGTTCGCGGGACCGCTTCTATGGTCAGGCTTTCTATCTCGTTTCCGGCGGGTCCACGCCTGCTTGTTCGGGTTCGGGTTGAGTATGGTTCCGGTACAAGTACTGTACTATACCGTACAGCTACCCCTCGTTTGGCCAATCAGGTGTTGAAGCCAGAGACTGCAAGACCTTGCCTTCAGGAATTTGCGCGAGGCAATGGCTACCCGTGCACATGCTGACCTTCTGAGGCTCCAAGCCTCAACGACTGACTCCCCTTCCGACCTTTCAGCAGCCATAGACTACCGTACCCCTTATTTCCAGAACCGGGGTCCGCTATGGTGAGTATCCCTGAATTTTTCTTCTCTCGGTCGAAACATCCCTAACACAGATGTTTTTCTCTTTTCACTTTGGGGATGTCTTCATCCGAAAAAATCATGATTTGCTGGCATTATTGAACTGAGGGGGCCTGCGGATGAGCGAGCGGGAGCAATTGTGATCTGCCTTTCCAGCCCCTGCCGGTGGATATGTGCCGTCTCCTAACTGGCTACCAATCAGTCACCACTCCCCCAAGGGATTGCCTGCCAAGCACAATTTACCTTTAAACGCGCGCGCTTACTCTTTCCTTGGTTACCGCTTAGGTAAGGGAGAAATCTCTTTTTAAAGATCCTGGGGAGCGAGTCAAACCTTGAGAACAGTTAGCTCAATTCTTGTCTGTTTAGTTCCCTACGACGAAGATAGCCCTGGATATTCAAACTCTATACTTTCCCACCAGTTGCGACTTTCACGCGCCCGGGGACGGTAATGTTTTGAAACGGTCTCGGGGTCGGGGTCGGTACGACCTTCTTTCTGACACCCACGGGTCCTCCCGACAGACAGCCGACGAATCCGATACCTTTGTGTTTCGCTTGTCGCAGACCGGGGGTGGTGATCTTGACACTTATAATCCTCCACACCCACGTCTCAAGAGCCTACTACATCTGGCGCGTGTTCATGCGATCCCATTACCCTTCCCCCGCCCAATTGCTAGCCTCCAGATTATTATTTGTCTAATGTCGAGGGTTTGTTGTGAGAAGCTTGGTTGCAGGCCCGCTTAGCTGAGATCGGGACGTTCACCTCCCTTGTTGGAAAGTCTTTGTTCACCCTATAAACCATCCCCGCAGCTTTAGCCCTCTAGAATAAGCTTATAGAAGATAATCCCCTTGTTTTAATTAACTTCTCAAGAAATATTTGTCAATTACGTACAGTACGGTACTGGATGGATGTATTGCGATGGGTTGACGAGTGGTGGCTCATGAGGTTTTAGATGGGCAGAGACTTTGTGGCTCGGAGAATACAATGCCGGTACGCAGCCGCTCCTTCAGAAAGGAAGTCAGTGTTTGATCCCTGGGACCCTGTGCTACTCAGCGATGCAGTTCCGATGTTTGAGGATTTAGTGACATCTGGAAGAGGAACTCATACTCTGAGACCAGATACCCCCTAGCTCGTACCAGTATATCATCACAGGGTCCCCGTCTCTCCCTTTGGTATATTCTCTCCCGTCGCACCTTTCCCCATCCTTGCGAACCCTTGGATAGCCCAAAGAGAAGGGCTTCCTTCTGGGATTTTTTATTTTATTCACACTCGTTTTGCTCTTGGTCTATCGTTCTCTTCGCTTCTTATGTTTTCATTTTGAAAAATCAACAATTTTTCTCGATTTAAGCGCCGCAACCTGGTGTTTGGAGGCAATTTTCTTCACTTCTTATATCACATTTGACATTCCGCTCTTCCAGCAAAGTTTTTTTTTTCTGGTTAATGTCTTTGGGGATGATGATCATCTTGACAGTCCTAACTCTCTGTTTGTGCGCCCGTGCGCTCGCTGGCGAACTTTTCGAACGACAGGCGAATTCCCGGAACACAAAGGCTCCTGGTGCAACCATAAAGGCTGATCCTTTTCAGCAGGAAGGTCTTTGCCGTCGTTGGGCTCATCAAAGTATGAAATCCTCATGTGCGGCTCGGAATTCAATTTTTAACGTTTATAGGTACCATTAAGAATGGAACGCTATATATGTTTGGCGGGAGCATGCTTCTCAAACGGAACAATACTGTCCAAGAATTCCCCAGTATAATCTTCTACCTATTTTTTTTCCTGCCGAGCGCTATTCTGACTGGCTTAATTAATAGATATCGAATTTCTCCAATTGGACCTTACACAGAGTTTCCAGCTAGGCAGGAATACAGTCCCTTGGCAAAAGCCAAAGATTAGTGGTGACACAATTCCTCCAGCCTTCTCGGCCGGAGCAATGTATAGCGGAAAGGGCGACTATGTCTTCTTGTATGAAGGGCAGACACCAAAATCCTTGCCGGAGCAACCATCGTCGATGTGGGGCTACAGTCTCACCAATCAGACTTGGCAGATGACGGACAGATGGAGCCATGTCGACGAAGAGTTCCCAAATAGACAGTCTCGGGGCGCGTCGGTCGTGACTTCGGATGGGGAAACAGGGTTTTACATCGGTGGACTAAGGGCTTATGAAAATAACACCTTCAAGGGCTGGTACTACGGGCCCGAGGAACAATTCACCGTCATAGATTTGGTAGCCGGGAAGAAGAGAAAGGTAGGAGATATGATACCCCAGTATTTTTTGCCAATCTATGCTCACTCTGCAGTTAGACGGAAAGACTGCCGCTAAAGCAAAAGAGGATTGGACCGAGCGTGGTTTACCTCCCGGTAGGAAAGAAGGGCAGCCTGGTGTTGGTTGGTGGCACGGGGGAGTACAAAGTGCGGGTGAGTACCGGGTCTGAAACATTATGCGAATTTGGCTAACATGCGTAAAGCTATCAGCACCCGTCCAAAATGCAACAACAAAGGATGGAATCGACCCCGATGATGTACGGGTGAACCCTATGTCTCAAATGGACACGATATGGATTTACGATATTGATGCCGGGAGATGGTTTTACCAAACCGCGGTGGGGGACTCGGAGGCGATGCCCTGGGAGAGGAAAAACTTTTGCATGGTTGCGGCGACCTCCGATCCCGACCCCTCCGGTAACAGGACCCACCATATCTTCATATATGGTGGGGGTACCGACTACATGACCCCAATGCTGGGCATGAACGATAAGCCATTCGATGATATGTACATTCTCAGTCTTCCGGCATTCCGCTACTACAAGGTTAAACTAGGCGACACAAACCCAGAGGCACGGCAGCGGATGACATGTCATATGGTCAACAACAAACAAATGCTTGTCCTCGGTGGGCACAGAGTCAATTCCAGCGAGAGACTCACGGACTGTCGATGGGATGAATTAAATCTCTTTGACATGAACACACTTAAATGGCAAACCGAGTATGCTCCTAGCGATTCGGGAGATTCCAAGTTTATGCCAAATCCAGATATCATTGCCTCACTCGGTGCAAAGACTCAGGAACCAGCTCTAGGCTGGGAGGACGAGGATTTGAAGTGCCTCTTTACCGGCATCTGCCCGGGCGAGCAGGGGATGGAAGCGCAAAAGAAGCGGTCGAATGCAAAATGGAGGAAGTGGTACATTGCTGTCGGAGGAGCTGGCGGGGCACTTACTATGGCTCTGGTAATTGCGATGTTCTTCCTGAGACGACGCAGAAATGAGAACAAGGCGTTGAGGTATGAGCTCGAGCAATTACAACTGTACTTCCAATACCAAACCACCGGAGAAATATACTCTTCCGCCAGGCTTAGCAATGTAGTCCCGGACGGCGATGCCTTTGTTTCGGAAAAAGTTCGACCAATGACTTTCAAGGAAAGGGTTAAATTCGTCTTCAGAGCGAAGGGCAGCAATAACCAGGAAATACCCACGATTTTCGACATGCCTTGTAGGTTCTCTGTATTCCACCAACTCTCCGATGTTCATTGCTAATGCCTAACTTCCAGTGGAAAAACGTCGTGAAACGCGTGTTGAGAAAATCCCATGACGAGAGAGAAAACCCCGTGTGGGAAAAAAACAACAGAAAAGAGTTGTACAAAGTTAGGCGTTGGCGTTGTAATTTCCTTTTCCGTATATTTCCGTTGTTCATAGTTAGCTTTCAGGCGTCGTAGGGGCACAAGGTGAATTAATTTACCCTCGTCGCATTGACGGGGCGGGGTCGGGGTGAAATATTGCACCGCATATCGCACATAAGCGGCCCTTCAAACATTGGTAATCAGGGCTTCGTGCAGAGCATGCAGGGGTTAACACCGGGTACGTCCGGATTTTCATGAGGTGTCACTCGCTGATTTTTTTATGCATGGGGGGAGATGTCTGTGAGATGAAGGAACGACAGTATGCTTGAGCTTCGCATCACAGTAGGGACCGTAGGCAGCGAGTGTACGAGCGCTCTAGTTGTGCTCCCATGAGTTGGTACGCTCCGAGTTGGTGGAAAATATCCGTTATAATACCTGCAGGACAGGTCCGTAGTTACGTTACCAGTTGAGGGCTGTGGCTACTAATAAGCCAACCCACAAGCACCACACCATCCAGTATGAGAGGTGAATTTAGTGTGCCCGCAGTCATGATTTCTCGCCAACGCCGGTGACCACCGCTTATCCACGGTGCATGGTGGAGATGCAAATGCAGTGATCAATAAGATCTAAGCGGATCGGTGCCACATCATTTTGTGGACCGGGACTGGAAAGCTGGCCGTGCCGGGCGGAAAAGTGGAAAAGAGAAGAGGACAAACACATCTGACAAATATCTCATTTGGCGAGGAGTACAAAAAGGTCATGCGGGATCTCCACTCTCGGGGAAGATATGTATTATAGGGGTGTGGTGCAAGACCAGCTACGAATAGAGCAGTGTGTCTTCAACTCTCTGGAGCCCTTGGGGAGCCCGCTAGTATACTATACCGTATGAGGGTGTAGATGTCAGTGATGCAATGGACAGAGGCCCGAAGTCCCGTACTCATCACTAGAGCACTATGAGCGGTAAGGAAATAATTTAATCTGGCAGGAATTGACAGGAGCGCTAAAAGAAACCTAGGAATCTCGGATATCTATCCACCCCATCGCTAACGCCCATACCAGGGTATAGTACTGTCGGCGGTTCTGTGGTTTCCAGGCGTTCTTTGATGTGAATGGCGATTTTTGAAAAAACAAAGTTGGGCCAATTTGCGTGTTAACAGGTTCACAGCTGTCAGGGAAACCGAGATGAAAATGCAAAGAAAGAAAAAAGAGGAAAGTTGATGGTTAATTGGGGATGTTGTGCTTTTGTCCTCTTCCGGATCGTCCCCCCGCCCTGAAATACGGCTTTGTCTACCATGCGAATGCTACTGAATTTACTTCATCTAGTATTAAGGGAGTAACCTCACCCACCGACAAGAGCTCTTTCGACTAGACTTTACGCTGTTAGTGCTTCAACAATTTGACATCCTAAAGACCAATTTCATCATAATCCCCCAACCTTTTTACTGACACTGTATTGCAGCATTGCGTGGAGCGGGGGTATTTCCGATGTCCAGTGATATCGTTGCCGAGAAGCCATCTCGCGGCGAATACCGCTTATCTTGGGGAAGAGGGCAGTGTTCCCAAGGTCGAGCATGTCCCTCCTGGAGGCACCGCATTTTTTGGGCATATCCGGAATGACGCTAAGGGGTTGGGGGCACACACGTGGTTATTGGGTGGTGGTGGCAAAGTTAAACGAGTATTGAAAAACGGTTCAATTGTCAAGCCATATGCCGGAAACATGTACTGTACGCGCGAGAGATACTTTTTTCAATCTCAGAGGGCCAGGAAGGCCTACTATTTACACAGTGAAACAGCAACATATATCGGCAGAGGAAAAGAAGATAAAGGGCACAATATGGAAGAGAAGAGAAAACAAGTGAGAGTAGAATTGCGTTTCCAGTCGACTGATTGGGCAGTGACATGAGGGAAAAAGTCAAAAGCAGTAAGTCCAACTCGGAGGGTAGGAAACCGGAACCAGGGGTGAATGACCGGCTTTGTCGTACTCTGATACGTAGAGAGTGCATATCCGAAATCCTAATTCCAACAACGAGTATCATATCAAAAACGCAGCGTGTGAGATTTGGTGATGGAGCGGAGCAAGAAAACTTGAGCAAGAATATATCAATTCAATTGAGACACTATTCGCATTTAATCCTCCCACACCTTCTGGGAAGCAAGACTGAATCGCTGATAAATCATTCCATTACTTATTCCCGCTTGAGACGGCAACCCTTTTTTTGCATCCAAGTTCAAAGAACCTTTGCCATGACCCCCCCCCCGATATAAACTAGTATCTTTTGCTGGTTGACGTTCAATTTGAAAGGTTGATGACGCAAGCTTGTCAGCTCCCCTGAAGCAAGTATGATAGCAAACTCGCCTATTTCACCTCTTCCGCTCTAGGCTCCCCTAGCGGGCATTCCCGATATCCCAAAAAAAATGCGGTATCATAACATTCTGGTAGGGCTGCCCGCCCCTTGCTTGCCCTTGTTCAACTGCAACCCCACAATAATGTTAATAACATGATAAATAGTTAATTTAGGTTAACCAATCAATTAATCATTGAAGGGGCTCCCCGCAGGGGTTTGGACGAGATTCAGCTGCAGTCATCAATTTCTATATTTTCATACTAATATCTAGAGACAGGTATTCAATTCACCAGCCATTCTCACCCTCATTGACCACAACGCCCTAAGCCATATTTCCCATATATCATACAAAATAGAGAACTAATAAGCCACTCCCTAACACTCCCCTAACTTTCCCACACCCTCATCACAGCCTTGGCCCCAAGACATCCAGATACTTTTGAAAACTGCATTTACACTCATCACAGCATTTGTCTATTTTATACGCCCCCCCCCCCCAATACAGCCGGAACATGTTGGAACGGAAATGAACCTTGAGTATCCCACGTGTGGAGCAACATTAACATGCCCCTCGCCCCATTTTCTTGTCTGGCAGAGTTAGCCCCAGACTACACCTGCCGCTCGTTGAATGGCGCCCTGCGTTCTAAAGTCCGCACCTAGGCCGACCATGCAACACTCAACTCTATGAGGAATTAGGGCCATACTATAAAAATACTAACCTACCTATATTCAGACTTCGATTTCCCATAATTTCCCAGTTCCTTCCGGAATCCTAGTTCCGATACCTGTTAGCCCTGTTCTCCTTTGCCCAGTTCCCTTCTTTCCACCTTGTTAAAAAGAAGTGGGGAGATAGGATTAAAAGCATACCCACTATAATAATAATATTATCATTATGAATAAAACATCGAATCTTGAAAAACTGCGATATGATATGATATCATTTTCATAATATAACCCTAATTCCCCACAGGGCCGAGTGTTACATGGTGCAACGGTCCAGGTTCACATTTTAGACGCAATGCGCTCTACGATAGTCCCTCGACAGAACACCACAGAGCCCCCACATGAGCAACCCCCATCCTACAAGACCCCGGAACGATGGAAAGAAGCAGGATTCATGCTTGTCACAGAGTTAGAACCCCCCAGTTCTAGAATAGTGGAGGCCTGAGGATTTCTCCAAAGCTTCAGATTGACGCAGTGCAGGGACTTAGTATCAGCCAACCGGTTCTCGGGCACCCTTCCCTAACCTTAGGATTGGTTCAGAAACTCTGGGGGGTCAGACTCCTCGGGGTATCAGGAGAGTAGGGGAAAGAAATTACTGGGCTCAATAGGAAACAAAGCATCAATAGTATGATATCATAATATCTCTTATTCGGGATAAACTTTCTATGACAGGATCTCTCAGGGCAGTAGGGAGGTTTGATCTCAGGACCCTTATGAGAAACCCTCCCTTCTCCGCCCTTTAAACCATTCTGCCGGTCCCTCTTAGCGTGAGGTCTGACTAACTTGAACTTTATTCAGTACATTACAGAATACATGCACAACGACGACCTCAGACCACACCAACCCCTATACATTCCTATGCTATAACATAATATGGATTTCCCATGAAGAACAAATTACTAAGGGGAGACCCCACAAAGCCAAAGAAATGTGCTATGTACTTGAGTAGCACTCCCCGATGCCATAGCCGGCAATACCGATAATGCCCAGGCCATTCGAAAAAGTTTTCAAAACCTACAGGTTCTGCTCGAATAGCCGAGTAAGAATAAACCACACTCAGCTGCTCATCATGTGCGGCTACAGCCCCGCCATGCAGCACAAAATATAAGAACCGTCGTCCCCTTTCCCACTTCGATTCGATAGAGCAGCAGTACTATCATCTCATGCTCGGCAAAAAGGGACAAGCGAGATCCGTGAACACATTTTCGTGTTATGCTCCACTGCACGCAGCTGACAAGCAGGCCCTAATCTGTGGGTCATCGACATACTCTATTTCAACACCTCACCGGCTTACTGTGTCTCCGAGGCTGGCGGGCTGGCTGGCGGGCTGGCTGGCGGGCTGGCTGGTTGGTTGGTTGGCATATCTATTCTCGACGTGCACTGTAGGCCCAAGCTTAGCCGTGGATAACAAAAGGGGAGGCACCAAGTTTCCGCCACGATGCAAGGCGGGTGCCGAATTCAAGTGGCTGCTTTCTTGGCCCGAGTCCGATGCAGAGTTAATGTCCCCGATGGCTCCCACGCCCACCAGATCATGGACAACTTTTAGGCAAATTTGAATTGAGAATAGAAACTCTATACCGTTGAAAAAAATATATGGATGAATGGTCGAACGAAAAGCCTGGAGAGTAAAGGATAATACGGGCAATGTCGGGGTCTTTTTAGCAAACAAGAGAGGTGCTTGTCAACGCAGTTACCAGTATTAAAGAGGCGTTTTTGGTGCAACGAATAAAAAGGGGGCAGCATCAGCCACACAACTTTAGTATGTTTTGATACCTCAAGTGACAGATTGCGATATTGCCGATAACGGGTAACGGTATAATCTGGTGAAAGTCAGATCGGAGCTAACGCGCCAACAGGAGGCCAGGAGGAAAGCAAATTCGCCACAGCTTAAACATAGGCAGCAGCGGTGGTTGGACAGGTTCAAGAAAATCCCCACTAGCGCCAATGCGACTTTCACCTGTCCAGGGTCCGGTAAGAAGCGATTGAACAGTTGTTTAAGGTTGGCCAGTCAAATATATCCTCAGCGGTCCATTCAAGTTAACTGTTCTGTGCACTTAGACCTGCCAGAAAGTCAATGAAAAGTCAATCTTGGTTAACTAGCGAAAGCGAAATCACCCCCGTCTCTTAACTTACCCCACTGGCACTTGTACTCGAGCACGCGCACACACACACACACACTTGTTTATGCAGTATCCAGAGTGCGAGCTGGACTGTGCTCCATATGTTCTACAGCACCCCCTCCATACCAATCCAATAAGCTATCGGCTAAAGACTCCAACACTCCAAGTTCCCGATCCACCATCTCGATCAACACTACCCCACATCTATCAAACGATTACTTAGTGCCGTAACCTAATATCCATCTCCCACTCCCTGCAAACTTTTCAATAGCATGACATTGTAATAGTGTACCGTACATCCGTGAACCTATTCAAATACCGGTACACCCATCCATGAACCCTTTGATAAAGCCATATCGTCACCAACACTTGGCTCTAATTGCGAAAATTTCCGCACAGCCATGCAAAAGATCCCCCCCCCTCCAGGTCGGAGATCACGAACCACACGATATTCATAATAGCGCAGATGGGATCAACCTTTTCGGCCAAACAAGGAATTCGGCTAGCGAGTGTTTGGGGGAAATGACTACAGTAGCATAAGTGATGAATTTAACACGCTTGATCGTCGACCCTGGAGGCTATCTCGGCTATTTAATACACTTCATGCATACTTGTATGTGCTGTTCTTCGTTCAGGGTCTTCTACAGTACCACAAGGCTGGCGGCCGTGGTCCAGGAATATACAAGTACCGTAAAAATCCTTTAAATCCACCATCGGGGATCGAGCTCCACGCCATCGCAATCCAAAACAAAACACCCTGAGAAGGAATAGTGTTATCCTGACAGAGTATAGCTTGGGGAGGCTGAG
>Ga0307509_10004874_pt1 | contig 19033 bp, 8 predicted proteins | sample 10_EM_MG_FD_202245 | JGI IMG/M metagenome (GOLD analysis project Ga0307509, IMG submission 202245) | Populus trichocarpa ectomycorrhiza microbial communities from riparian zone in the Pacific Northwest, United States - 10_EM | ecosystem: Host-associated > Plants > Roots > Unclassified | place...
TAATTGTAATAAATTATGTATTTTAGAGATTATATAATGAATGTTCATTTTTCTTTTCTATAATATTCATGTATTTTTACCTCTCCATTATATATATATATATATATATATATATATTTTTTTTGTTGATGATAAAGTGGGATAAAATATATGAATTATGAGAAATGTGTTAATAACATATATATTTATAGGGAGAAATCCATTTTTTCTTAATGCATAAGCTATTACTAATGCAAGTTATTTTTTAATATTATGCAATCTTTTTTATATTTAATTAGATTATGCTAAATTGTTAAATTTCCCCATGTATTGCAATGCAAAAGAAAGAGGGAGATATATTTTTATATTTAAGATTATATATTTATTGTCACCATAAAAAAAAGAGAGATTGTTGACTTTTAGGTTACACATTTATGTTTTTATATATTTTGATAATAACAATAAAATAAAAAATAGACTAATAATATGTCAGGATGATAATAAGAGTTAAACAAGTTTTATACAAAGATCATATCAATAAGCATAAAGAATTTCATAAAAAACTCAATCAAGAAGTCCAAGAAAAAAGCAAAGTAAAGACTTAGAATTTAAGTATTCATTGTGTTTTATATAAATATGTATATCTCATCTTGATAGCACAATTAAAATGAATGCATACAATTCATTATGCATACATTTTAAATGATTGATTAAAAACTTAATATATAGTTTTATGAATCTATATAGGTTAAAGCTGATAAATATAGTACTTTGTATGAACCGGTAAACCATTTGATATGACTAAATAAACCGATTGATCTTTTATTCATCATAAAAAAAACATCTGAAAATTCTACACCGGTCAATCATTTCAATCGTTAGCGATTATAACAGCTATAGACAACTAGTGACGTGGCGCAATTCCCCTATTAGCCCATCGATGAAAGGCCAGATCGTGGATTCTAAAGGATATATTGATTAGAGTTAAATCTTTTTAGTTAGTTACAAAATCTTAAAATGAAAGATTAATTTATTCAATTAGTAAAAACAGAGAGCACATAAGGCACGTGACGACGTGGAAAATGCAGGACCCCTAAATTAGAGAGACGCGTAGATCGAGTCATTGCCGAACACGTTTGCGGCCAGATATGACGTTGGAAATAAATAATAAATTTAGCCAGCGCGAATATCAACGTGCCAGCTCAACAACCACCACCCCCGCATCGTATATACGCTGTACTTATACGCTTACCTCACTACGACACGTGTCTCCTGACGTGGAACTTGCCTTGTCGCTCCCTCTCTCTCCTCCCTTTTCCTCCGTTTCTCTTCTCCCTGCTTCCCCTGTCTAAAAAAATTGAACTTTCATTTCCCCCTCTGTTTCGTAAGAGAGAGGAAAAAAATGCAGAGTCTTTGAAGTTGGTGTTAGGGTCTCTAATTTCAGTTACTTCCCTCTTAGTGTAAAATAGAAGACAGAGTGAGCATTAATTCAAGTCTCAGCAGTTCACAGTTGCTATCTGTACAGAGAAGGAGATTTCTGATTCGAGTATTTGAAGGTATGTAAAATATGGAGTCTCTTAAAAACCCTGCGTTTGATTAGAGAATTTTCTTTGTCAATTAATAAAGTTTTTGTTTGGTTGGTGAGAAAATGTGAGAAGGGTGAGGAAATTGAAAGTTGTGAGACATGTTAACATGAAAAAAAAAAACTAAGTGTTACCTTGGTCATTTTGAGTCTGGAAAGGAGTGTAACAAAGAAAGAAGAGAAGTCTTCGAGTTCAGTTTGTTTTATTAATTTTGGAAAAACTTTCGTTCTTTCATTTTGAGGTTCAGATTAGAAACTGATCTGGTCTTTCAGTTTTATCGTCGAAAACTGTGAGTTAGCTGGAGATTTGCTGTTTATTAATTTTGCGAGAGGGACAGGAATATTGTATGCCTAGTTGAAGCTGTGTTGATAAAATTACTGGACGGCACCTGATCGCGTGTAGGAAGATTTTAGATTTCCAGCTTAACTCGAAGGGGGTATTTAATTTTAGCCCTTCTGCCTACAGATAATACAGTCTCCCGGGAAAGGATCTGCTGTGGGTGTCCGTCGCTTTCTTTTCAGGAGGTGTTTGGGAACGCGGTTGAAACTGGTTCTCACAAAATTTAATTTTATTTTTTGTTAAAATTTAATACAATTTGTATGTTTTGAATCGTTTTGATGTGATGATGTCAAAAATAAATTTTAAAAAATAAAAAAATATCATTGACATACATTTTGATACGAAAAGTTATTTGAAAAGCAACCGCTACCATGCTGTCAAACATACTTAATCTAATGGCATGGTGGAAAGACGCTAATACCCTCAGACTTCATAAGTAATATTCCTAGAAGAAGTTCAGGAACAGAAACGCATCTTTAATCATTTATGGTGTAGTTAGCTGTTGATAGTTAATGTTAATGATATATCCTATGTATCGAATGAACAGAAGCCATAAATTTAATTATTTCGCGTTCCCTTGTCTGAAAAGAGCTGAGGAAGCCCGATCTTTTACTGTATCGTACTTGAAGAAAAAATAGCCTTGTGAAAATCGGTGGTATCTTCCCTACACTAAACTGTTTTGCTTTGGGATAGCTGGTTTGTGACTTCTTTAACAGACCTTACTCTACAAGCTGTGAGTGTTTTAGTGAATCTAGAAATTGTGCAATGACTTAATTTGAATGACTAGATGTGTCTCTCGATTCAATCTTTTTATCTTCTATTTTTCTTCGATCCTTTCCATGCTGTTTCCCACACCTTTGTCAATCTATCTCCTTTTGTTGCAGGTGAGAGAGTTAAAACAGTTTTTTCATATCAATTCTTAATTAAAAAAAAGGGTTTTTTTCATGTGTTTTACCATGGGAAACATTGAAGAGGGAAAGTCTTCCACTTCTGATAAATCTTCACCTGCACCACCGGTAAGTTGTGAATATTTACATTTCAGTGGTGGGAACAGATATCCTCACGTTCCTTTACTTTTTCAAACAAAAAATCTGATTGGAAAGACATTCTGTTACTTATTTATGTGATCTTCTGCGTTTTTAACGAGCAAAAATAAGTTGAGGCTGGTTTCATATGGGAAGCTTTGATTTTGATTTGTTTGCTGTGATTTAGTTGAATTTTTTTTTTCTTTTGAGTATCGGTCAATCCTTTTGTATTGGCAGGATCAGACCAATATTCATGTGTATCCTGATGGGGCAGCTATGCAGGTTATCTACTTAAGGCTTGCATTTGTTTTCTGATTTTTCATTTAGTAGTTGCCACATGACCAGAATATTCATCTGTGCCTTTTTGTATTTATGAAACTTCCAATTCAATTGTGATATTAAGTGATTTTGTAACATCATTAGGCATATTATGGCCCCCGAGTGGCTCTCCCACCATATTACAACTCGGCCGTGGCTTCTGGTCATGCCCCTCATCCTTATATGTGGGGCCTGCCACAGGTATTGCTCAAGGCTCCCAAAGAGTTGTGACTTTAATTCAAGATTTTTCACTATCTTTCTATTTTTGGTTGGTACTTGAGAAGTAGTAAACTAAATTGAAGACTTGTGCACTGAGAAAGACTTTTAACTTTGCAATTCTTCCAGCCTATGATGCCACCTTATGGGGCACCTTATGCAACAGTCTACTCACATGGAGTGTATGCACATCCGGCTGTTCCAATTGTAAGTCTGCATTTTTTCTACTAGTGGTTATTGGTTATTCATGTAATCTTACCATACTTTCTAATAAGTGATGATCAAAGTTTCAACAGAATACTCAAAGGTGTAGTGTAAATATTGGAGAGTGTATGCATGCTTATTATTCCTTTCCTTTCAATTCCAGGTATCCCATCCTCATGGTCCTGGGATTGTGTCATCTCCTGCAGTAAGTGAAGCCTGCTCCTTGGAAATTTCCTTTTCTACGCTTCCAATGCTAGTTCTATATATATACAATATCAGCTAACAAAATGAGTTAGAAATGTGTCTGTTGGAAATACATAAACTGGTTTGCCGTTGCTGTGTAAGCATTTGTAAGTTGAGACCACATTCAATTATTGCACAATTATGCAGGCTGGAACCCTTTTGAGTGCAGAAACACCTACAAAATCTTCAGGAAATACTGATCGAGGTTTAGTGAATAAGTTGAAAGGATTTGATGGGCTTGCAATGTCAATAGGCAATGGTAATGCTGAGACTGTCGAGGGTGGGGGTAGGCTGTCTCAAAGGTTTGGAATTAACAATGACTAATCTCCCTTCCAAATTTTCTTTCAAGTTTTGTTTCAGCTCAGCTGCTTTGTTTGGGTGGCTGATGTGATGATCTTTGAGAGACTTTCTTGACTTTCAATTGTTTGGCCGTGTGCAGTGTGGAGATAGAAGTTTCCAGTGATGGAATTGATGGGAATACAACTAGGGTAAGCCCTTCTGTCTTTCAAGAGCGTTTGCATGCTTTGAAATTTAATATGTTTCTGAATTTTAACAGTGATCTTTATCTCTCCGTTTGTTAGGGAAAGAAAAGGAGCCGTGAGGGAACACCAACTGTTGGTATGATCTCATTCTTCATTGAGAGTGTTGACCCTAGACACTCAATTTCCAGTAGTATTTGTTCTTTTCCTGTTGTATGCATGACATCCAACCACGTTGCAACTTGTGAAATGACAAGTACAGTCTCTGTATTGACCAGAAATTTTTTCCAGAGAAGTGCTCATTTGGAACAGGATAGTTATTGAAAGTGAGAGACATGTTGCCATGCTCGTCATCTTTTAATATGGTGGTCAATCGAGCAATGGCTTTTTTCTGGGTGAAATCTTGATATGTCTAGCTACTTAATGTTTTGAAATTAATGTTTTTAAGTTCCATTTAAGTACAATGTTAAAAAAAAAAAAAAGTTTCATTTCTGTGCTCAATCATCACAGCAACAGGTGGAGATACAAAAATGGAGTCACATTCCAGTCCCCTTCCTAGAGAGGTGAATGCATCCACTGACAATGTATTGAGGGCAGCTGTTGCTCCTGGCATGACCACAGCATTGGAGCTTAGGAACCCTCCTAGTGTGAATGCTGCTAAGACAAGTCCTACTACAATTCCTCAATCTGGTGTAGTCCTGCCCTCTGAAGCCTGGTTACAGGTAATGTATGCTGTTGAAAAATTTTCAAACCATTTATTATATCTCTCTTGAGACATAAGTTATTGTCCATATTTTGATTTTATTTTTCCTGTTTTTGGAAGTTATTGTTTCTAATTAGAATAGTATATATGCCCTTCCTTGTAATTTCTTGTGGTATGCTTAGAATGAGCTGGAGCTGAAACGGGAGAAGAGGAAACAATCAAATCGAGAATCTGCCAGAAGGTCAAGATTAAGGAAGCAGGTAGGGTAGATCTGTGACAACTTTTTTGTTCTCTCGACATCCTCCTGTTGTTTTAAATCCTCTATTAGATTTATCAATTTATAGCTGAAATCGTGCTCTGTATTCCTCCCTCTAGGCTGAGGCTGAAGAACTTGCACACAAAGTTGAAGTACTCACCACAGAAAACATGGCACTCCAATCTGAAATAAGTCAATTTACAGAGAAATCAGAGAAACTAAGGCTTGAAAATGCTGCATTAACGGTACACCCTTTCAGCAATCCTTTATTCCGGGAGGTGGTTTATTTACTTAATTTGTTTTTTGCCTGTAGTTCATGATTTTTGTTACGAACTTTTAAAGTGTTTCAATTAGCAGGAGAAACTCAAGAATGCACGATTAGGACATGCGCAAGAAATGATTTTAAACATTGATGAGCACAGGGCCCCAGCTGTTAGTACAGAAAACTTGCTATCAAGAGTTAACAATTCTGCCTTTGAAGAAGAGAGTGATCTGTATGAACGAAACTCAAATTCTGGTGCCAAGCTGCATCAACTCTTGGATGCAAGCCCCAGAGCCGATGCTGTGGCTGCTGGTTGATGACACTGGTTCACTCTCAGTCCCTTGTTATCTTGAATTTCACGGCAACCGTGTAATTTTGGCCTAATTACAAGCCCACAAATACGGCTAACAGTTAGCAGTTGATAGAATGGCTAGATAGGATTGGCGTCTATACTTGAGACTAGTGATTTTGACATGTTAAGTTAGCTTTCTCGAGGCAGAACTGATACGTTTTATCAAATTCAGAGTGCTGGGATGGCCACTCAAGGGTAATGTACATGGAAGAAAATTAGGAACTAAGTGTAGGGAAGGTTTGGAAAATAATTTATGAGTATTCTGGTGTGTGCAATTTTAACAAACAGTGATGTGGGACACTGTTCGATATATGTATGGGAAGATTGTGCTGATGCTCGCTCTTGTTATTAAGTATCTCATATAAGCTATAAATTATGATTGGAATTTGAGACCGTTCATTGATAATATGCTTAAACAATTATAATTATAATTCTAAGAAATATTAAAAGAGATCAGGGTTTGCTCAATGCAGTGCGCATTGTGCACTCTTGCAGCTCCCTCTTGATTCAAGATTTTAACTTCCTTTTCGTTCTCTTTAGTTTACAAGATTTTTAGCTCTGTTTCAGAATTTTATTTTGTTTACTTTTTAGTTGTTAATTAAAAGAGAGATAAGTTGTTGGATTATGGATGAAGAGAGAGAGAAGGAGAGTACTTTTTACTCTTTATATTGCTGGAAAAAAAAAATTGGGTCTTGATAATTTTTTTTATTCAGGTTGATTTTTTATTTTTTAGTCAATTAAATAATGATTTGGGACTTGAAATGAGTTTTTTGAGGTGTTTTGGATGGTGATTCAGAATGACATGTCATCTTTAATTTTTTAAAATTAAAATATATGAGATAAGTAACGTGTCTTTCACCCAATTCACAGAAAAAAACCAAGTGCACATGCATGCCATTCTTTGTTGGGTTAGAAACGGGTCCACTAGGCCTAGACTCCCGGTTCATTAATAAAGATCCTTATTTATTTTTAAAAATTCTTATTAAAATTCATGTAAATAAAATTATTTTATTAATTACCATTCAATTTTGAATTTATCTTAAGAAGATATTATGGCATTTTTTTTTATCATATTAACAATCCTTTTTTTTTTATATTTTGGACAATCGTTCTGGGATACCTGGAAGGACTCTAACCTAAATTTTCAAGATCTAATAAGTTTTATTTTGTAATATATAATTCCTTACAAATACACGAAGATAGCTTGTATCTTTCGAATTATGAAAATATTTGCGAGGGACTGTGTAGAAATAGAATGATAATAATAGTGTAATATTTCATTTCTTTTTGGAAAACTAGAATTAATTAAGAAAATCAAAACTTCATGTTCGAATACAATATTTATTTATTTATTTATTGAAAACGTGAAGTTGAGAGCATTGCACGTCGATTTTTCTTTTCAGGATTGTGCCTGTGGCTCAAAACTTTTCATCTCGTACGGGAAGAAATCATTAATTGAGCGGATACAAGGTCAGATGATGTGTTCTCAGAGCAGTAAAGTTTTGGGCGTGAGCTCCAAAACCACAGAAAGACTAATAATGAGGAAATTACATGGAATTCAACACTAGCATCAGAGTTCATTCTTTTACTTGTGAGAAATTTAGGCTACGGTTCTTCTGGTTTTTTTAAAATTATTTTTTAATTTTTTTTTATATTTGTTTACCCTTAAAAAATTTAGTTGATTAGAAATACATTCCGGTCATTGAAAAGTTTAGCTGGTTTCTGGAAAAATATATTTTTTTTTATTTTGAATGGAAAATATTTTTTAGAAATTATGATAAATTAAAAAATATCTTTTTATTTATTAATTATATTTAATTTGGTTCTCAACCTTTTTTATTGCTATATATTTTGTTTTGAATTCTTGTTTTTTTTTTTTAATTTCTTCCCTTAAAATCTGAGTCAAACACTAAAAGATATTTTTTAATTTATTTTTTATGATATTATCAAGTATCATCAAAATATAATTTACTTTATAAAAATTCATTTACTATAAAAAATTACTTTTATTAAAAAAAACTATTTTTTCATTAAACAAACAAAACACTAAAAAGTAAGGTGAGGTGAAGACACAAACTATGCCATTTGAAATCAGTGGGCTCCATAATTAAAAAGTTGATTACGAACATGACATTGGTATCGAAAGACCAACTAAACCCATACAAGATTATTAAAAATATTTTTTTTTGACAGAATAAAAAAAATATAATATAAATTTAAATTGTAAAATTATAAGTAATTTTTTAACTAATTATATATTGATAATTCCAATCAAAAAATTAAATTACATTAAAATCTGATAAAGTAAGTCAGCAATATTGTAATCAACGAGTTATCTAAATAAAATTAGAGGGATAGATAGTATTCAAAATTAAACAAACCCCTAAAAATTTAAATTAAAAATAATTATTCAAAAATAAATAAATAAAGAAATAGAATAATAAAAAAAAGTCTTTATATTAATATTTCCCTATAGATTTTCAGCTCTATCCAATGTACAGTTTGAAAAATATGCTTAAATTTACAAAACTGATCAGCAGATATTTTAAGGTCAAATTTAGATATGACTTGGTTCATATTATAAATTTAATAAACTCGTAAAATCAGACCGATTTTACCGAGTTTACCGATTTTACACCAATTAAATCTGATTTTATTAATTTTCAAGTTTTTAATCTGATTTTGTACATTAAATATATATTAACTCATAAAATTATGTAATTTTAAGAGTCTAATGTGATTTTAACAAGAATACCCACGTAATGTACTTAAGAAAATATAATCCTTGGGCAAAAAATTGTTGGCTTTTGTCTGATTGCCTCCCCTTTGGTTGACCATACCTTTGATGCCCTTAAGCTCAGGTGACGAAGTCGCATCCTTGGAAATGTCCCTACCTCTCATCTCACATGCTCTCCCCGTGACTTGAGATCTCATTTTAGCACTACTTTTAAGTTTTACCTACTGATGATATCTAGTGGAGGGCTGTCCTACATGAAAATATATTTTGAATTAAAACGGTCTTTATCTTAAAATTCCAATTATTAAATTCTGACCGTTTGTACAGAGTACGTGTACTTCTCGTATCTCCACGTCCTAGATCTCCGCAACTCCTTAAGAAAAAAAAAATACGAAGGAGTTTTGTTCAACTTATCATGTAATAAATAAATATCATTAACTTTTTTAAAATTCAGTTCTTCTCATATTTCCACAATCTTGCCTAGACCCTTTGGTTCATTTTTGCGTCTTGTCCCCTCAATTCTTAGTTTCAGTTAAGCTTTTAAAACACTTGTATTGATGGCCGTGGATGTATTTAGTACTAGTTCTAACTTCTAATGGGGGTATTGTTATGATGTCAAAGTTGAAGTTTTCGATGCATTTGGGAGTCTTAAAAAGGATGAATGTTTGAAATTCATGGCTTTTGGTTGCTTAACTATTCTGGGATTTGATGTTACCGAGTGGGTTTTGTTGGAAATTCAATTGCAAGGTAGTTGGCAACAAGTATCATATAGTATTAGATACGCATAGGAATACACTGTTTTGTTGAGATTTTGTGATTTGGATCCTGCAGTTGGGAATTGGGTCCTTCTTCCTTTTGTTTTTGATAAGTAAATGTTGAAACTTGGTGAAAGTAGTTCACAAAAAGTTAGAAGTTATTATTTCAACAGTCTTATCGTTTGATTGTCTTCTTCTGGTGTTAATGTGTCATATTTTTGGTGATTCCTTCATCCTTCTAGATAGGTGTTAGCCTATGGTTTGCCAAATGTTTCATTTTTCGGCACCTTGTACGAATTCTAGGGATGACAGTATCAGTCTCGTAGATGTTAGCATATGAAGGAAATTAGAATTACTGCTCTCAGATCTAAGTTGTAGTTGGTACATGTGATTTGAACTCACAGCACTTCAGAATACACAAGATGTCCGCTGAGGTTTTCAATTGTCTTAAAACGTACCTTTTTGTTTCCCTTAATTCGCTGGAATAGACGGTTCTTTGTCATTCTTGGTGATTAGGGAGGGTTAACTAGAGATTTAGAAGTCTACTCGGAGTGTCTTCGGATTGCAAAGAGAGGATAGAGAAGTAGAATCTTTTCAGTTAGTCTTTTTGAAATATGAGGCATTCTGCAGCTGTATGGGATTATAGAGCAGCAATTGAGCATACCAAAGACTGGAACGGTATGGACCAGGTCGTGCTCCGCAACCCACAAGGAGCTTCCGCGCGGGTGAGATTCTCTTAACTCGGTTTTTTTCCCATAGCTGTTCTGTTAAAGCAACGAATTCAGTAGTTAGGATTAATTTATTGATAATTGTCGTTGTGTAATAGGAAATTTTTACTGTAAAGGAGATGGTATCTGTTGCTAATCTGCAGATAACTGATAAATTGATTGGTGAGGCATGCGTTTTCATAATTACTGGTTTTGTGATAACAGGTTAGTCTGCATGGAGGGCAAGTTTTTTCATGGAGGAATGAGCAAGGGGAAGAACTTCTATTCACAAGCAGTAAGGTATGTGCCTTTGCAAAATCTTACAAATCGTGCACTGTTTTCTTAGGTCAATGTTGGTTTTGAGTAAGGCAGTATCCAGAAAGGGATATTTTCCATTGTACGGCTGTCCTAGTATCAGAACTAAAATCTAAATGAGAAATGACTGGGAACTCTTCTTCTTCTTCTTCCTTTCCCCTTGCCTTTCATTTTGATTGCACGAGAGCTTACATTACATGTTTAAATATGACTAGTCAAATTCATGGAACCATAATCATAGGACTCACTAGATTTTGAATTGCTGTTAGATTTTTAGTTTCTAAACAGGTTGTCATAGAGTTGTTCTAGCATAACAGAGAGTTGCAGATGGTATTGATTAATAAATTTTAACTCTTAAGAGATCCAAGACTGATTCAATTATCTGACCTTTTCAATTATTGCAGGGGATCTTTAAGCCTCCAAAACAAGTGCGCGGAGGGATCCCTATATGTTTCCCGCAGGTACCTCTAAACTTCCTCTTTTATATGCTTAAAACTTCATGAGTGAACATATCTTTACTTATGTAAACTGCTTTAATGCTTGTGAAGTTTGGAAACTGTGGATCTCCAGAGCAGCATGGTTTTGCTAGGAGCAAGATTTGGACAGTTGATGACAATCCTCCTCCTTTGCATCCCAATGATTCCCATGGGAAATCCTTCATTGACCTACTGCTTAAACCATCTGAAGAAGACCTGAAGTGCTGGCCTTATAGGTAGGAGCTTGGGTTTTTTATTTCCTTATGTGCATCAGAGCAAGGGTCCAATCTTGATGACTCGTGATTAATAGTCATGCTCATAGAATCATTTTATTGTGAAGAACAAGACGAAGTTTCTTATTTCACCCTGACTAAGATTTTAATTTTAGTTTTTCGTTGTTGTTGGGTTATTGGCATTTTGTGCAGACGGTCCATAATTTTGAATTACTGGTTTTTCAATAGTTAGCCTTTTATGTTGCAATTGAAATCTCCAAAGTCATGACTATAATAACCCACTACCGAATAGTTCATTCCGAAAGCAAGTCCTCTGTTTGGGCAGAAGAGATCAAACACTGAGACACAGCAGAATCATTCCAATCACATGCACAACTACAATAGGAGCTGAACCTCTCTCTGTGCTTGCAATGAGTTTGAAGTGACTAGTGTTGGTTAATATGTCTCTGTTTTTTGTTTTGTTTTTCCTTTCAGTTTTGAGCTTCGTCTTAGGGTGTCACTTGCAGCAAATGGAGACTTGGCGCTGACATCAAGAGTTCGGAACATCGACGGAAAACCATTTAGTTTCTCATTTACATATCACACATATTTGTCAGTTTCTGACATAAGGTATGAAGTCTATTTACCCAAATGTCACGCCTAAAACAAGGAAAGGATTAAGTCCTTAGCATGCATTCACTTCTGTAGAAAACAATTTTTCACATTTTCCCATTCCTTTTCTCTTTTCTCCATCCTTCTTCTTGAGAACATGTAGAAAATGGACCTGCTCAAGAATAGAAAGCATGAACTTGTTTGGCTGGCCTTTAAATTAGAGAAGGATAAAATATTTATGTATAAAAAAAAAATCATAAAAGCAAGAGAACCAAATTGAGACTTCTTTTTCTAAAATGGAATATTCGGAAATATCTTTTTCGTTTCATGGTTTTCTGGGTCTTTGTAAATTTACAAAAAAAAAGAGAAAAAGAAAGAAAGAAAGAGCTCAGTTTTCTAGAGGTATTCTAACTAGGAAACATTGTGCTTTCGGTTACCTGTTTTGTATGACAATTTTCCAGAAACTGAAAACTTTTCCATAAGTTAGCATTAGTATCACAGTTTGATTCTGCACAGGAAAGAATTTCTTCATCCCAAATGGTGGTAACTTTATAATGAAAGATGACCTTTTTTTGGGGTGTGTGTGGAAAGAATCATCAGAATCAATAGGAAAAATGAAATTTCTTTAAGATTCCAATCAGATATTTATTGCTAGCTATAGAAATAATAAAAAAAAGCATGGTAAATCTATTACCAAAAACATGTGAATACGATTCATGTATTGGGAATCCATTAAAAGTAGCCTAGCATGCATGCTTAAAATTTTTCACCCGATTTCAACAAGCATCCTTTGGAAAATGCACTGTTTGGACTCACTCAGAAGTGAATCTTTATATCAGTGAAGTGAGGATAGAAGGATTGGAAACACTTGACTACCTAGACAACCTTCAACAAAGAGAACGATTTACAGAACAAGGAGATGCCCTCACTTTTGAATCTGAGGTAAATTCGAATTTACTCCTATAGCCGTGTTAGAGATGAATGGATGGAACTGGTACTTAAGTTGACAGAAATGCTGAATCGTTTTTTATTAATTTCTTTTAACGGCAATCTATACTATTGGAACTGCCCTTCAACACCTTGGTGTTCATTTTCATGCAATTTCTGGTCAGCTTTCATCTGATTTTTCGACTGCTAGAAATGTTAGCAGTGCAGTTTTTTCCAAACTTTTTATGCTAGTTAATATTTTCTCACTGTAGAGTGACTAACACGAAGACAACAAAGCAACGCCACTTTTCAAGTCCCACCTTTTCCCCCAGAATCTTTCCACCTTAAATCTCTTTAGGAGACTTTGAGATCGACATAGATTCTGAATTAGTTTTTTATTACCAAATTTCTTTCAAATGCATTTGCATGGTTTCACACTCATTGTTTGCAACATGATGTAATATAAATTCCCGGTTGGCATAAAACCCCTTTTCCATCAGCTACTCACGTGGTTCTCAGGGTGCAACAATGGCTTCTTTAGCATTTTGTGTGTTTGTGTTCGTGTCTTCATTAATTTATTTCTTTACTGTCTGGATTTATCTGGCAGGTGGATCGAGTTTATCTCAGTTCTCCCAATGCAATTGCAATCCTCGATCATGGGAGGAAGCGGACATATGTTATTAGAAAGGATGGACTCCCGGATGTAGGTAAGTTGTGTTCAATAATACAATTTTGTAAACGAGTAGAAAGTTAAATGATACTCTACATTTTGGGTTGTAAACCTTATTATTTATTTACCGTTGTTCATGCCCACAAACAGCGGTGTGGAATCCATGGGAGAAGAAATCAAAAGCAATGGCGGATTTTGGCGATGAAGAGTACAAAAAGATGTTATGTGTCGATGGAGCAGTGGTTGAGAAACCTGTCACCTTGAAGCCAGGTGAGGAATGGACAGGGCTTTTGGTGCTCTCAGCTGTGCCTTCAAGCTTTTGTAGTGAATACTTTGATCTTGAGAGACGAGGTCTTTGAGATGTAGAGTTAATTTTCTAGGTCAAAAAATGGACTGCTTAATGTAGTCATATGATAACTTGCTTTAAGTTTGCCCACTTTTTTTTTTCAGAATTATTACCGCTTTTGTTGATTATCATAACGATTTATATGTTACCAGTCATCCGAATTTTTTTTTATTTTTTGAAGTATTGCCAAAGGCAACCAGTGTCAGCACCTTCCCTGATAGCTTTCACCAATTAGATTGCTACCAGATCTTTTACGCGTTTCGCTGTGGAACATCAAGAAAAATTGTAAAGGTGTAGCTAATATATTCTCTAGCACAAAAAAATATATTATGCAAAAAAACTCTGACGCAGCAGAATTACAATGAAACAAAAAAAAAAGCATATTCTATTAAAAGACATAATTAAAATACATGGAAAACATATTTAATAATTCCAAGGTTTCGATGTTTTTTTCAACAAAAATATGAATCGGCACAGTTCAATAATAAAAGAGTTGACAATGTAACACTTCTATTTCATATCAACGCCCTCCAACAAATATATGTGGCTTGTGCGTTCATCTGGTGCATCTTCCATCCTCATGCCCCATCCTACCCACTTTTGGCTTTGATGCTTCAACTTCTTGTAATTCTCAATTGATTGTCATAGGATCTCATCATCATGATACTTACACTTTACATTTGGGTCATACCACTTCAAGTATAGTGGTCATATGGGATTTGATGGAATCAGAGCAGCGCGTCCAATATTTCAAAGGTGTTGGTAAAAATAATGCCAAGTGATAGAGATATGTCAATATTAGCTAATGACACTTGGAAAGTTATTGGTGTTATGAAAATAGACGGTATTTAAGATGAGGTATAGAATGATTTTGATCCATATTCTCTATATGGGAGTCCTCTTTTGATTTGTTCTTTGACATAACATTAAACCTCACTATCGGATTCCTGATCCTTCCTGACTTCAAGCCTTGCTCCATCCTTTTTGCTGCAGTCCCTAAATCCATAAAATAGCTTGATGAGTTCATCAAGTAGCCGAAGTATGGAGCTTCTAAAATGACTAGAGTTATTGAGCTCTAAAGTCTCAATAAAGATGAAAGTGAGCTCATTTTCAAGCAGAGAAGGGTAGATTTATGTTGTCATGTCATGTAGTCTCATAACATATTCCTTGACTAACTCATTACTTCTCATCCCCATTCTTTAAAGGTCATACCTGGTTGGAATCACCATCAAGTTAAATCCAATTTTTTTTAAAACATGCAATGGCCAAATATTCCCACTTTTCCATTTTAGAGCCATTCAAACCTATATACCAACTAAAAACAAGTTCAACTAGCCTTTCATGAAAAATGATGGATAAAAAGTTTCTCTTCATAGATAACTTCAGTCATTTTATTGTGGTATATTTTGAGATGAGTCTCTGGACATTGAGATCCTGTATACTTAACAATAAGAAGACTCTAAACTTTTTGGAAATGCCAACATTTGGCTCGCAACATTCTTCATTAGTTGAAAATAGATCATATATGCCCTCGTCTTTAACGACCTAATACTCATTTGTGGTTATGTTGGATACTCTGTCTTTCTCTTAAAATGGTAACCACCCATGATGAATCATATTCAGGCTGAAATAAGGGTGGAGGCATTTGGGGCATTTGGTTTATAGTAGTTTACGATGTATTTTGAGGCATGATTGCAGGAGCCTTTAATAATCCCAGGGCATTTGAAGCAATAAATTGTAGGTTTTGGCTAACATGGAATAACAGGGAGGAAGGCATGTCCGTAGTGAAGTTCATGTTATTGGTTTTTGTTTGTAGTGGTCCTCCCTAAAACCTTTCAAGTGAATGATCTATTTCATCACTTTTTTCTTCAAAAAGTTGGCTTGATTCTGCCATGACTAAGTTCTTTCTTTGTCTCCTATCAGCCTTTTCAGAATCTTTTAAGGTATTATAGATCTTGAAAGGGGAGTTGGCCTTTGGGAACCTATATTTCACCTTCAAGAAATTTATCAAAATAAAAGTTGATAATTTAATTATAGGATAATATTGTTTATACTATTAATGTTACATAAAAGTCTTATTGCTATTCAAACTACAACAAAAATAAAAATATTACTGTTTGGAAAATGGCATAATCAAGCAGAAGATTTTTCATAAAAATAAAAAAGTATAATTTACCTGTCACCTTTTGGAATTGAATTTATTTATACTGTTTGGAATGTTTGTAAAATTGAATTAAATTAAAAATCTTGACTATTTTACTATTAATTCAGAATTAAATCATTTCTTTTCTTTACAAATCTCATCCATTGACCCCCTCAATCTCCAATATTTGAAACTAGGATCACAAGTTTCTTCCTAAAGCATGGAGGAATGATGTCATTGCCATTAGATCATGAGTCTACTAGTAGTTTTTAGGATTTTAAATGGATTAATATTTCTGGCAATTCAAAAGCTAAATATCACTAGCATCTAGCATGGAGAGGCTTACCTTTCGCGATTGCAAATGTTTATTTGCACACCATTGCAGATTCAAGAAGAAAAAGTTATACTGGCAGGCAATACTTGAAATCTTTCAAAGCACCTACGGTAAAGTTGCCCCGTGCTCTTAAACATTCAATGGAAAAGTTAGCAACCTAAATCACCCTAAAAGTGTATTTATAATAATAATAATAATAAATTTATTGCTTAATTTTCCACCTTTAAAAAGGAAATCAGGGTAAAAACTCTCTGTTTGGTGATTGGCTACCTCACAGCAGCGATTACTTAGTATTCAACCATCTAAAAAAATTACAAAAGAAACAATAGTTTTTTAAAACTTTATGTCGAGAAGCTGAAATTTGATGAGGTGGTTAGAAATAATTAAGCATACCCGTCTGCTTTGTCTACGACATCAACTTGTGCTTTGAGTTGCCTCATCTGAGAAGATTAGTGAGCGAAATTAAATATGAAAAGACAAATAAGAAGCGTCCTGAGGAAGACCTCCAAGGTTCGCGAACTCCATCTTTGCCAACAGTGGAGTGAGCCGCGCGAGAGAGAAGAGAATAGAACAAGAGCTGTGTTCTGTATTGATTTATTGTACAGATACGACGTCGTTGTTGGTTAATAACATCTACCATGTTTTTCGGGGAAAGAGGGACAGGCCGAGGCCGGTAAATATGGCCCATTTCCTAGCCCATCTGCAGCCCTTGATATTACTTACTTTCTAGGCCCATACGTAGTTACATTTTTAAGTGTAAGAGCCTGCTATATCTCTCTTTTATTTTCCTTTCCTTTTCTTTGTTTTATACTTATTAAGACTGGAATTTCTTTTAAAGTATTACCAGTCAAATTGGATACATCTTCATACAACTGGGAAGAGCCTTGAGTCTAGAATGAAAAAAGTCTCTCTCAATGAGAAATAAGCGGCTTTTTAATGGTATTAGTTATTCGACTAATGTGATGCTTCATAAATTCCAAGTTTGATTCACTTTCATGACCTGAAACACTTCCTTAAATATGTGGGGTAATATTGAATCATGATACTTTATGTCGAGCTGCTATTGATCTACTACAGATGTGAGATAGGCCTACTTTTCTTGCATTATCTTGTATTGTCATGGCAGTTGTTACCCGGTAGATCATGCTTCACAATTGTGATCTGGCCACTTATTATTCCTTGCTTTGGGATGCTTTTTTGCCTAGTTTCAGCTTCTTCTTATGTAATCAAGCTTTCCAATGCTTTGATTGGTTTAATGGTTGTTATATGGTCTTGATTTTATGGTTAGTTGTTTGCTGTTGTTTGATGTTATTCTTTGGCTTGTGATGCTAGTTGGGTTAATTTTGACACCTGCAAACCTTGTTAGGTTTCTTTCTTAACCATTGCTACTCACTTGTTTTGAGCCTTGCATGGTTAATTTTTTTATGGGAGCATGTTCTCTCTTTTGTTATTATGATGGGAATCTATTTCTTTTTTTGCTATTGTATATCTTGTACATGTTTATAAACTTACCGGTTAACCAGCATGGTTACTTTTGATCTTAATACATATTTACAATCTGATAAAAAAAAAATTGTAAATCCTGACTGAAATTCTTAATAAAAATATAAAGGGAAAAAAAACTTATGAATGGTTCCTTCCAATATCAATTGAAGGAGAGTATATATGCATCGTGGTTTTTTTATTATTAGGATTATATTGATCTTTTAAATAAACAGTTTTTTTTTTTTTACTATTTTATGATAAATATTTATTAATAATTGATTAATTATGATTGATAAACTTCATCTTACTCTATAAATAAGTAGTGATAATTACTTTATATAGAGAAATAGATGTAGAGAGAAGGAAAAAAAAAAAAAAAAAGGAGAGTGACTCAAAAAACTAATTTTGAATATAGGTGAAAACATGATTGTCACTTTGGCAAGAACGTGATGGCTCCAAGATGGACACCCTTGGTCGCGTTGTCTATATCCTTCAACTCAGGATAAGATTCGCAATGAACACGAGCTCAAAACGACGATGGGTCATCAAAGCTCACTCAGGCATTTTAGAGTTCAAATGAATTTTCATTTATTTTGATTTGCTCGCAACCAACCAATACATATATATATATTAAATAAAGACAAGTCTCTGGGCTATATGTCCTTCAAAGATTTGTCTCATTATCATTTTCAATAATACACAATCCATAAAAATAACCTATATGGTTGTATAAATAAAAAAACATTTTAATTAAATTACAATCTTAAATCTAAATTGAAAACAAAATCAAGAGAGAAAAATAAAAAAAATCTAAAATAGCAGCTTCCGAGTCTAATTTGGGTTTGAAAATAAAAACACCTAATTAACAAGTTGTTTTTATATAATTAGTTTTTTGAAGCGATGTTAAATGTTTTTAAAGTTATATATGTTTGTATTATAATTCACGTTGGATTGATTACTTTTCAAGACTTAAATAATTTTTGCAACTAAAGAAATAATTCAAAAAAAAAAACCACTTCAGCTTGGTTGTCCTTATGTCTATTGCATGACTAACTTGGTTTGTTTAGTCGAAGCGAGGTAAGATGAAACCACAAACGACCACTTCAGCTGCATGATCGATGGAAAATAAACGTAGCCTAATTAAAGGAACATTGCCGAGAGAGAGAGAGAGAGAAATATTACCGCCACAAGTGAAAGGGACAAAAAAGAAAAATAAAAGACAGAGAGAGGGGCCAGCCTCCAGCGGAACATTTTCGTCGCGGTACATACAAATCACCATCCCGCCATGACGTGGCGCGTGAATCCTGCAAGCTGAATTCCTGCCAGTGATACCTCAAGCCTCTACCAGAGACAAC
>Ga0307509_10004875_pt1 | contig 19028 bp, 17 predicted proteins | sample 10_EM_MG_FD_202245 | JGI IMG/M metagenome (GOLD analysis project Ga0307509, IMG submission 202245) | Populus trichocarpa ectomycorrhiza microbial communities from riparian zone in the Pacific Northwest, United States - 10_EM | ecosystem: Host-associated > Plants > Roots > Unclassified | place...
GCGCCGTCCCAACGCTGGTGCGGGAGGGGGGTGTTGGCTTGTCCTTTTGAACTCAGAATCCTAAGGTAGGGTAACTATAGGTCTTTATTCACTAAGGGAAGGCTAAGCCTTCCGGTATGCCTAACACTAGCTGAGGTGCCGTTGAGTGATTGGGCTTCCAGTAATGCCTTTCCAAATAAAAAGCATCCAGCACAAGCTGCTACCACTGAACGTGAAGGTAATAGAGTATTCACCTCACAGCAGAGAACAACCAACCTGATTTTAAATACCTTACGAGATGGAGATCAGGATATGCTGAAGCAGATCCGGAAGATGGAGCAAGAGAAAATGGACAACTGGAAAGAGATTTTTAAAGTGCCTGATAAAGAAGAAAGTCAGAAACTTGCAGAGCGGATTGGGCAGTTGGAAAAGCAGGGGGAGGAAATAAAAGAGACTTTAACTGGTATTGTTTCTATTCATCAGGGTCTTGAGCATCGACTACGCTGGAAAAATGATTTATGAACATAGTTAGTGCTTCATTCTCCTCTTCTGTTATATGAAAATATTTCCAGATACTTGGTGGAGAATATTCAAATGAAAACCCCATCTTTGAACCATAGGAGCAAGTATGACAATTTGTTAATAAAACAGAGGTAAAGTAGTAAGCTCCCACAGGTGATAGCCCAATCTTCATATTTTTCCATAAATTATTAAATTCAAAGTATTGAGTTATCTTTCCAAAACCCCATTCCACTGACATCCGCTGCTTTGCCATATATGCATTAAAAACAAACTCCTCTGCTGCCAATCCCACATCTTTCTGAGCACGGTATGCCCCAATTACCCCCGGCTCAAGGTAAAAGGCCTTATCCCTGTACACATAAAGTCGATCTCCCTCTTTGTCCTTCACATATTCAGTTCTATTTGCCTGTAAGCCAGACTCCTTAAACATTTCCCAATTGTCTGCCTTCCCTCGAATAGACCATACATAGAAGCCACCAGCCCATCCGGTACCACTACTGCAAGAAACTGCATTGTATGGTCATGCTTGTGGCCCAAGTAGAATAATTCTTGATTGCAGGTTTCGGGACGAGGACGGCAAATCAATTGATGTGTACCATCGATGAACCCCCAGACTAGCCCCAAAAGCTCATCTTGCTCATAGGTTTTTGAACTGTAGGATTGGAGTCGGGCAGAATTTAAAAGTGCATGATCTCATTCTAGCTTTGCCCGAAATCTTTCATAGAGATGAATACAAACTCTATTAAACACTTGACTCAACCATCCTCGCTCTCTGCCAAACTCAAAAACACAATCCTTCAGTCGTCAGGGCCAAGAAAGGCGAAAACAGACAACTGCGAGTGATGTTGTTAGTGGTGCATAGTACCCGCCCTCAAAGTGTTCTAGAATCTCAAGCAGTACCAAGAGTTCACAGATTTGCTGCTTAGAAAATCGCAAGAATTCATGATACCAATTATTACTCTTATCATGCAAAGACCGCACCTGTGAGGTGTAGTCAAGCGGAGGCTTATAGCCTTGTTCATGCACGATCGCAGTTGACCTAGAGAGCATCGCGGTCAGGTAACGCAGTCATCTTTGTTGTCTATAGAGAAGGGTCAGGGCGGTGGTGTCCAAGCTGGATATCAAGAGGGCTGCTTTCCAGTAATCCATTTGATAGTCATTCATAGAGCGGGAATATATATAATCAATTTCGAAAAAGCCGTCGGTACCAGGGGTCCTCCAGAGCTCTTTTTGTTCACCTTAAACCGAATTTCCCTCGTTCAACTCTCCTACTTTTAGCTATACAGACACACTTTGCAAAATTGATCTTATAGTGCCTGCAATGCAGGTAGAAGGAAAGGACTATCGTCAGATTGGATAGAGGGAAGGGGTCGGTGAGAGATCGTTTGGTGTTTTTGGGTGGGGTTTCGGTTATGACATTGACATCTTCCAATCACATCTTTTGTTTACCCTCCAAATTCAAAGTGAAGTGTGTGCAGAGCGCTGCACTCCTGGAGTGCGTGCAAGACCCCGCACTTCCGGTCTGCACTCCAGTAACCCTTACCCACATTGTTACTGTGGCAACTGGAGTGCGTTCGGCGGTCTCAAACCTCGATATTATACTGCAATATTTTGTGCTCCGGCCCCATCACACAAACTGTCTATCACCAATGAGCTAACCTTACAGCCTGTCAACACTAGTCCATCCCCCCCCATTCATCAAGGTTAGACATTGTTACCTAATATAAGTCCTTCCGACACCCGGAACTCCATAGCAAAACAAAACTGCGTTTTCGGATTCAGTACCCGCGTGCCAGCTTCTAAATTCCTTGGTTTGCAAGAGCCATTTCCCCAACGTTTTCGAACCCGTGGCGGCCGCACTGGTGAATTTACTGTGGAGTGCAGCTTGCTGTAGTGAAGGCCCATAGAAAAATTAGTGAACGGGACGTTGAGGTGTGGATCCTTCAGGTTCATTACGGTGTGCAAGATCACCCAACCAAACTCAACTAATTTTTGATGCGATTGTTAGATAGTTCAAGCAAATTATTAGACACCTCAATTGGGGTCCGATTTACCCACTGGCCCCCGACCTAGCGTGCTCAAGCGTAAAGGTATACAGGAAGGAACAACACAATGGAGCACCACGGTCAAGTCTATAAATCCGCCATTTCTCACAAGATATATAACTAGGAAACGTATTATTAGTGATGCCCAGTCTCAATTCTACTCTATTCCCGCAAAAAAAAAAACACAATCCATCGAATACAGAAAGGTACCAACCCCCATCTCCTTTCACCTGTATGATACAACACAGTACCGTATTACAGTATTAGGTAGACGGACGAACGTCTAGCAGAGAAAGCAAAAAAAAAAAAAAAAACCCCCCGCCGCATTTTGGATACACTTCCAGTCTCAGCGACCTTCCATATTAAGAAAGGATTGGCTGGGGGCTATTTATTCTTACTCGTGGCGTTGGTAGAGTTCCTCCGATTCCGCATCACCTCTTCTTTCTTCGCTGATATTTCTCGTTGTATATCCTCAATCTCTTTCATAGGGTCATCGGGAAGGCCAAGGGCTCCTTCGTGGAAATCGCTAGCGCTCGGTGATTTGCGTAACCCCTCAGAAGTCGCAGCCCTCCCAACCTTTGCCTTCAACTTCTGATTAATCCAAACCTTTCCAGGCGAATTGAAGAATAGAACGGAGAGGAGGATGCCAATATGAACAAAGAACTACCAAATAAAATGAAAACACCGTCAGATGCCGATCCAGGGACATATAAGTGCGATTTCACTAACCTTAACTCGTCCCCACAGCATGAGGGACTTCTTGAAGTCCAAGATGATGAACGGTGCGACAGTGTAGGAAAACCCAATTTGTGTGGCTAGAAGACCGAAGATATCATACGCCCTCTTATACTTACCGGGTGTCTTTCCGTCCGGTTCCATAAAGAAGGGTCTAATGTGACGCCGGAAATCTGCATGCGAGAACGTTAGTAATCGAACAATCTACCATTGGTAGGACAAATAACATACATTTAGCAACCGTTTGGACAAACGATCCCGTCAAGAACGTGAGGTAATACCCGGGAGAGATTCCATGCCAAATGGCTGCGTATTGATTAGCTCGGCTCCCCAATGAATCCTTGGAAATCCTTCATACCTGATGTCCCAAAGGTAGCTAAAGAGCTTCTAAATCCTGGCCTCTTTCCTTTTGGTGTCACTCTCAGATACACGTAGTTCTTTAACCATTTGTTCGTGTTCATGTTCCAAGATTCAAGGTAAGCTCTTGAATTCTCCGCTGTCTCAAGTGCCCAAGGGTCAACATTTGTCAAACGGTCCCAGCGAGGTTTCTTATTCTCATCAAGGCCATTGTACCCCAAACCGGAGAGTATACAAGCGCCCTCGGTCAGGTACCAAGCGCCATAGTATTTGAGACGCTCGGTGAAACCCAAAGCGTATATATACCAAATCCTACGGCCACAGTCAGCTCTCGGTTCACAGTAATTTGGAAGAGAGCATGATTACCTTCTCGGAACCGAATACACCAAAAATCCATCGCCAAGAGCAAACTCAGCTTTATACCAGCCAGAAAACTTCATAAAAGCAGCAATCCAGCCCAGCCCACAAACAGCCTTCCAAATGGCCGGACGGTGGCTCTTGGGGATTTTCCTCTTCCGCCTTGCGCTACCTTTGGGTGCACCGGGAGTTGTGACGTCAAACATAGTACAGTCAATCCATCTTCGATATTCTGCAAAGTCAAACGCAGGTCCGGCGAACAAGGACGGGAAAAACAGCTACGGCAAATTTAATACCAGTAATGAAGAGCAGTCCAACAATAAAACTCACCACATACGCAGTGTAGTTGAGGAGATTGGGCATCACCGGTAGGGCTCGATCTTTCTGGAAAGCCGATAAATCCTAGAATCACAAGTCAATTCTTAAGTGCAACAATCTGTTGCAGGAACAAATAATTCGTACTTTCTCGGGCAATTGGCCATCATGTACTGACCAACAGAATGCTGTCAACTAAAACACCAAAGCCATAAGTCTCTACCTCCCCAAATTTCCCCAAATCCCGGTGGACGACCAACCTTCATGACCATAACCATTTGCGCCCCAGTAACATCCACAACCCCAGGGATCCCATGCAGCTCCCGCCCGATATGCGAAATGAGCATGTGCCCCATCAAGTACACAAAGGCGATCCAGGGCATATACGGTCCTTGAACAAATTTCGCAATAGCATACGCTCCACCTGCGCTAATACTAAGAGTCCGTAGCCCACCCCATAGGTCGAAGACCCCAACCATGTAAAACAGCGAAACTCTAATTCATTCAATTCATCACCCATCAGCGACCGTCGCTCTCCCCAATCATCCTCGTTAGCGAAGCCCACATACCCAATCATAAACAGATTCTTCTTCGCAGGCTCCGCATCAGGTAGCCGCTTGAGGATGCCAGCGAACGGGTAGGATAATAAAATAGTGAAAATAAGCTTTACTACATTCTCATAAATATGTTAGAGAGACAGATTCCTCAAAAAAAAAGCTTTGGGAAGACTTGAGTCATACAATCGTCCTTCGCCGCACCGGTGGCATCTTGCAGCCAAACAAAAGCTAGGGCAAAGGTTAGAAATTGCAGAAAGCAAAATTGTGAGGCTGGGCAAGGGGAGAAAAATAAGGCTCACGATAGTCTATGAATGGTATCATGGCGAGGGCATGTAAGTTAATTCTGGCAGTCTCGGAACGGGGAATAACATTGAAGATAAAGGGGAAGGATGACGAAGGTCGTGTCTGTTAGCTTGATATCATATTATGTCAGCCGTCCTCAGTTTCCACGTGGGGCTGTCATGTGGTATCACTCGCTCAACCACATACCGGTATTCCAAGTCCGATCGGGCCGGAGGGCCATGTGTTCCCACTCAATGATATAATAGGACGTAGTGCTCAGTAGTGGGCATCCCACACTTTTAGGCACAATCGAACATATGACAGCTTCAGATCGGACAAAGTCTCAATGGAGCCCTTGGACCATAACCTCTAATATCAACGAAAAGGCCGCCCGTCCAACAGCCTCGATATCGGCCACAAAGACGTTATATCTATTAGCTTGAATCTGTACGGTACTGGGCGTCTGAAATCTATCCTCGCCAGGACCAGTAACAAACCAGCCCCAACAACAACGAAACTTTCAAAGAAAACTCTCTATAATCGAGTGCTTCTATGGATTCTATTTTGACAGATCGAGTATCGGTTGAGAACGGTATGATAAGAGGGGCACATACAAGTTTATTCCAAGGCGCTGCCTTTTGTTTGTGTGTTACTAAGCGAAAAGTAAGTGACCAAGAGGGACATTTTTTGGTGCCGGCACTGGGTGGGCTACGCCCTAAAGAAGCAGCCAATAAAGCAACCGTAGAAGTATTTCGTTTTGAGAAATATTTAAACTACGAAACACACGGATAACACAACCGGACACTATCAGAGAAAGAAGAAAGGAACAGGGTTATAAAAGAAGATGGACATAAATGTCCACACAACGCGCAGCCTCCCGCACAGCACTGCCAACACCGCACTTTATTCCGTTACAACATGCAATTCACATCATAGCAAAACAAAAAACCGGATGTGGTTCGCTCGAAAAAATGCACAAAAAATTGAAAGGCCTTCGGATAACAACTTTTCGATTGCTCTCCCTACTACTCCCGCCATTTTGCTACCCCCCATCTTAAAACAACCCTTCAGTTGAAAAAAAAATGAAAAACCGGTCGGCCCATTCTCCTTAGCAACTGTATTAAGATATTGACCTTCCAAGAACCTTGAATTTGTACCCGACTGGTCCGAAATTTTTTGTTTAGAAGCACCTAGGATGTGTCAGTGTATCGGTCTTTGGCAAGCGCTCAGGGAAGGTATTGTGAACATACTTGCGGTGGACGATGGAAGGTCCGCTCTCATCGTACTCTTGCTTTGAGATCCACATTTGCTGGAAGGTGGAGAGAGACGCAAGGATAGATCCTCCAATCCAGACAGCTATTAAAAATTAGCCAGGTGACCCCCCATTACACGATAGTAGGGGACATACAGTATTTCCTCTCTGGGGGAGCAATGATCTTGACCTTCATTGAAGAAGGAGCAAGGGAGGTAATCTCCTTCTGCATACGGTCGGCAATACCAGGGTACATAGTGGTACCACCAGACATGACAATGTTTCCATAGAGATCCTTACGCACATCGACGTCACACTTCATAATGGAGTTGAAGGTGGTCACGTGGATACCACCAGACTCAAGACCAAGGACCGAAGGCTGGAAAAGAGCCTCAGGAGCACGGAACCGCTCATTACCAATGGTGATAACTTGTCCATCAGGAAGCTCGTAAGACTTCTCCAAGCTAGATGACTGAGCGGCAGTCTGGATCTCCTGCTCAAAGTCAAGAGCAACATAGCAAAGCTTCTCCTTGATGTCACGAACGATTTCACGCTCTGCAGTGGTATTGAAAGTATAACCGCGCTCGGCAAGAATCTTCATCAGGTAGTCGGTAAGATCACGCCCAGCCATATCAACACGAGAGATAGCGTGCGGGAGCGCAAATCCTTCATAGATGGGGACAACGTGGGTGACACCATCACCAGAATCCAAAACAATACCGGTGGTACGACCAGAAGCGTACAGGGAAAGAACGGCCTGGATGGAGACGTAGAAGGCAGGCGCATTGAAGGTTTCGAAAACAATCTGAGTCATCTTCTCACGATTGGACTTGGGGTTGATAGGAGCTTCAGTCAAAAGGACAGGGTGCTCCTCTGGCGCTACTCTCAACTCATTGTAGAAAGTGTGATGCCAGATCTTCTCCATGTCGTCCCAGTTTGTCACAACACCGTGCTCAATAGGATATCTTAGAGTGAGGATACCACGCTTGGATTGAGCCTCATCTCCAACATAGGAGTCCTTCTGACCCATACCAATCATGATACTAAAACACAACAAAAACTCTTGTCAGTAATTATCCCATCCTCATGTAAAAAAATCGCATTTTTGGTGGGGATATCCCGGGATCGCGGGGCATCAAGGCCAAAAAAAAAAAAATGCAAAAGCAAAAGCAAAAGCAAAAAAAAAAGGTCCGAGAATTGAGGAAACCATACCCATGATGACGAGGACGTCCAACGATGGAGGCTGTGAGAATGTCAGCAATCTCGAGTTGTACAATAAATAGCGGGGTACTAAGTAGTTCCACCAATTCAAAATCAAAAATAGATAAAGGTACTTACGAAAAACGGCTCTGGGAGCGTCATCTCCAGCGAAACCGGCTTTGCACATACCGGATCTATCAAAAGTTATCAGTATAAAGCTGCGGCTGAATCTACCGGTGTAAAGAATTGCTTACCCATTGTCAATAACGAGCTGAGAGTTTCAGATTGTGACGTTAGCTACGTTCCCATACTACAAGGCAACAACCCCACTTCAAGTCTCCCAGGAGCAAGAGGACCGGGGAGGGAGCAAACATACGGCGGCAACTTCGTCTGTAGAGAGTGAAAGTAGTTAGCAATTATACCCCTCTACCAAAAGCAAGCATTCTCAAAGCACTAAAGTCAATAGTGAAGGAGCATATCGGGGGAATATTCACTGACCTTCCATGGCGGCTGGTAAGAAAGGTCTAGTTGATAAAAAAAGCTAAGGAATTCGTAAGACGTGATAAGGTGGAGGGAGGATTTTTAAAGTAGCAGGGGGTCTGTCTACTCTAAGATGGAGTGGGTGGATGGGAGGTTTTTGTAGATGGTGGAGATGTTGACAGTCGGGAGGGAAGGGGGAAGGAGAAAAGAAAGAGGAGGAGAAGGGCCGCACACAGCCCATGGTCCACGACGCCCTGTTCCTCCTGCCACCCCCAAAAAAGACCCTATATCCTTGGCACGAATTTCTTGGCAGAGAAACCAGAAATTTTCCCTTACCCAGTTGCTGGGAAAGGCACACAAATTTCTTCTTTAGGCTCCAAGTGCTGACGCGCAATTCTGACTGGTCAGCATTCGCCGCCACCCTGCCGCTCAACTATTTTTGGATTCTATGGTGAAAGCGCGGCCATAAAGCCAATTGTGTCCCATACTGTCAGTTACAAGTATCAACCTGGGCGCACCGATCTGACCGGACAAGTTCGCCATAGAGACTTTTCTGAATGAGCATTTGGTGACCTAGCCGACACTATGGACTCACCAGTCTCTCCGCAAAAAGCATGATAACGGTATCATGCGGTACGCGTTCACCCTCAACCATCCAGCCCTCCTTGGCATTATGTCAGACATTAGTTTAGCTAGACACCTATGATATAGGTACAAAGGACCAATCGAGGAGCTTCTTTGTTTGGTTGTATCAACGTTCGTTACGCGGCCACTATCGCGCTGTTTCTCACAAGAGCATTTATCCTCTATGCCTAGAATGAGAACTAGTAGAGACGAAGGGCCCGGCTTACGATGACAGCGCCATTTAAGGCTCATTTTATCACTCATGTAGCCTTGGAAGCTGTATAATGTCATTATATGGGTGTTTCAGTGATAATACCCGACGACGCAACATCATCTCGCACCCCCGGATTACGTTACACCCACTAGGACGCGAATAGGTCTACGAATGGTTTCATCACTACTATCATACGTTCCTGATGGAGTTAGTGCGACAAAAGTTACTGTATCTCACAGTCCACGATTGCAGTAACTTTAGCCCAACATCTGCTCTAATTACAGCGTTCTAAATGCCTACAGCAAGATGTATCTGCTGTTACTTTGGCCCCACATTAACTTACCTCTCAAAATACTACTAGTCGCAGGCAAGAAGTTCCCAACTATATGGCAAAAAAGCATGCCCATCCCGACTCACGACCCCATAGGAAAAACTTGGCAGTAAGGCAGCCACCTGCCGAGACCCGTACCGTACCGGTATTGATGTTGTGCCATGAATCCATGATATCAATCAAGACTCCTGTTGGGGGTCAGGGGTTCTGCATCAATTTTCCATGTGCGGGCCTTTGTGGCGGAGAATAGAGTTGCGACGACCACCACCCTTCCAAGGAAGCCAAGAGCTCCAAAATCACTTCGAAATTCCTTTCCCCTCCATTTTGCCGGGCCAGAATTTCTGGATCTGAAGCACACGTACCCCGAACGACGAATATCAAAGCATGTCATATACCGAGTGACAGCCCATGATCTCTCAAGGCCACATCAGCGTGTTGAGCAAAAGATGAGGAGGAAGGAATAACCCTGTTAACCAATCGAGATAGAATAGTCACGTCACAGAAATTGTGAGAAAAGAAAGTCGTGAATGCAACGTCTGACGAGGCTACCATGCCGGACGAGAATTAGGGGTTACAAATAAGTAAAACATGTTGCAAGAAGGAGAGAGAGGTGAGTCCATCGCCTATGTTCACGCTGTTATTGAAACACGTTCCCGCATGTAAGCTATAGCCTAATACACAATTTCTATAGACCTTGTGGTTTCCAAGATAAATAATTGGTGAGTTGCTCATGGTGTGAACAAGGGTGATAAACTTACCCTTCTCACCTTCTCTCAACATTACCACCCACTCTCTCTTTAAGCGGCAGAACTATGGGTCCATTAAGATGCTAGCCCGGACCCTCTTGACACTTTCTATCCCAGGCAGTATTACCCTAGGTCACAAAAGACCCATTCGAAGGTAGGAACAGGGTGCCACCACCCAACGGCAACCTCCCTCTTTCAAACTCTCAAGATCCACGATCCCAACACCCCTAAACAAGAAACCTTCCTTAGTTGCCGCTTCTTGACACACAAACAACCTATCCTCGCCTCCTAGTTCCACATGGCGTTACTGAGTGGCCACCGCCCTGGCTCGCCTTGGATATTATAACCGGAAAGCCGGACATTTCACCTCGCATACCTCTAAAACCAAGGATCGATCATCATGCACTGCAAGAGCCTTTCCATATCTAGCAGCTAAAGCCTGTCGATTGGCACTTTTGTCAAGTCAGTAAAGTTTTGCCTGAACAACACCCCCTGAAATAGCTCACAAGCCGATCCCTACACACAAAAATTCCTTGTTGGCCAAAAGGGCGAGAACTAGGATAGGGGAATCAGTGCAACTAGTGGGTTGCCTTGAACGATGTATGATATACTCTAAGTTCGCTAGAGAGAGCTGTCACTACGGTAGTCAGGTGATACGGAGGAGGAGGAGGAGTCGAATCCGGTGTTATGATTTTTCTCAAGCCGGCTTCGAGAGTATAGGCCCTTTCCTAGTCGAGGAGTTCGCGATATGATGTGCTCTATCGCAGCGCACCATATAGGATTCTTTTATCGTTCTCGTTTACGGCTTGAGCATCCCAGGATGGTCGACAGATTCAAATCGCACAACACACTTGGGGTTCGGAGAATCGCACTTAGCCACCCATCACACCTCAGCCCAGGAAAAAATGAAGAGCTCACCCCAACACTTTTTTAAAGCCAGGTTAGGAGGCGGTGCCCCAAGAGATATGTGGGCACCTCTAGCAAAAACAAGCATGACACTCTTGTATTCCACAAGCTGATAAGCTCACATCCACCCTCACATTTACAGTGATAAGTTCTAGGTCTCACTAACACAGCCCCTTTCGGTATACCCCAATCTCAGAGCCATCTTGTCTTCGGTTCCCAAAGCACGGGCGCCAGTTTGCTGCTAAACGCTTGCTTTTCTTTTTGGCCTGCTGCACTGTCAGCGCTTTCACTATGCAGGAAAGGTGATTATGGCCGAATACTAGTGGCACTGGGACTATTAGTGTAGCTATTCAAAGCCGTCTTACACGTTATACTCGACCAACTCTTGCTTTCACTTGCACCGAAAGAGATACCCTCCGAGTGATATTATATGATCCTGGGTTAGGGTTCTCGTGGGACCCCTCTGAACCGACATGGTGGGGCAAGGATGGAAAAACCCCAACTGGCGGGGTTACAGACTGCCACAAACTCTTGGGTGACTGGGGCTACTAATTGCAAAGGCCCAGCGACTTAGCGTTATTGATATAGAGCTTCTTGCAAATATAAACACTGTGAAATATACGCTTTTCGAGAATGTTCCTTCAGGGTCCATTGGATTCCATTGGCTTCTAATTTCCGTCGTCACTGCACCACAAATTTCCAATAACTTTTCCTGATGTCCTTACCATCATCCACGAACACCTTCCACCCAGCAACCCATTAAAACGTGAAATACCCAATACCCGAACCACTTCAACCCACCTTCCCGCAAATAGCCTCCACCTGCCTTCATCATGTCGGACATGGCTAAGCTCCTTTCGTGGGGGATCGAGAATTCAGCTCCCTCGGACGGCCCGAATGCAGATAACAGAAGGACCGAATTAGTACTTCCCACCCTTCTCATTATCCCCTCACAAAACTATACGCTAACTATGACAAAAACCAGGACCCAGCACTTCTAGCCCAACTCTTTGGTGTAGATGTCAAAGACGACAGCGTCCTCATGCGTGAGGCGCTGGAGGCAATCCAGGACCCCGAAGTCACCCTCGAAAACAAAGAAATCGCCTTCGACAACCTCGAAATGCTCGTCGAGAACTTGGACAACGCTAATAACCTCGAGAACCTCAAGCTCTGGCCTCCCTTGATCGCACAGTTATCGGTATCCGAGCAGCAGCTCCGCTTTATGGCGGCTTGGTGCATCGGGACTGCCGTCCAGAACAACCCAAAGTCCCAGGCCGCCATGTTCAAGCATGGGGGTGTAGCGAAGATTGTTAATCTAGTGCTTAGAGATCCAGAGGGGAGGGTTAGGACCAAGGCGGTCTATGCACTCAGCAGTCAGATCAGGAATGAAGAGGAATCGCTGAAGGCTGCCGTTGAGTTGTTACCCGAGGAGATTCTAGAGAGGGGGAAGCACGAGTATCGGGCAGATGATATGGAGGCTATTGATGAGCTGGTGAAGGCTCTAAGAGAGAGGGCTAAGAAGGTTATTAGTCCTTAGGGAGGGGGGGGTATCTACGACTTTCTAAGGGGTTCCAGCGGTTTTGTGGTTGCGAAAAGGCTACTTCTTTTTCTCTTCTATCTCCTTTCTCCATTTTCTTTTTTCTTACTATAGACATTCACCTTCCTAATATAAAAGTAATCTCATACTATACGCTTTCAAATACCCTCATTGCGAATACCGCAGCATACCGGTAGTACTGGTACGGGCACGAGCAACCTATTCCCAGGAGCCCACCGTAGGTCATATTGTACGAGTACTTTGCTCTTGAGCACAAGGTTCACAACTCACGCGAAAAGCAAAAAAAAAAGGTTTCGAGGCTCTAAACTGTGGCACCTCGCTTGAACCTAGCCTCACCTTTCACCTCCACTTCGCCTCGCCTTCCACCTCAACTCAACTACCTCGCTGCAGACACATCAACAAGCAACTTTGCCACCACCTTCCCCTCCATCAGGTTCCTTCTCAACCGACACAGTTACCCACCTCTGCCCACTCTCTTAGAAAAATCAAGAGAAGAATCGATAATAATACCCGGAACCAAACAGCCATGCCCCCAATCCGCACCAGTCGAAACCGCAAACCACCTCCAGAAGGCTTCGATGACATCGAAGACACTCTACTAGAATTCGCCAACAAAATGAAAGACGGTATACCCTTTCCCCTCCCCCCCTACCGAAGGAAAAAAAACTAATAACCATAATCACCAGCGGAAAACGCCCCCCACGAAGGCAAGCGTAAAAACGAGAGCACTTGGGCCATCTTCCAGATCTCGCACCAGCGCTCACGTTACATCTACGACCTCTACTACGACAAGGAAGCCATAAGCAAGGACCTCTACAACTGGCTGCTAAAGCACGGCTACGGCGACGCGAACCTCATCGCCAAGTGGAAGAAGCAGGGCTACGAGAAGTTGTGCTGTCTGCGCTGCATACAAGCCAAGGAGAATAACTTTAATGCTACGTGCATCTGTCGCGTGCCGAAGGCCAGGTTGGGGAAGGAGCAGGCGGTCGAGTGTGTGAGTTGTGGGTGTCGGGGGTGTGCTTCTGGTGATTAGACACTCGAGTAGAGATGAGGAGGAGGAGGAAGGGGGGGGGATTTTGGGGAATGCAATGTGTATTATAGCTTGTTTTTTTTGATTTTTTTTATAAAAAAAAACCCCCCCTTTTCCTTTTACTTTTTCCTATCATACGTAGGATACGTATATTTGTCTATCGAAATGATTACGATCCCAACTTTTTTTTCTTTCCCTTTCTTTATAAAAGAGAACGCCGTTCATCCAGACCATATGCCCCCCCCCCCCACCACCACACCTCCACACTTGACCAACATTTCTTCACAACCTATGAGAATTCTCCATACATGGTGTTTTTCTCATCATCCTCCATTCCCATTCCCATTCCCATTCCCATTCCCACTTTCCATTTCCATGATACTCCATTCCCATTCCAATTCAAGTTCACAAAAAATCACTCCACAACCACCACCACACAGTAGACAAAAAAGCATAAACAAAACAAACCCCCCCTCGAACGGGGGGACAACTCCCACCGAGTGCTGGAGGAAAGAAAAGAAAAAGAAAAAAAACTATTCAAGTATGATAAAACAACAATAGCATAATAAATTTAATCGTCCTACTATAATATATCCCATCCCAAGTGGGCAAAGCGGGCATCATAAGTAAATAAATAAATAAATAAATAATGGATGATATAATATAATCAATCAACCTTCCTAGCTAGCATGAAATATGCCAGTAAAGCCCAGTTATGATATCATACTTTTCGAACGGAGGAACAAGATAAAATAAAATTAAAATAAATGGAATAAACTCCTGGCCATTCATCAATCCATCCATCAACTCCCAAAAGTTCCAGTTCGTAATGAATTTTGGCTACATACTATACTATACTATACTACACTACACTATACTAACAGGTCAAGTGCTAAAGTAAGTTCTAGTAAAGTAGGAGATAATATATGATCAGACTCACTACCATCCGCCCCCACCGCCGCCACCACCAACAATTCGTACAAGTAAATATAATAAAAAATAGACAAGGTAAAATAAATGTACGATAAATACGACACTACGCAAAGCTTAGACAAAAAAAAAAAATAGACAACGAATCCCGCTATGCACTTTCCAATACCGTACCATACCATACCAACCGCTGAACCCGGTCCAAGCCAACCCACCAACCAAGCAAATAGATAAATAAAAACAAGAAAACAAAACTAATAAATAAAAACCTTCATGCATGATCTTTCCGCGATGGGTGGAGAGATGGAAGAAATAAATCGCATAGAAGGCGCACGACGGTCAAGGAAATTACAGGTTTAGTTAGAGGTTGCAGTAATCACAGGTGGAAAGAGAGGGTGAGAGGGGTATTCGCCCGTGAGATAAGAGAGGATGGAACAATGATAATAATGATATAAGGACAAGACAGAGAGCCACCCAGACAGACAGGTAAAAACAATTGTTGGAAGTATCACAAGATCCAAGAAAGGGATACAGACACACAACACAGACAGGCACACGGACAAATAAATAGAAAAGAAAAACACCCCCACCAGACCGATGAACCCCGGGATTTGATAAACGACAAGATAGGAGAAAACAGAAATTAAAATGGAAAAAGGGTTGAGACTCTCCTTCTTCTTCCCCTCTTAAGGAGAAACGGAAGAGGGGCAGAAGAGAAAGACGCACGCCTGAATAGACATATGATGATGCCCTCTTATCTTAGCCTTCGGTTGTTGGTCGTGGCATCATCAGGGTCATGATAGGATGAAATGGAGTAGGATGAATGAGGAAGAATGGGAGTGATAAAGTAGATAGAAAGAATGAGAGGAGGAATAAGTGATAAGGATAATAAAAGGATAAAGAGAAAAAAGGACACACAAAAAAGGAATCGCTCCATGTTACTTTTTTTGTCCCCAAAATGCCCGCTCCAAATAGAAAAGACATTCCGTCGTTTCAGTCGTAAACACATATCAACTACTTTTCAACCAAAAAAGGTCGTCATGTTACTATCAAAAGTCCGTAGTATGACTCCTGCCCAGCTCTGGCCTCCCGGGCGTCGACGGTGATCCGGGGCCATCAGTAGTAAACCTCTCATAACCACTCTTCATGACGCCAAAGACGTCCACGCCGAAGACATCCGGGGGCTCGAGGAAGCCTTCGCCGAGGAGGTCCGCAGAGCGTAATCCACCGTCGTAACTCCTCCGCACTTCCCGCCTCTTGTCCGCTCGTTTGTCAGGAGATCCGAAGCACGCTCTCGAAACGATGGTTTCGATGTCGTCTGGTGCGCTGCTATCGTTGTTGTCCATGCCGGCGCTGCCGGACGTGAGCTCTGCGAAGGCGCCCCAGGGGTTGTCCTCCAGGACGCCAATGTCCCGGGACGGGGACTTCACAAGCTGCCTTACACGGTCGCGGTGGATTCGAAGACTAGTTGCGGGGCTAACTGACATTGGGGGGTTGCGTGGGCGAAGCATAGTCGCAGGGGTAAGAGGTGGGAGCATTGGGTTGTTGTCGTAGTTTCGAATGGGTGATGAGGTGAGGAAACTCATTCCCCCTCCAATAGTATTCCTACGGATGGGGCTTTCGTGTGAAGAATGCCTGATTCGGGCGATATCTTCCTCAGCCCTCCCCCGCTTGATTCTAGGCCTATCTTCCTCAATGGTCGGTCGTACAACCGACGATTCTAGCGATGAAAAATAGCCACTATCTCCCATAGGAGGTGCTTTTCGCTTTCGGTTTGTAGACGGGAACATGGGCGGGGGGGTCGAATCACGATGTGGCTGGATTTGGCTGCGGGTGACCGGTGGTGAAGAGCACATGACAGGAGGCGGTGGAGATGACCGTGTTGCAGCATTGCCGTGGGGAGAAGATGGTCGAAACACGTCATCATCATCATCATCTGGCATTCGTCGTGGTTCGGGACTTGCACTTCTGGTTGCATCGGACGACAATGCCAATAATTCTTCCAACGCTGCTTCCTTGTCTTCAATGGTATCTGTACTGTCGGCGTGCTCGGCGGAATCGGCATGCTCAACATGTATCTCGATTATAGGTTCAGGATGTGACAAATTTTCCATCTCTTCCAGCATCAAGGCCTTTGATGCAGCCGAACTCTTCTTAGAGTGTGATCCGGACTTGCGTGAATTTTTGTTCTTCATGAACTGATGCTCGAAGCCACTTCCGACAACCCAATAATTTCCCTTTCCGGGATCATCTTTGGGGCGCTCCTGCTTGACGAATGCCTTGTTGAGTGATAGATTATGTCTAATGCTATTCTGCCAGCCATTGTTCGACGTCCGGTAGTACAGGAATGTGTCTGCGATCCATTTATATATCTGGGCGAGTGTTAATCTTTGCGAAGGAGCTCGAAGGATGGCCATGCCGATGAGTGTAGCGTAGCTGTATGGCGGCTTTCTTCCATCATCCACGATAACTGGAGGTTCCCAGGCAAGTGGCTCATCTTTTGCTGGTGAAGAAGACGCGTTTTGTGAAACGCTCTTCTCCCGGAGAACTTTCTTCTCCTTGATGGGTGCCGCCTCCATCAATGCTCGTCGAGGGGCTGCCTTCAGACCTGTTAATGGTTTCCCACCATGGTGGTCATCAGAGGATCTAGGTTCGGGCGACACGTTCTCCTTTCCGAAACCCGCCTTGGAGGAAGAGAAACTGGTGAAGAAAGCAGTCTGGGTTTTTCTTAGCTGGGCAGCGGGCATCGGGGCGAATGAGGTATTGAATACAGAGATTGGGGGCTTCTTCAATGGGGAATCAGTGGGGAACGCGTCGGGCTCTGGTGGAGGCATTGATATCCTGTCAAAAGTGTTCTGGAGCACACGCTTGGGCAAAGGGATGCGACTCGAGTGCTTCGGATTATTGAGGGCCTGGTTCTGTCTGGATTGAGGCTTCTTTTTAGAAGGGGATGATGAAGGACCGACGATGGGAGGACGGAACATTATGGGCTGCAAGTTGCCGTTGGTGAGTTGTAAGGGGTTAGAGGAAGCTGACGAGGGGGGGAAGGTTGGGGTCGATGCCGAGCCGGGTTCTGACGAGGGTCCGAGCGCATCTCGGTGGATCTTTAACGGGGGCAAACGCGTCGAAAACATGACTTTTCCGCGCCAAAAATTTCACAGAATCGAAGACGAAGGGGGCTTGGGTCTAGAATCGCGTGGAAAACGCGTGATCGAGGGCGTTGAGTCGAGGAATTCTGGCGATAACGATGCTAAAAGGGGTTGAGGCGTTTGGTACGTGACGCGAGAATGGTATGTGACTCAGCAAGCGGAATGAAATGGGGTATGGTACGACGCAGCGACTTTCTGTTCCAGACAAGAAAAAAAAATCTCGGTGAGTTTGCTATTCGGGACTAATGACCTTTCTCTCCACTCCCCTTTCTATGCATCTCTCTCTCTCTCTTTTTTTTTTTTTTTTTTTTTTGTTGCACGTATGTCTTCCTCTCTCCCACCTCTTGAATGTCAAGTGACAGCGTGAGAAGGAAAAAAAAGGTAGGGGACTCGAAGGAGTAAGAGCAACGAGCAAAGGAGTAAGGGCACAAACCACAAGATTATGATGTACCGGCGGCAAGCCCAAAGGATAAAGAAATGCAGGTGCCTAATGCAATAAAGTAGTAGTATTTGCAGTTCGGTGAAGCTAAGGTGAGGGGGTAGGTATAATCGTCCAAAGGGTAAGGGAGGAATCCGATTAGAGAAAGTAGACGACGGTATTATGTGTGGAGGAGGAGGAGGATTCACGATAGCCCGCGAGTTAGATCTGAGAGGGGGGGGGGGGGTGTGAGGAATGAGGGGAGTGGAGGGGCGCGGTGGTGGGGGGGGAGGGGTGTTTTTGTATCCAGTTGTGCGGAACACAGAGCCAGAAGGGAGGAAAGAAAAGGAAGAAAGGGAAAAAATTACACCCGAGAAAACGAGCAAAGAAAGTGGGCAACTAATGACAAAAAAAAACTACTTGGTGATAATAATATAATAGCCCATCCCTCACGAATTATAAGGCGAAATGCGACCCGTTAGGAGTATACTGTCTAATGCATACCGGTAGGTCAAAACTATCTATTATTACTATTCTAAAGGGGGAGGTGTGAGGATACAAGTGTGAAATCTTGAGGCAAACATGAGTATTTTCAAACTTCCGACCCTCAGAGCGAGGGGCAAAAGACTGACGTACTAATCTAAAAGCTCCATTGGAATCTAAGTTGACGGCCAACCATAAGCCTACAGTATTATACCCGATCTTAACTTGATCATGCAGGTTTTTCTTTTCTTAACTCTCTAGATTTCACCCTCTGATGATGATACTTGAAGTCTCCAAAAATCTCTTTGGCTGAGATGCCCTCGTGCAGCACAGTACAGTACAGTACATAGTACCCAGAGCTGCTGCTGCCGTACAATACTTCGCACAGTACCATATGATACTCGTTCATGCCGGCATAGCAACTGCGCAGCTACAGTCTCTCATGGGGTCATGGCGAATATCAGGAAGCGGCGAACAGGGATGTTTTGTTACCCTACTTTGACGAATTTGATTTTTTACTGGCCAAATACCCCTGTTCGCCACTTCCTGATATTCGCC
>Ga0307509_10004877_pt1 | contig 19025 bp, 13 predicted proteins | sample 10_EM_MG_FD_202245 | JGI IMG/M metagenome (GOLD analysis project Ga0307509, IMG submission 202245) | Populus trichocarpa ectomycorrhiza microbial communities from riparian zone in the Pacific Northwest, United States - 10_EM | ecosystem: Host-associated > Plants > Roots > Unclassified | place...
GATCAGATCTTGGCGGATTTAACTCCAATTATTACTACCAAATCTACAAAAACAGAGCATTACTGTAGTAATAATTGGAGTTAAATCCGCCAAGACCTGATCTCAAATCACGATTTCAAATCAGAATTGGTGTGCCAAACACCCCCTAAGTTAATGGGTGCGTTCCTGTTTTTTTGCCAAGACCTGATGGGTGTGGCGGCATCTCGAGCTGGGACCTGGAACCCCCAACCCATCAACGGCAATAAAAAAAGAAATCTTTCCCTACCGTATGTAGAAGCCGCTCAAATTAAGTTTGAAACATCGGTAGATCGGCGTAATTAAGGGGAATCGTCATCGAGTGACGCTTCGTGAGACGATCATCGTGTCCTTGATTATGTCTTCAGGGGCAGTGCCCGTATTGAAGCACGGTAGCGCCGAACAATGCCGATAATTGCTGTGGAATAATTGAACCTCAAGCTAGGACTTTGGAGTTGCCTTTGCTAGTAATGTTCGGCTCTTTTTTCTTTTTTCTGTCTTAAGCTGGGGCTTAGTTTGTCAGTTTTCGCGGCGCTTTCGCCCCCTATTTAAGAGAGGGAATTTTGGACGTCTTAGCTTAACCTTATTTCATTCACGCCACGGTCAATCCACAAGTACTTAGTGCAAGGTTCAATTATTCCAGTAAATACGGTATGATAGTAGAAACATGGAACGTTGGGGATAGAAGAGGCTAGCACTAGTCATTGACAATGACGCGATTCGTATCTGTATTGTTTGAGTTGCTAGACTGTTGTGGATTTCTTATATATTTTTTGTTGTCATTTTCCTCTCTTGTTTACGATTTCCGCTGACTCTCTCTCTCTCTCTCTCTCTCTCTCTCTCTCTCAATAAATGGCCCCATAGCTTGCGTTTCTTTTCTTTTAACAAAGAGCCCCAATTTATCTATCTGCTTTCCTTCGCTGGTTATATACCAATCTATTATTTTGTCGCTCTCCTAGTCGCTCCTGTATAGAAGCGAATATATCGGCATTGGGACGTTCGCCCTATATACTTCACAGATACGACGAAAAATATATTGGGTGCCCTAGATGATTCTGCCCCGTCAGCGCTCAGGCATCTGATATACCAGAAGCTGATACAGGATCATAGCAAAATAACAAAAGCACTACAGGAGACCGCCGGACGGAACATTGTGTCCCTCTGCTAATATCCAAAAGTATTTCGGGTATTCTATAGGAAGTGCTCTGGATTAGACGCATAGAATGTTCCCTCTGTTTTGGGGACTCTGAGATACGTAGCTGAGGGAGGAGAGAAGAGAGAAGAATTATCCGGAAGAGTATCAATCTTCAGACGTTTCTTTCTCCTCTCAGCTGTTGATTGTTTCCCGAGATTAAGTCTGCTTGCATCTGACACAAAGTAACTGAAAAATGAGGGAGGGGTTTTTCTTTCTTTATTATAAGCTAGTTGAGCCTTAGATGTTTATATCCAAATATAAGTTACTTTTAGAGAGTCCTCAGACCCTAATTTTATCCGCCCCCCGAGCAGTCTCTAAACTTTAATTCACTACATTCTTTCAACTGAACAATCGCATTAAAAGTCTTTCGAAGTAGTGAATGGAGAGGTGGATTTTTTAATCTTGTCTCAGGGAGATGATAAATTACTCCAAAATGTCCTGAGATACAGCACTGGATCCATATGCCCAAGGCAACCGTTTGTTTCGATTTATGCATATTTGTTTGTTAATTTCTGGGGGTAAATTACTAGGGTTTCAAACCAAGACATATTCTAGCGGTTTCTTGGGTGATCCAGCAGACTTGGGGATACCACACTCGAACTTATAGAGCTGAATGTTCGATACGGGTACCGGTATGCTTCCTGACGGAAGGACGGTGTGGGAGCACAGTGATGCATGTGCATTGCATTTGTGAAATTAGCGGTTGAGCGTGAGTAACGGGCGGGCCCCTGTCTCTGCAGGTACGAGTACTCGAGTATGGAGGAAGGTAACATTAATTTTGCTTAGTAAAGCATTAATTAGCGTCCCAATGTGGTGAACCACTAGAATCTCATGAAGGTCTGAATGGCCCCGAGGCGAACCAAAGTGAAACTCAGGCAACCGAACCAACAGGAGGGCACGAAGAACGCCAACTCGCCGCAGTTTAAACACATAGAGAGCGGTGATTGGGCAGACTCAAGAAAATCCTCACTGGCGCCATTCCGACCTTCATGAGATTCTGGGGTAGTTAATTTATCTTTCTTGGCATATTAACAGTGCTTCTTGGCCATTTGGGCAGCAGATAACTGGTGAGAAACCAAGGCACGATATTTGGTCACCCTTGACCAACCCTTTAAACACCATAGCTGGACCGGAGGTTAATATATTTAAGAATCTCTCTATTTTCTGAATCTCTTGATTATTGCTTATCGAGAAATAGAGAAAACCAAAATAAAAGTTGAGGAGCGTTAGCAGTTTGAGGTTGGGCATTTTCGGGCTGGAACGTGCTCCGGTTTAAGCCCCCCCCCCCGCCATTTGGGACTGTAGGTGGCAGGCGGGCACTACTGGTAATTGGCAGGGACCGCAGGTGGCCGACAGGCCCTGCAGTATTGTACTCGTACGTCCGGGGTTACCGATCGGTAGATCGGTAGAGAGCAGCGGGGGCCTGCCTTCACCCCTTAAGCAGCAACCTTTCCAAAAGGATGAACGCCCATGCCCTACAGCTTGACACACATGCCCAGGACTAGAATCCGGTACCGTAGGTGCCTACAGGGCTGCCGGGACGCTTAGGGTCACTACCAGGCTGCACTCGAAATTCATTCTCAAATACGTAGCCATAACATAGACCTTTGAGGCTAGTCATGGCAAGCACCACTAGGATACCCGTTATATAAAAATAACTCAATTCATAAAATATCTAGATGCGCCAGCTCCAGGGCTCTCTATTCGGAAATAGGAAATTACTAGGAGGGAAAAAAAGGAGGAAGAAAAAGAAGAGAGAATAGGACTATCAAATACCCCCAGCGGCGCAAACCTTTTCCGCAACCGGAATATGCTTCTTGTAAGCATCAGGAAAGGCAGATTTCTGCACGCTCTGTGCCGCCTTCCCAATTTCCATCCCCTCCCAACCATTGATTCTCTTTAATGCGGCGAAGAACTTGCCAGCGCTAGTTCTAGGGTCCATACAATCCTTTACAGTACCCCAGAATTGTGGGCGCTGCTGAAAGATCCCGACAGAATCGTGGTCACGGCCGACGCCGTCATGAGGGTAGTTGTTTGACTCGGGGACAGAAGGGTTGGACAAAACTCGGATCCTGGATTCTTGCATCGCCGTCACGATCGAAACTTGGCATCCACGATTGCCAACACCATACTGACGTGCTACTTCGATTATAGTACGGGCATGACCGGATTGCGTGCTGTCGAGACCAGAAAAGTCACCGCCACCGCTAGGTGGGCTAGGACCATTTCCAGTGCAGCATTGGATATGCTGTGGGCCGGGGCAGTGGTTCCCTGGGTCTGGTGTCCCCTTGCAAGTCGAGGTTGGCTGACAAGTGCCGGCTATACCAGCGCCATTCGTACAGGAACCGTATGTGCAGCACTACTGGATGTTAGTTATGTTGGCGATAAGGACATACGGCTATCAATCCAGTGAATGAAATTACCTGAATTGTGTCGTCCCCGGGGCAGAGGTTTGCTGGGTCTGAAACACCACCCTGGCCACTACAGGTAGAGGTTTTTATACATTCCCCAGGCCGACCGTTTTTGGCGGTACAGGTCCCGAAACTTTGCGCAAGGGCAGAAGGAAGGGTAATCAGGAGGAAAAGATAGCTGAAGGATTTGAACTGCATTTCGCTAATATCCTAATGGCGGGAATGAGCGGTATGATAAAGAGGGACAATGGCCAGATAGTAGGATGAAATGTGATCAGCAAGGAATTTCAAGGGGGCCGCGAGCGAGGTAAAGGAATATCCTGATGATGGTGGATTCCGGGGGGGATTGGGGTTCAATAAATACCCCATTATTCGCTATGAATAAACTTATGCAAGCATAATCGCAGAGAAACAATACGTTTTTGGATCCGGAATACGAGAACGGGTGCGTGCCAATGACCGGGTTGACAGGGACGCGGGCTTCGCCGGTACGGCGATGCCATGTTTCACATCACGAACTTGATGATTCCTAGTTTTTCGGACGAATACAAATGTGCGGAGCTTCCTGTTGGCGGCTCGGCGTCGTATTTTCCTGGTACCTGGGCCTGTGATACCCCGTACAGTACCTGGGCGGTGCTCGACTCAGTTCCTGGCAATTTTTGGTTACACCAATACGAAGGTGGACTAGCGCGCAAAACCAACCAGATCAATAGCTTACAGGAGGACCGGAGAGCCCTGGTAAGGATACCCCGCTTGTAGTGTGGGCTTACTCGCGTACCGGTATTGGTTGAAATTCGAGGAGCGCACAAGCAGTCTATCAAGTCCAACGGGAAATTAATTTGTTTCAACGAATTGGTGCCAAAAAATAGCACTTTTTGGCAGCCAGAAAAGCACTTATCTATGATAGCCAGATATATCGGTCCATTGGCCTTACAGTAAAACTCGTCACCAGACCACGGGGGAAATCCACCCACTTCACAAAACCGCAATAGGCTTAGCAGGGCAAATTAACAAAATAACGAATGCCACTTAGTGAGATCCAGCAAGCTCAGATTGGTCAAGTTATTCCTTGTGTAGAGAGGACAATTTTTTTTCGGAGAATTCTGTTTCCGATCGCGGGGATGGGGGTTCAGGAGCTGGTGGATTCACGAGTTTTCTGCAGTATTTCCAGCAAACTAGGGTTCTGGTAGCCTTAAGAGTCGGGCAATTTGAAAGTTGTCAGGACATCTTGGCGCGAAAATTGTTTTGCTTTTGGCGTGCCTTTATATTAGGTGCCCGCATGCTTGTGAAATCTGCGAGTAGCGAGAGTTCCTTACAGTAGATGACATGTGTTCCGGGCCAATTTTTCCCGTGTTAAGAAACAATCACTTTCCGAACCTTGCGATTTTCAGAACCCGATTTTAGTACTTCGTCCGGCCATAGGTATCTCATAATACGGCCTCTGTTACACAACCGCCCAGCCGGTGGAAAAGACCCTGTCTCATATTTAGACGCAAGTATGATTCAGGCCATGGCTGATAGCCGCGGATGTGAACTTCTGCTTAAAAGTCCAGCACGGTCATGCCCCGCTATCCGGGGTGGCCGAAATCTCAGGATTTCATCAGGCACGGCGAGGGATACCGGACATGGAGGAAGAAGGTCTGCAACACATATAGCATAAAAGTTCTATATGAGAACTGAGGCTGTTGCAGAACTTTCACGGTTCAGCGTGGTACCTGGTTGGGCGAGATCCGGGATAGAATGGTGTAACTGCAATGGCTGAAGGTGCGATTTGGAAAGCCGTAGAGCAGGAAAATAACCTAGAGCTTGCCAGGGATCCCCGGTCTATATAAGGTGTCAGTAGTGCGATAGGAGGAAGAAGTGTACTAATACTGAACAGTCGACCCTACTACCCTGACGACCGAAATCCAAGGACTATGTCCGACAGAGCGGGTGGCCCGAGGCAACAGCTTGGGTTTTGGTGTGAGGAAATTTGAGACTCGGAGGTTCATACGGGACAGGAAAGTATTCGGATTATCAAGATCAGAGACACTGTGCTACCGGTAATACCGTACAAGTAACCTTACCCACAACAAAACTAGCCCGGTGACGAACAGGGATTAATAAGAATAAGGAACTTACCCTACTTTGACAATGCCGCTGCTCGTCACCCACTCACCTCTGTCTAAACGCAGTGAAGATTCTAGAGATAACTCCAACACAAATTCGATGGAAGAGAAGGATGTGGTCAGATCAAGGAAGTGTTGATCTAAAGTGCGGTGTTTGTTTGAACCACACCTCTCCGCCATCGGTTGGTGATGTGCGGGGAACCCTTCCAACTACCATAAAAACCTGAAATAATTGGACGGTGTGATATATATGTAGTCAAGAATTACCTTCTCTGGAAAGGGTGCAAAAAACACAGCAAAAGCGCAGCCCTTTCCCACCTCCGAGACAAAAAAGCAATAATTTCTTGACTTTACTGAGAGAGGAAGTCTAACGATAGCACACCCTCTAATCGTTCAGGTTTTTACGGTACCCTACCCCCCGTCTATCCTTCGACCTACTAGTAGTGGCATTCAAAGTTAATGAAGCGGGGGAAACTTAGCTTACTTCGCAGCTTCATGTAAGCTTGGCACTCTCGGAAAGAGTTAACGTACCATGATGATACCTTACCTTTACTAAACTATTTTACAGGTATCATATATACGGAGGTCTGGAGGTCCGTAACGAGTAAAAGTCAGTAGCTACAAATGGTCGCAATGTTTTGGTTGCTCACTTGGCCACAGCTCCAAGGGTGACGAAAATATTTTCCGTATTATGTACTAACTTGGTAGACCCAGAAACAAGCATTTTAGAATCCCTTTTAGCATAGATGAATTATTTGGGGCTCATTGAGGCTCCACCTATTTTTTCCCACCCCTTCCCACCTGGCTGTGGAGTAGGTGAGGAATTGGATTTTGCTGTAAGCCGGGATTTTGGTGGTTGCGAGTGTTGAAATTCCGTTATATTTCCTATGTGCATTTCATAACACTACCGTGTATTCTTTTACTTAGTTTGTGTTTCAGCTCTGCCTGTACACCACTTACATTACTACAGCTAAGATATATATCATGGTGTTTTATTGATTGTTTTAGGATAATATTTGGGGATTTGACATGTGCTTTTCTATCCGGTGTTCAGGATTTTATGCATCTCTTATGCACTATTATTGGCCATGATATTCACACCACACCTTTATAGTTTTACGCACATTGTTTACACCACTTGGCAGGATTTCAGGGTCAAACCTGTTTGCACTTATGTTTCTTACATAGTTTTCCCTATATTTCTTTCATACATATGGTCGCACACTTTTGTATAAATATGTTGCTACTGCCCACCTGTTTTGGAATAATTAAGCACCAGAACTCCTACCAATCTGCTCTATACTCCTCACCCAGTGTGCCTCACAACCCCCCTTTGCACTTGTGCAGTATTATCCACATAGAATAGATTGTGCCCCTGGCGTTCACATTTTGAACAGCGGGTGGCCAGCTTCCCCGTTGTGGCCATCTTCCCCGTCGGAAACATTACCTTTTACTCTAAACTATCCTCCACAGAACTTGGGGCGATCAACTCTAACACTATCAGTTTAGGGATACTATTGGTCCGTCTCCTCTTGTCAACTAATGTATATTCTAGTACAAACCCGCTCTTACTCCCTACCTTTTCTGACTTTGAGTGCCACTAGTAGTAATATAAAACGTAAAGAAATCATCCTGATCCTTCAACAGATTGCCACACCCCATTGCATGTCCCAATCCCCTTGGCTACCCCCCCGATACCAAATAAAAGACGTGTCTATAAAAAACTCTCTGTAACTCATTCTAACTCCAGACTGAAAGAATCCGCCCACAACTTTCTTGTAACTTTCACGATCAATCACAACTCACTACCTTCTTCCACCAACCCTAAGAATCTCAACAGAGGAAACATGTGTTCGAAGAATGCACAAAACCGGCCACACCGGCTGTTCGCAGTAGCTGCAACCAACACAGTTCTAGAGAAAACTAAAAGAAACTCAGAGCCGTACACACACGCTTGGGCGGAGATCGGCAGGAGGCTCCACAATCACCCGAGCGAGCCCACTGATGTCGATTCTAGATAAAAAGGGCTTTGTTTCTTTCCAGATTATCTGAGGAGGACCGCGATTCTACCTCACAGTCAGACTTAGAGTGAGCGATATCGGTGGTGAGATCTAGATTGTCTCGGGAAAACCGGTGATGCTGGCTGCTCTAGGTGGTCGACCATATTGAGGGAGAACCTTAAGAGGTCGTTTTATCAGATGCCAGGACTAAAGCGTATATCTGGGGGCTCGGAAAAGTGTCTCTTATTGGTCGAATACCTGTCATAATAGAATCAGTGGCTAGCCTTGTTTTCTCTCGCGCGCTTTTGGGGAGACCCTATTTGTTCCACTCTCAGGAGGTGGTCATTTTGCCCTGTCCGTGTCGGAATTTCTGTATGGGAGGTGCGGGCTCGAAGAGAAAGTAAAGATCGGTTGGATGTGGGAAGAGTATGGTTGGTAGAAGGGGGGTCGGGGTTGTTCCGATCTCCCTTGTTCATTGATACTTGGGTACCGGGCGACGGCGGTTGTACCCATGAGCGGTGTATATATACAGTTCCAGTGATATAAGTTCCCACTATGCCCTACTAGGCATGCTTCCGTCGCATTGAAGCCATTTTTCCAACAGTCGAATTCATAGTATTCCGAGTGACATTTTGTGATCTACTTAATAAGAGGTAGGTTTGTTGGTGTACTATCCGGCTGGTTAAGAGCAATTGCCGATAAGTCGAGGGTTTCTAAGTTAAGGTACCGCACCAATGCCGGGTAGTTTTAAGGTAGGTATATTATACTTAATTTCCGAGCTAAAGGTCTTGCAGAAGCAGGGGTGAAGAGGCTGGGTTGAAGGTATGCGAACCTCATTTGATCACGGTGCTGGCGCCCAAGCAATGGACCTTTGTCGATTTTCCAGCATACACGGGGATTAGGTTTCGTACTAGTGGTGAGTATGCTTGTCACCCAAAACCGTTGATAGGGGAATTCTGTATCATAAGCAACGGGGGGAACCTTTAAGTATGACTGAAGAGTAATTGGTTCTCGGGGTTTAGCATGCGGTGAAAATTGGAGTGACCAAGGCAAACGTTATGCAGTCATGAACTCCCTCTACTGCAGGAGGTTCTGAATTTTGGATGTCCGTGAAATGCTGCTCGGCATGATCATGCTATCATTTTATTGCCGGGATAGCCCTCGGGAATGTGCTTAGGCTCGGATTAGTACATTCGGGGGGGAAGGGGAAGCGGAAGAGCCGGAAGGGAGAGTTGGGTACCAGGAGGCTGCGGACGGTGGGAGTCCTTGTCATTGGACGGCAAGGAAGTACGGAAGAGGGGGAAGGGAGGTATACGCGAAAGAGAATGGATGTGTGGCGATGCATGGAAGGATAGGAGGACCACCTTGTCGTGATTTATATATACTCCTGTCTTTACCACCGATAGTTAGTTGAGCGCGCGAGCGAGAGATAGTGAAGTGGGGGGGGGGGGGCGGACTTCTCCGCTCACCCTAGAGTAGTGTGCTGGCGATCGCATCTTTATTGCAGTGTGTGTCGCCGTTGATCTATTTAAAACGAAAAAGAGTAAAGGAAAGCGCTTTTACTAGTGCCGTATGCTGTCTAGGTAGTCTCTACAATGATGAACTTTGTGGGGTAACTTATCCAACTGGTCTCTGGACAGGTTCTTGTGATATCATTCTGCCCTGAGGTAATTGGTGCGCCGAGAACGGGGCTGGGATGGTGGGTCCTGGGGTTCGGTAAGCCTTGCTGCACAATACTGGTTAGATTCCACTCGCCAGTGATAGCTAATCTGTGTTAGGTTAGTAGCTTCAGATGCGATACTTACCTAAACCAATTCTAACCTTTGCACTAACCTTATTCTGAGCTAGTCGCCTCTATCGGCGGGTCGAATTTGAATGGTCAATGCAGTATGATACTGTCGGACGGATGAATGGGCAATAGGGAAAACAGTGATAAACACCATGTAATGTGATCGTGGTTAGGTTTAGACAGAAAGCTTGGCAGGTAGTATAGATTTGGGTGGAAAAGGGGCTTGTCGGAAAACAACGAAGGCAAGGAGCACAACAACCGAGATTCTCAAGGATAGTTTGATCTTGGAGTGCGGCTTTTCTTCATCCATATTTTCTGTTTTCTGAACCGTCTTTGAACAATCGAAAGTCTTTGCCAAACAGCCACCAAAGAACGCCTTCACCGGAAGGGATCCGACAATACCTTAAAGTACTGGTGGTCGAGTAACTCTACAAGTGCGGAGGCACGCCCCCAAGTTTTGCATATTTTACTAGTAGGGGGTACGCTAGCACCAGCTAAGGGAACATATTGGGTATAAGGGCAGCGGGTTAGGTATGGCGATCACCTAATCCCTTCCTCACTATCATAGCAAAATATACAAAATTTAGACGCTGTACCTCCGTATAGCATTTTCAGCGGGAAACAAAATTCCTGAAGGCAGGCTCGCAAAAATATGCCAAAAAATACTGCCGTATGATATCTGACTGTCTATCCAAATCCACAACCTCCGTTTTGTTGTTCTTGCCTATTACTGGTAGGCCTCAACAACAACATCACACTGGCACCGCCCCAGACAGGGTTTGGTTGAAAGGGCTGGCCTATTGGATCAGAAGGGAATTGTGGTGATTTGAATAAGGTTGAAAGAAATACTGCGTCTCACAGAAGCAGCATTGCCCACAGTCTGTTCAGGGTGCCTTGGGCTTGTTCGAGAGTGCTTCTACAAGGATTTTAGGGCCCTTCTGCAGGTAGAATATGCGATGCAGCAGCAGTTATAATACCTCACTAGGAACTGTAAGCTAAAGTGACGATTAGCTGGCTCACCAAGGGGGGGGGCACCAAAAGCAACATGATAACGGATTACCTAGCCTACGAGTACTCTAGTACCGTTGCTACTGAATTGCCTCTCTAAGGAGCCCGTTACCCTATGAATGCTTGGACGTGAGCTCTTGGATTCGTCGACGAGCTAATCTAGGCTCAATTTTCCTCTGCATTGGAGCCCGGGACTTTCTCGTTGACCTATGGCAATATAGCCCCCAGAGGAATTATTGGGATATGTCGACTAAAATAGCAGCCCAAAGTACCCGTATGGTATCATATCACTTTTGGCTTGGGTACTGTATAGTACTTACAAAGTCAAGTCGGGGGCCAGCCTTGGTCGGTGGGGGTCTGCTGGCGGGGCGGGGCTTCATTTTCCGCGCCAGTTCTCGAGCGGGCAGACAGTATTGCTACTTCATAATTTGGACTCTAAATTCTCCGGGAGCCATCCGTTACACCAATTGTGCAATTTTGTGTGCGCACAGGTACTTGTCCCAGGCCATAAGTACGCGAAAATGAAGGGGGATCATTTGTATGGGGGCACAGACACGCACGGATGTTTTGCCATATATTTCTTTAATCCCTGTTTTCGGGTACTTATGGCCTGGAACAAGTACCGTACTCGAGTACTCGTACCGGTATGTTCCACTAGTGTAAAGCCATCATTTCGTGCTTGTGTATCTGGCACCACAAAAGAGCTATCCCGAGGGCTGGGGGGTTTGGTGGCTTCGGTTGCCTAATGCTATTTCCAGTAAGGCTGTCTGAACAGCGGGGTTGTGTGACAACGACGTGAGCTTATTGCTTGGAACATGTTGTGTGGGGTACTCGGGTAACACAGTAGAAGTACTCGTCAATTCATAAAGTATCCGGATGTAGGGAAAATCACTTAGCGCCAAGAGGGATTTATCATCCGGTATAGTCAGCGCAGTTTATGCCACCAGGCACTCTGTTTGCGGGAAAGGAAGCTCTTTGATTCGGTATAGCCATCTGGCTTGGCGAGGAGTGACGCTCTCTAGACCGGGTGAGGGCTCAGCGAGGCGACACCCTCAGCGAGGCTTGGCAAAGATTTGTTAGTATGATGGTTTGGTTTGATGCGTACCGAAATTTGGTGTCCATCCACGCCAAGCCTCGCTGAGGGTGTCGCCTCGCTGAGCCCTCACCAGGTCTATATCCGGATACTTTATGAATTGACGAGTATTCATTATTAATTGTGGTACATTCTCTCCACGTTTAGTTCGCTGGTGATCTGCCATCCTGTATACCTGGTCACTGGACTGCTGGGAACGGCGGTAGCAGCCCTCTTCCCACACCAAGATCATATTACTTATGATATCTCGAACATTGGGCTACTCGTACAACACCGTAAGAACTGGAATAATTTGACCTGACTCTAGGACGTTGGAGTTGCCTTTGTTGGTATGGTCTGGCTCTTTTTCTTTTTTTCTGTCTTAAGCTCAGTCTCAGGAGGTCACTTTTCGCTGTGCGCTCGGCCCCCCTATCCAAGAGAGGGAATTTCGAACGTCTTATTAGCGAGAGGTCCAATTATTCCAGTTTCTACGGTAGAGTCTGCGGCGAAAACCACTATAAGAATGTAAGTGCCCACTGCTCTTATCCAACACCACTTAAACACAGCGCCCACCCCACATATCATTGCTAGTCAGTATCTCCTAACATATCCGACCGAAAGTCTAGTTTCGCTGACAAACAGCAGTAGAAATTGGTTTCCGGATCACTATACAGGCAACTCGGTCCTATTTTATAATGCACTCCCGGTGCCACCTCCTCCTCTATATATCCATCGTCCTCTTTTGCTGTCTGACCTCCGCCGGCTCCGACAAGGGTACTGCCCGTAATCTAACAATACCAGGGCACGGCCCCCTGGAGCGCCCACCCCGGGAGACTCCCAACTCCTTCAACAATGACGCTTGCAATATGACAACAGTGGAGGTTGGCCCCTTTGATCCCTGGCGGTATTTCGTGAAGGATGCTTTTGTGAACAAAATTTCCGGCAATCGAACTCGCATGCCTCTTAGTGAATGCTATTCCATCTGCGGCCCCGGACATTCTCGATATCCTCACTCGAACGTTGTAAAGAGGATAGCATTATGGCTTATCCCGGTCTTCGTGTTGGTCGGGAATTTTCAATTTCCACCTCTAGGACCTCTCAATAGCTTCTACATCGCGATCCACCTGTTGGGGGACCCCATACACACAGTGTACAGTCTGCTAGTCAAACTTGAGGTTTCGCGAAGGATCCACGCGCTCTGGGTCAATTCCCCGCCACCGATTAGGGAGGGGGAACTCTACGAGGACGAGAAGGGGCGGAGGAGAGCACTTCGAGATATTGCTACTGTCAATGTGCTCTTCGATGAATGGAACTATAACGCTGTTGGGTTGTATCCACAAATGAGAAGGTTATTCGATCGATTGAAGGGCAAGAAGAGGACAAACTTTATAGCCGCTTGTAGGGAGGCTTCCCATAAGCTTTCTGATTCCCGGGTGAACGATTCTCTTCGAACTTGGCTAGCGGTAGGCGGATATATCGTCAGTGTCATCGCCGCATATATGAAAACACTTGAATCCGGAATGACCAGTCGGAGAGCCCATACTATAGCCTTTGCGATTCTCTACTCATGGCTTATTCCAGCAGTGGTGCTGAGTGCAACTGTTGGTGGATTCGCCAGTACACGATCTGGAAGGCGGGTGATAAGGGATATCAAAGACGAGTTGCGAGATGACTGGACGATCGCAGACCCGGCTGATGTTACCTACCTCTCAATCGTTAGGCTTCCGCTCTCAGATGGCCCCGTACTCAAGGACTTTACAAGGCTGGAAGAGTCATTCAGCTTCTTCGGGAGCTACAGTTTCCGTCATAACACGAGTCTGAAATTTCCCAAGCCAGGCGCACTAGAAGACAGGCGAGCACACACCTGGAACAGACCAAATTGGTTCCTCCTACTCCTATCCTGCCTCCCCGTGATCGTCGCAACCTTCAACGCGGTTCTCCTGAGCTGGATGCACCCTCCCAACGGCTTGGGATGCCGTTCACTGACCCAAATCGCCTTCTGCGTAACCTGGCTCCTAAGCGCACTCTTCACAAAACTCGCAAGCAAATTATTCTCCGGGAAATACTACTTCCGCCTGATCATCGTGAAGGATCTAATCCTTGCAGTAATGCAAGTCGGGTTCCGGCTAGCCGTTCTTGTAGGGTACTACAACAGCTGCAAATGCTGGTCAAACTACTTCTCATTGACTCGTCGCGGGCCGGCCTTCCTTGAAGTGGTCCAGCCAAGGGAGCTTGCGGACATGGTGCAGAAAAGGTGGCCAGTCATCGTCACCGTGGGATTGTCGGCGCAGGGACTAATGTTGCTGGTGATATGCCTCTGTTTGCGCAAGGGGCTGAAGGCATTCGAGAGGAGTGAGGCGGAGCAGACGCGGATATTTGCAGAGTTAATGGAGCATGAGAAGAGGATTACTAGGGAGTGTGGTATTGCTAATTCAGAATCCATAGGTGATGGGGGGAGCCGGAAGGGGAGTGTCGGTGAGGCGGGGAATGGGAAATTGTTTTTTGTACCGTTGTTGACGAAGTTGGGGGCTTTGGGGTAGTAGTTTTGCATGTTATTTTCTTGTGCAAGCGGATGGGCGAATTAGTGAGTTATGAGTTTTTGTAAATTATCAGATTTTTGGGCCAGGTGTCTATTAAATTTTTATCATTAAATTTACCATTACCTCCTACTACCATTGCTCAACTCCACGCCAAAAAACAGATGGAGCATTATTTCTTGACTTCTATGATAATATCATTGCAGATATCCCACTGCCGGAGCCATGGCACAAGTATCATACTCTCTGCTTCTGTGCCACGAGATCTTGTCCACCAACTGTGCTGAGGGCCAAGCTCAAGTGAGGCGATCTTAATTCTTATTATACTTGTATGATACTGGATAAAATTTAGTGAATGGAATCACACGAAGGGCCAATCTTAGCTATTTTTCCGAACGCAGGCAATAGCTAGGCAACCCTACTTGCAGACGCTCCCTACCACAATGGGTCCATGATAATATGATATATCGTGCATCGCGTTTAAAATCTGCCCCTTGGCCTTTGCCCCATATAACACTCAACCGGGTGAGAAATTAGGATTATACTGCGAGAATCGTCGGTTTTTAAAATCCTATACTTAATTCACACGGCAGTTATACTTTTATCCCATCTTCCTCTTCCTTCTAATTGCGAGATATAAACTAGTGATATAGAGTGAGGGGAATTGGGGTCTGGAGCACAGCGTCAAGGGGTATCTGAACTGAAATTCCAGAAACACCAGAGAAATTACGGGGAGTTAAATGTAGGATTTTGAGAAATGGTTGTCAGTATCTACACTGGGCGTAGACGGGAGTACCGCCGGCGGGTACTGAAAGACAGCACTAAGTAATGGTGGGTTTAGGGGAAGCCTTGGGGAAAGAGGATCAAAAAAGTATTATCATATCTGCAACCTTGATTAAATTTATGTTAACGTTTCCATGCCATTTTATGATAGGTTGGTACACCAGACTGTCCCCACCCTAGCTACCTCTTGGCAACTTTTGCGTGCTTAGGTTCAGTCAGGCGTGGTCGCTATTTGCCATATTGTTAAGGAAACCCCTACTATAAACACAAGCCCGAAGTCTAAGGGATGATCTCAACAACTAATTACTACCATTTTGTGCTTTGACTGCTGGAAGGATAGTCTTTCCACTCTGTTAGGTCCATCCTGGTACATCCACGCGCCTCCAAGCTTAGTTCACATGCCTCCCAAAAGGCAGAAATACAAGGACACACTACGGAGATTTATTTACCAACCCGCAAGCGGGAGCCTAGCTCACCTCATTTAGGTCGAACCACCGTAAGAGACCTTGCAAAGGGCGTTTTGAGTTTGGGATTAGGGTTGAATATACCGGTCTCATTAGGAGGGTTAGGAGAATGGCTGATAAACGGTACGATTGTAGAGTGAGCGGAATAGGACAGGACTTGACTAACCCGGAGTTACCTATTAGAAGGCTATAGTCATAAGCTGCGTTTTCTCGCTCAGTGTCCCTGTAAACTAACGGTGAAGACAGGAATAATATAGAACATAAGGAACTCATCCTGATTCCTCCACCGATCACTAAGCACACCGGTTTTCACCAGTTCATTTCCCCATCCCCTTACCACCCCGGAGAATTCGAATGAAAAGTGTGTTTGTAGAGACTTCTCTGTGAATCATTCCAGCTCCTGACTGAAAGAAAAACCGCCCACGATGTTCTTATAACCTTCACGATCCATCCCAACTTACCTTCCTCCATCGGCCCTAACAATCCCAAAAGGAAATTTTTCTTTGAACAATGCACGGTATCGATCATATTGGCTGTTCGCAATACCATCAACACAGTTCTAGAGAAAATTTCAAAAATCTCAAAGTCATACTCACTTGGGCGGAGATCGGTAGGAGCCTACTAGGAGGCTCTGTTTATTCCCCCAAGTGAGCCAACTGCTGTCGATTCTAGACAAAGAAGAATATTGTTTTTTTTTCCACCCGATTTTCTAAGGAGAACCTCAATTCTGCCCTGCCCTCAGACTTAGGGCAAGTGGTATCGGTAGTGAGAATAAATTGTCTAAGCAAAACCAATGATGCTGGCTGCTCTGGGTTATCGATCATATTGAAGGAGAGCTTCCCGTGGTTGTTTTTATGGTTGTTTTTTTATGGTATGTCGGGACTAAAGTGAATATTTAGGGGTACCGCAAAGTGGCTCCTATTGGTCGAATCTCTAATAGAATAAGTGGCGAACCTTATTTCCTGTGGGCTTTGGGGATATCCAATTTTCTTCCCTCCCAGGAGATGGGTTTTTTGTCCTGTCCGATTCTCAGTATGACGAGTGATATTCTGTGATTTACTTCATACCAAATAGGATTGTCGGTGTACCGTACGATTGGTTAAGAGTAATTGTCGGTAAGCCGAGGCTTTCTGAGTTTTATGGGTACCATACCAATGCCGGGAAGTTTTAAGATAGGGGGTATTATACTAGTACTTGATCTCAAAGCTAAAGGTCCTGAACTGGCCCTGGGCGAAGGCTGGGTTGGAGGTATGGGAACTTCATTTGGTCATAGTGCTGGCGCTTAAAAAATGGACATTTTCGGATTTCTAGCATACACGGGGATTAAGTTTTCTTACAAGCGGTGAGTATACTTTTCACCTGAAGTCGTTGATAAGGGGATTCTGTATCATAAGCAAAGGCAGGCACCTTTAAGTATGGATGAAGAGTAATTGGTTCTCGGGGTTTAACATACTGTGGAAATCGGAATGACCCAACCAAGTATTATGCAGTCTTGAACTCCCTCCTCTATAAGAGGCTCGAAATGCTGACAGTGTTCCCAACCGTTCGGGGGCTCGGAGGGGCCCCGTGGGGCGACTGCCAAGAGCCCCGGACGGGACGGGAAGGCTATCTATAGTCCGTCCGGGGCAACCTAAGGGTAGGACGGCCTTCTTTGGGCAGGACGGCGGGCCCTACAGGGTGAGACACGTTAGCTCAGGGCAGGGGGGTGGACGGCAGGGAACGGCAGGGGATGGCTGAGGACGGCCGGGGACTGTCGGAGACGCCCCGGGACGGCACGAGTGATGTCTTATGAAGTGAAAAGAATCCGTTCGGAGGTGTATGATCTCAACTTGGCTAGTACAGGAGGTCCAAGCGCTAGGACTATAGTCCCCGATAGTCCGTCCTAGCACCCTCAAAAAGACCGACTATGAGCCGTAGGCCGTCCCGTCCTCACCCAAAGACTGACGGACTGGACGGTTGAGAACACTGAATGCTGAGAGTGGTGAGGGGTTGCTTGGCATTTTCACGCTATTGTTTCGCCGCCCGGATAGTTTCCGGGAATGTGTTTAGGTTTGGATTGACAGATCCGCAGGGGGAAAGGAAAGCGGAAGAGCCGGAAGGGAGATTTGGACTCCCGGAGGCCTCGACCAGTGGGAGTCTTTCTTTGGTTAGTAAGGGAGAACCCAATAGGGGAAAATGAGACATATGTTGAGGAGAATGGATATGTGTGGCGATCTATGGGGGTGCAACCTACTCTTAAGTATCGCGAGAATCTTGAGGGAACTCTGGTAATACGAATAGGGTAGGGGGGAGAAGCGTTGATGGAATATCTTCAACAGACAAGGGGGATGAGGGACTAATAGAGTGACCATTTGGCTTGTAGTATAATAAAGAAGTGCTTTCCTGTCAGGCTTGAGAGACTGGATCCTTAGAGGATCACAGGTTCTTTAAATATAAATAAAACATAACCAAATATCCTGTCCAAATGCAAACAACTACTATGCTGAGATAGTATCGAAAATGAAACAACTAAGTCCTAAAACATAGATGTAAAGGTGACAGGATAAAACTAAGAAAACAAGTAATGGAATCAACCAAGTAAGATATTACTACTCATGTACTAATCTAGTAGCACATTAGTAGGATGCATATAGTTTCCCTACTAGGTAAAATTGTAGCTCTGGGGGGGGATGCTGATAAGCGAACTAACCAAACAGGAAACTATATATCAATAAGAAAAGTGCAAGGTAAGGAATAACACACTCCTATAGAGAACCCAAATAGGTAATAACGTATTATACCTAGTTATGGGTCACCCCCTAGTAATGGGTCACTATTTTCACTTTGTCAAAAGCAACAAAACTTACAACAACTCACTCACTATACATCTGGAGAAGCTGATATTTGAATAATTCAATGTCTTGCACTTGGTCATAATCAGCATAAAAAAATATTAGCACAATAAAATAAACCGCACTCTTAAAACACACAAGTGATAATTGATGATTGAATTACTATTTGTTCAATAATCAGTACTTGGAATAGATTTCTAGTTAATCTTTCCATATAGCAAGTATTAGGAATACGTTATTCATAGACTGTAGGTATTAGAAATGGAAATTTCCATCTACAAAACGTGAGCTATAAGTTTGAAAACAGGGTAAATTGAGATATTTGATATTTAAGAGAGTATTAAACTTAATAAGGTTTATCTTATTCTCATGTTTCTTTTAAGACACCAAACTTTGTATACTACTACCTTAACATACTCACTTTAATCTATATTAATTAAAAGATCACTGGACTCTTTCTGCTCTCGCAGTGATGTCCTTTATACTAGTTATTCTTTAATATAGTTTACACAGTCATTTGCACTGTTTATCATTCAATAGCTTTCTAATATGATAAATATTTGCCTCTGTTGACTTTACCAGTATTCTGCTATCCTGAAATATGTATTATTCTGCTTTAAACCTTCAAATACCTTTTATATTCTCTTATAAGTACTCTCTCAAGAATTTCACAATTTTCTTCAAGTTCATGAACAATCAAATATCTAGTCTCCATACTCAAATCTCACTACTTCCCAGTTCTCTATATTTGTCTTAATCATTCCCTTCATCTTTAAAGCCTCTATTTGTTTATATTTCCTATACAATAACTA
>Ga0307509_10004878_pt1 | contig 19018 bp, 21 predicted proteins | sample 10_EM_MG_FD_202245 | JGI IMG/M metagenome (GOLD analysis project Ga0307509, IMG submission 202245) | Populus trichocarpa ectomycorrhiza microbial communities from riparian zone in the Pacific Northwest, United States - 10_EM | ecosystem: Host-associated > Plants > Roots > Unclassified | place...
CTGGAATCCCCCCCCACAAAAAAAAGTCTGGGTTCTTCAAAGGGGCCATGAACTCAAGAGAAGGGTAGTTTCCTATGTCCGAGCCTCGAGGTATATGGAGGTCCCCACACTTGCCCACCGAGGCGAGGCCCTATCGACCCTGATTAACCTTCACAACTGTTCACCACCGTTGTAGCTCTCAATTTGGGGAGAGCCCTATTGGTAGTCGGTGGCAATAAAGATCCAATGATGGCATTCATGCGCCAATCCGGGCGGGCGTTCAGACGTTCATGGATTCAGCCAGGTAGGGTAGGGGTGAACTCGATCGTCAGCGTTGTGAGTACGTTATTTGAATACTGACTGTTCATAAATAGGTCAGGTAGTCATGAAGATGACTATACGATGCTTGTTATTCAACATTTCACGCGAAGCGCTGTCCTGACCAATTACCTCTTTCCCCGATGCCGTAGCGAGGATACCCATGATTAATTCCAGGGAAATGCAATTCAAACAAATGCCTGCCTTATCGGAAACGCCCCGGAGGTAACGAAGGGGTCCACCTTCTGAAAATTCGCTGCCTCTACTTATACTGTCATATCACACTTCGGAACATATTATACTTATTGAATCTTATTGTACACAAATATTGGCACTGGTGCACCGAATGGACTGCCGTTGCTTGCCTCTGCTTGTACCTAAAAAACCGTGGCACAACCAGTACGGTTTTCATAAGATGCCTTAAGTTCTCTAGATGCGATCTCTTCGACGATGGCATTCGTGCTCCATGAATAGCTGACTCGATCGTATGTACCCTTATAAGAGTGTGATGGTGGTTCACCGTTAACTTGTCTACTCGCTGTCGCTCCATCAGTTCAGCATATGCATGTGCACATTCAATATTAATTGGGTGACGAGAATACGAAAACCTGATCTTCCGTAACAAGGAATTTATATGAGCATAAATGGACGTGGGAAAAAGTCCTAGGTGCCTTAAAAAGGTTTGGCCATCCTTAACCTCTAGACTTTCACCAACATGCCTCCAGGGTTCAAAGGAACCGTTATGAATCCAGTAGCAGGTCGGAATCCGTGCGTGCTTTTCTTTTTTCTCGAGCTTGGGCTGTTATTATGGTTGGATCGTTCAGTCGCGGTGACAAGCGGGGTTGATCGAAGAACCGCTGATCGAGCGTGTCATGGAACCCTTTATTGATTTTCATTTCCCCCCCCCCTAACCAGGTGTCGATTTGGTGAAATAGACGAATTTCCTGTGGGCAGCAGGTGGAAGGGACGACGCGAGCTCTGCGACGATGGTGTGCACGGGATTCTGTCTGGTGGCATCCACGGACGTGGGCAAGAAGGGGCGTTCTCAATCGTGTTGTACGTTGTTTTAATGTTGAACCGTACATGTCTCTCTAACGGTATGCGCACTCTCCTTTGAATAGGTCAGGGGGATATGAGGATGATGTGGACATGGGATACCAATTGTGAGCTCCGTCTCGTTTCGTTTCGTCATCATAGGCCGATCTTCGTGTACAGCACATATACAGGACAAGGTAAACCCTCCCATTTCCCCCTCCAACCTCTCGCTGACGGTACCCCCACGTAAACAGGTGGCCAAGCCCCACGTGAGCCGGGGGCGAAATGGTCTAGCAAGCAGATTCGTGACCAAGAGTGGAAGTTGGGTAACCTGGCGCTTCAAGTTTCGTCTTTTCTCCATCACGAGTCTCTACTGTTCTCTCACAGAATCACCTCGCAGATGTCGTGCAAATTGCAGAAGCCGGTCCGCGTCATTCGTGGCTCAACCCTCAAATCGGATTATGCGCCTGCTGAAGGGTCTGTATGAACGTCATTGGCTCTCCGAGTGGTTTTTGTAACACTGCCCGCTCATTAGGTATCGCTACGATGGGTTATACAAGGTAACCGAGGTATGTACGGATCTTCTCATCCCCGTGAGCCGAAGAATTGCGTATTCACTTTCTTCTCCCGCAGGCAGAAATGAAGGATGGCAAGAGTAAATTCAAAGTCTGCATATTCCGATTAGTGGTCCGCACCTCTCCATCCCACCCCACCCATGCCATTTACTGACTCACTCCTTCCAGCGCTGCGAAGACCAAGACCCTCTTCCTGATTCAACAACGGAAAAGTTACCTATGAGGAAGTCCAGGCCACCGACAATGACCTCGAAATCCGCACGTTCAATCGACAGCGCCCCTGTTGCATCTTCGTCGCGAGTCCAATTATCAGCAGATCGTGCCATTTCAGAGACGGACGTTGCTGCTTTCTCGCAGACGCAAGGAAACCCAACATCACCAACCCTTCCCTCGCGGTGCAAGAGAGACAAGGAACGTCCGCATCCATACAAGCACGCTAGACCGCTGTCAAAGCCCCGAATCGTAGCCAAGAGGGGCGCGAGCTCCGAGTCGGATTCCGTGGAATCCAACTGGCTGGACATTGAGATGATGAAGTCGGAGCCAGAGGAAACGAAACGTTGGTCTTTATTCCAAATTTTTTTTACCTCTATTGTCTGATGACGATCTCTTGGTAGCTAACATCCAGGGTCACGAACCCAGTCCGCCAACATCTCTCGAGTTGGAAGAGGGACAGATCGATGAACTGGAAGAAGAAAAGGAAGACGAAAGTCATCACCAAACTGAAGCCATTGGAAATTCATTAAAAGGACCTGTGCAGAAACTTGGCCCCGAGTTGGAGGAGGGAGAGATTGATGAAGAAGAAAAGGAAGACGGACATAGCGGAGCCGTTGAAATTTCATTAAAAGAATGTGAAGTTCCGCCAATTCAGCACGACTTGCCAGCTGATACCGACGACGATATTTACGTTTAGCCTATTATGGTTTGAGGGGATCTTGATGTTATATATGATCTACATAGTTCTAAACACCATGTATAAATTGCGAATTTTTATAATACACCTTATAGGATGAACAACAACAAAAAAACATCACAAAGCACAACGAGTGTTTACATAAAAATAAATAGGTTGAATAAATAATAACCGCCAAGAGTCCTCAAAAGTATATCTCCCAGACGGGACGTAGTGGCCTTGTGCTATGCAGAGACCTGGTCGTTGTCCATGTCTTCATCCGAACATATTCCCTGTCCTTTATCTGTATTCCTGAAAGCACGTTGCAAAGGTGACGCGCTCCTCGAAATTGATGCCGACAACAAAATCCTCTTGGTCTTGAGCTTGAAACCAGGTGATTTATGGGGAGATGGCGGTGACGAAGCCGGCGACGTCGACAGAGTCTCTGATGACGAAGAGACTGGGGACGACAATGACGACGAAGAAGAAGAAAGGGACGACCTATCATCATCCAAATCAGCTTCCACACCCATCCTCCTAACCCCCACATCCAGATCCTCAATGTCAACATCAAGATCACCATCATCAACGTGCCGCTCCTGTTTCTTGATTCCCGGCATATTGCCATTCATTACTATCATGCCGTACCTGCGCAAATACTGCGGCGCCTTGGAAGTGATATACACCTCTGGGACATAATACGGAGTCGGGCGCGAATGCGGCGGGGGGATGCGCACGGTGAGCTTGGGAGAAGAGTGGAACCTATCATGCTCGTGGGGAATGACCACGCCGACCTTGCGCTTTTTGGTACTGGGAGGCGTGGGTGATGCCAAAAGGTCAGCACCAAGTCTCCTCTTGGTCGGCGACTCCTTCTCCCGATTTCCCGATTTCTTGCCTCTTCCCCTTAGCAAATCCGGCATTTCGTCATCTTCATCATCCATTTCGTTGGCAGCAGCCGCAGCCTCGTCTCTTTTTCTCTTCCTCTCACTCGCCAGCTCCTTTGCCCGTGCCTCTTTCTCGATTTCGGCCCTCAGGAGTGCGGCAAAGTCTTGAGCGTCGCCCTGTATCCAGGCGTCAAAGACTCCCTCCCACTCCCTTGTGGGTACGGGAAAGTCGAGGTTGAGATACACGGCTTTTGGTAAAGGCTCTTCGTCTGCAGCGGGCGAGCGACGTGGGGACGAACTACCAGGCGTCGATGGTGTCGATGCATCGTCCTTACCATTGGGCGAGGACGAGACACCACCACGGACTTTGACGGCTTTCGCAAATTCCCTAACCATCCTCTTTGTACCGGGCACTCGTAAACTGGTGCCGACGACCAAAAGCAAATCTGCGCCACTGGCCCTTCCTTTAGCACCGATCAAATCCTTCCTGACGACGTCGCCGACGCCTTCACCGTCCTTGTGGGCCTCATTGTAGAGAACGACGCTGGGGCGCAATTTTCCGATGCCTCGAGGACGCTTGCCGACGAGGGCGCGGACGGCTGATACGGATGTGCATTCGGGACATGGCGGAGGTTGGCCTGATCGGAGGGCGGAGTGGTGAGGGAGGAGGGGGAAGGAGTGGTTGCAGGTTTGGCAGTGCATGGATTGGAGGGTTCCATGGAGAGGAATGCAGCGTGGCGTTTCGGGGGATGGGGTGGGCAGACGACTGGTGGATGCGATTGGTTGGGTTGTTGTCTTTGCAGTCTTTGACTTTGCACGCTTAGTTCCCTCGAAAGCGGGGACGCCAAATGAGAGGCCAGATTTCTGCTCTATGGCGTCGATGTTCTGGGTGTAGACTCTGAGAAGCTTGCCTCGGTCATCGAGTGCGCGGAGGAGGTGATGGAATGCTGTGGGTTGAGCGGCCTGAGATAACTCGGAGAGTTGAGCAATCATCTGGCAGAATAGAGATGTCTTTTGTTCAGACTAGAAGCAGTATTTTCAGCAAGCGAAAAAGAAAACATAAAGAAGGTCTGACATTAAACACAGAGACGTCAAAGAGTTCCTTTCCAGAGGACATGGCCTCTTTAGGGTTGTCACGCTTAATACTCTGAAAAAGACCATCGGAGGAGCGAAAGTCAGGTATGCCTGCCTGGACGGATATGCCTGCGCCTTTTCAAGAAAAACGATGAGGGGCAGAGCTGGTGAAGGGGACAGGACACTGACCACAGATCACAACGATGCGCCTTGCCTTCATGATGGCGTGCACGGTGCGGGCGAGAGCGGCGACGGCATCGCGGGGATTGTGGAGGAAGGAGGGCGACGACGGGAGGGGTGCGTCGTGGGCGAGGGGGACGAACAAGGTCATGGCCGTCGTCTCTGAGACCTTTGACAGCAGCGTCCTCAAGGTTTCTACAAGTTTTCCCACGTTTTATCTCATGTCCTTTCTCACTGACCATCTGCTTATCATGACGCAATACATAATACAAATTATTTTCACTTCCTGAGCTTCCAGGCGCCGTCTAACCCCGCTTTCGAAAACTTCTCTGCAACGTTCGGCTCATCCGGCTGGGGATTTCTCTCACCCAGCTTTCCCGTTCCTTCCACCGTCCCCTTCTTATCCATCAGCCCCATACCCCCATATCCCCCACCCTTGGTCCCCATCTCCCCAGGTGCTGCCTTGAACCGCACTGCCGCGCTCTCTCCTACACCCCCCGGATGATGCCTCGCAGCGCGTGTTGTGAATCCATGTGCAAGTAACTCTCCCCCAGTCGAGCTATATTCCACACCAGTCGTCTCAGGGGCTGCGGTAGCATTAAAGTTGACATATGGTGCCGACGTCGGATACGCGCCAGCAGGCACTTGGTAATGTTTGTACGACGAGTCCGGTTCCGACACAACGTAGGTGCGGTATCCGTGCGTACTAGTAGGCTCGTGCGCGTGGTCGTATTGTTTCTCGTACTGCGCCGAGATCGTGTTGCTGTCCAGTTGTGGTGACGGTGCGTGTGGGGTAGTCAGCGGCGATGTGCCAAGGACAGCAAACGGCGAGTGGAACGCGCGTGCGTTTCTTGTCGTTTGGCGGGCGAGTTGGAATGCGAAAGACATTGTGTGGGGTGTCTGAGTCCCTCTCGTCCAAGGATTTATATTGCTGGCCCGATCATATACCACCCCCCAACATTCCCACATTTACTTGCTCATTTAGTTTCCATCCCTACCTATTCGGGGCGCTTTTTCGTCCCGGCCCCGAGGTACTCTTCCCCAATCGTACGATTTCACCGACAGCACAAATCGTGTCATTTCCTCATTCAGTCTAGATCCTCAAATTCTCACCGACCTCACTCGCTGAACACGGCCACGTGATCCAACGCAACCAATGAACAAACTTCATTTCCAAACCCAGGTTAACCAAAGTCCACGCCAGGTCATTCCAAATTTCAATAGGTTTCCAAGCCAAACAACAAGAATACGGTGTTATACACATACTGTACCTTCCACCCATTCTCAAGCCTGACCTTCTGGTGTGAAATACCGGCGTGCACTGATCGATGGACCGAGTACTGGTGTAGTTCCTTTCGGTTTCGGTCGATGCGTATCTACTGCCTTGATCGGTAACGCATACCTAAAACAGAATTAATTAGCTTGAGCTTATCACCAATGAAACAAAAAACCACACAAACCTCTCTTCATCACATCCATACGCTTTTGGTGTAAGCTTTATCACTGTATGCAGCGGGACCTTGATATATGGCAAATCCACTTGTGGCAGATGGTGGAAATATGCGTATCTGTATGAAACACCCTCCCCCCCAAAAAAATATAAACAGAGAAATGAATGAACATGAATGAGCACATTTCGCCAACGAAGAGCGCAAAGAGCGTAATTCTGCCGCGACGTGCAGCACTTACAAACAACGCAAAATCGCCTGCAAAACATGGTGCAGAATCACACCCGTCAGATAAACTCCATATAGAATAAAAAAAACTATGCACCTGATGTCCAATTACCAGTACATTCTCCTGCCGTTCAAGCTCCATTATCACGGGCTCCAGCCTCACCACCACATCACGGTACGACTCGCCCCCCCGATACCGGTAATTGAACTTGTCGTCATCTCGATTCGCAAAGTCGTCTGGGTACGCTTGCTATCCCCGCACAAATTCCATCAAATCGACTGCCATTGAAAAGTAAAAATATCGGACCTCGATTTCCTAGGTATAAGGGATATACTTAGCACCAACCGGAAATGAAACGTCATACAAGCGTACCTCATATGTCATACCATCGCAAACACCTCAAAAAAAAAGAAAAGGTAATCTTAGAACTATTCAAAACGATATAAATATCAAAAAAACTTACCCGCATCCAGTTCATCCAATGACTTCCATGTCAATTTGGGATACTGAAGCTTCGCACCCGTTTGTATCGTTCTCCGTAGGGTCGACGTCCAGACCTAGGTGACAACGCCTAGAGCATTAGCATTCATCCGTTGCCGAAAGAAACGGACTGTACAGTTAAAGGAGCCTCGCCGATATTATCCTTGATCAACGCAGGCAAAGCATCTGCATACTGTTGCCCACGCGGAGACAGCAACGAATCACCACCAATTTTGCCTTCCACGTTAAACTGACTTTCACCATGCTAAAAAACCAAGCTAATCAGCAGTCCATCCTAGACAAAAATGTTACCACTCACCCTCGATAGGTAGATACTCCTCGGCTTCAAATGCAAATTCATCAGATAAAACGCAATCCGACTCTGCAGATACCCATGTATTCTCGACACCGTCACTTCCTTCCCAACGTTCACAATCTTGAGGTACGACAAATGCGGCTCCGTAATCGTCTCGTACACCTTCTCGTACTCTTTGATCCGTCGTAGGAAATCCTGTTTGGCCTCTTCCGGGGAGGTGTCCTTGTAATCCGGATCCCCAGAACTCACTTTCAAGGCAACGTTGGCCGCGATGACAGCAGGGTCATCGCATACCGATTCCAAAAACATAAGATGGATCCCTTTCTCTTTAGCCACCCGCGCCTCAATGCTTGCCCTGCAAATTGGTTAAAATCTCCTGAGCGCCTTGAGATCTCCACATACCTGCGGGCACGCGAACTATTCGTCGCATCTATCACCCCAGTCAACAATCCATACACAAAAATGAAATTAAAAACAAGTGAACACACCATGAATACCCACATTCCCGCCTTCCTTTAACCACTTTATCAGCATTTCCAAACTATCATGCGCCAACTTCTCGCGTGAGTTGTTGGCTTCCCTGTTGTCATGGCTAAACCACGACGCAGTATGGTCTTCCTTGATCCCGAGCCTTTTCATTCACCGGTAAAAATTAGAAATGGGGGTAGTAAGAAACATAACGCACTGCTGTGCCTTTTGTTTCGCTCGTGTGCGACGAAGCTGGCCGACGTTGAATACCTGTCCCACCTCTTTAATCAATGCTCCGGATCATGTACACCAATCCTAAAAACCCACTTCGACATTGTATTCTAGCCACTGCAAGGTCGTACATCAATAACGTGCAGTTCAATCACATCAAAAGATGTACCTTGAGATATATCATGAGCTTGTTGCTCAAGTATGATTTACCTCGCGCAGGAAGGCCGACCTAACGCAGGAAGTCAGTCGAGATCTCGACGAATAGGAGTATGCCGACGGGCCCCGAGGTCGAAAAAAGGTTATCGTGTAGAAACTCACCATCGCGACGACAATCTTGGATTCCGAATAGTCCGGTTTCGCCACTGTAGCACCACCATATGTTCGACACGACAAGTAAGCGTCACATCCACTGAACGGGCCACACGGGCTCAGGAAAAAAAAAAAAAAAAGGGGTCCCACCTTTGTTGCCTATACCCTTGACCGACAGCGGAGGCGTCGGGGCCTGCGAACCCTTCCTGCTAACCACCGTCGACTCATCGAACCGCTTCAACCTGCAGGTAAAAAAAGATGGACGAGAACGGAATGAATGACGGTCGGCTCGTCAGCGGTCTTCCTATGGAAAGAAAACCCCCGATAAGGGAACGATCCACTTACATCGGGCCTCCAGCACCAAACGTTGCTGGAGGTATGCCGGGGGAATATGGCTGGAGCATGCCGCTGTCTGTGCCCTGTTGCATGGCGTCCTGGAAGTCTTGCAGCGCACCGGAGACGAGCTTGAGGTCCTGGGACACTTGTGGTACAGATAGATGATTAGCAGCCATGATTCTTTAAATAATATTGTATCAATGGTGCGGTGGTGTAATGGCGGGTGATGGAAGATAACCCAAGGAACGTGTGGCCCCAGTTGGAATCTGATCAAGCCGTCCAATCACCGTCGCCTCATGTGTAACTACCATATCCAAAGGTCAAAAGGTATTATTATTTATTTTACTACAAAATACACAATTGTAAGAAACGAGGGACAGGAACCAGTGCAGCTCATTTCGTCAACGCCTTGAGCATCCTGAGGTATAGCAATGACCACCGATCCTCGCAATACGGCAGGTAGACCGTTGGATCGGATAGCTGGTATCTGGATATATACATATATATGGATGTGGAGTGAGAGAGTGTGTGCGTGAAAATGTCGTTCATGTGCCGAAGGCGAATTAAGAGAGATAGAGTTATGCAGGGAAAGCAGAGCAATGTCTAGACATAAACTGAGGTTCAGTCAGAAGGGAGAGAAAACGAATATGGTGGCAACATCCTGGCTTACCAGGAGTCGTAAGAAGCGTCACCGGTACGCAAAATCCATTTCCAAGAAAGTGTCTTTAAATTATCCGCGGCAGCACAGTATGCTGAAAAATCCCCTTGGTCGATGGTGACCACCATCCTCGTCTTGCTCACCAACCCTCTGCATCTGATCTCGATCATACATCCCCATGCCTCTCACCTGTCCACCCATCTCCCGTTGTCCAGGGTTCGTCGTGCCCTCTCCGGATCCATTCTTGCCTGCTTGGGCTTGACCATATAAGAACGACTCAGATCCGTTCAGATGACCATTACCATTAGGATGGAGATGTGGAGGGTTAGGGGAGTGACGATCATACGTATTGGGAGTAGTCGCCGTCCTGTAACCAGTTGGACTGGGAGCCGTCGCGTAGGGATGGGGCGCAGTGAGAGCGGCACTATTAATGCCACTAATATCTCTATGCTGTTGGCTCCCTCGCCTGCTATTAGGGGCGAGAGGTTGAACGCTTCCCAGGTCCCTCGTGTTGCCACCACGATCACCTGTCGGTGTCCGCCGACTGTTTTTCTGGTGCACAGGAGCTGGACTCAAAACCAACTGATTAGGCGTCGTACCATCTTGAACCTGTCGTGAGCGGCGGCCATGGTCTCGTTCTCGGCGAGTTTCCCGATGAGGCGTTGCGGCGGAGGATGCAGATGCATGCTGAGGAGATTTTTTTCTTTTGTTAGCCAACCAACCAAATATTCGACTCGGTGGGCGTGAACCAACATTGTTTGCTTCCCAGCCTTTTCCGCCGTTAAGCGACATCCAGTCAAACACGCCATCCTCTGGTTCGTTTAACGTCTTCAAGACCTTTGTGAAAAGTTCTCTAAGGAAGTCGTAATCAGGGGTCTCCTCAAAGCCCAGTTTGCGAACATAGTTCATGTAGATAGTAAACTCCTCTGCAACGCTTGTCAAGAGAAAGTACATCGTTTGGGAAGGTAAAAAACTGACCTGGAAAGCCCTCACACAACTCCGGGATGGGGGTCGTTTGCTTTTTCTCACCAATTTTCTCGTACTTTTGTTTGTTCGTCGCGGCTCTTAGACCCTGCCATGGAAGACCACCTCTCAAAAAGTACATAAAGACGTGTCCTAGGGATTCCAAGTCATCTCGACGGGATTGTTCGCGACCGAGATGGGTGTTGATCGACATGTAACGCGCCGTGCCAGAGAGTGATTTACGTTCTCGGTAAGGAATGTGCACCTTTGTTTTTGGGTCACGATAGTGCTTTGCCATTCCAAAGTCTGAAAAGCACCGTAGAATTTTCTATCAAAGGCGGTCAAAATCAGAACAAACTCAGCAACATACCGATGATATGAACTGTGTTAGCATTCTTGCTACCAGGGACTCCAATCAAGAAGTTGTCCGGCTTGATATCCCTGTATATAAGAGACTTCTCATGGATTGCTTGTACCCGAGTGACCTATGAAGGAATATATTAGGACCAAGCCGACGCATTATGTCCGCGGAAAATGGTTGCCGAGCAACTCGGAGACAACAAAAGCTTACCATCTGTTTCGCAGCCATACACACAGTCTTTATTGTGAACTTGCGCCCACACATGTCAAAGAGATCCTCTAGGTTAGGACCTAAAAGGTCAATAACAAGAATGTTATGGAGCCCCTCTTGACCAAAATAGTACACCTGTGGTACGCCAGCTGCGGGTTTCCCGCAAACAATAAGACGACGAAGGCGGGTTGAAGATGGGTAGGCCACATACTTGTTCCATTCATGGTACGATAGGAACGAAACTCGTCTCGTAACTGAGGAGCGTCAGATTTCCGAGGTTCCTGTTGGCGGCCTGATGAGCGGTTGTGAAGGGGCTAAGAGTAACAGGGTGTCCATACAAATTTTATTGCTACAGGCTGACTAGTGGTGACCTTGACACCTATTGGAACCATGTCAGTTTGACGTTCAAGAGTTGAGGGCGAGCCAAGTAATGAACAGCGGGCTGAAAAAGGCCGGACGAGAGCCTTGCCACGCCCTTTGTTTTACTGGTCGACCATCACGAACGACCACGAAGTGCGCATAGTACGAATAAGGGAACAGAGACATACCTTCAAAGACCACACCAAAGGAGCCCTCGCCAATTTTCTTGCCAACCTTGTAGTGGCCACCGACGATGCCATTGTTGGTTGAAACGGAGTGATGGCCAGAGGAAGAAGCTATGACATGTGGGGTAGACATTGCGGGTGAAAGGGAAGAGAGAAGGCCTTTGAGGGTGGCCAGGTTGGGAAGGAGAGGCAAGGGGAGGGAATCGGAAGATGGGCGGACTTTCTGATTTTCACACACGCCACATGGCAATTCCAAACAAGCATGTCCTTTCTTGTTGAAACAGAGACGACGCTCTTCAATTCATCTCGCTCACAAATTTCGCCAAGGAATTTTTTTGAAGCGTGTAATGGTCACCCTGACCTCTCTTTGGGAAACGCGGAATGGTGACGACTTGAACGATACTCTACTGTCAGCGAAGCATGTGCACACGGTGGTAACTGAGACGTTCAAGGTGAGAGTCTCATGTCGGCGCGTTTTCTGTCAGCGCCCAGAGTTTCACAAAGAGACATGCCTGCAAGAAGGTCCCTCACCCTCGAGGGAGGCGCCTTTGTTCCTTTCCATGCACTACATACTGACCAATCAAAGGCCAACTTATGCTTCAGGGCTTGTCTTCGCGATCGCGCTTCCGCCAGCCCCTCAGATACAGATCACAATACTGTCTATGGTTGTCCACACACCATCCTGTCGGTTCCAAAATCAAGGCACAATCGCACACCGCGAGGCATATCTGTCTCAAGAGCCATTGGCACATGTTGATTGCTCGCTTCCAGTGTGGATATGTTAAACATGAGTCTTATGTGCATAAGCCTTCCGCAGCTCATATTTCATCTTGTCTGCAAAGGAAGCGCGTCTTGAAACCTCAGAGTGGGCGCCAAAATGTTTGCCGCGATAAACCAGCCGCCCTCGCCCTGACCGAAAGAAGATTTTCGAGTACAATTTATCAGGGAATATCCGATCATGTGAGCCAACTCCGGCCAATGAGTTCTTCACTGAAATATCGGGCATAAGCCTTATGAGCTCCATACAGGAATCTCTACACCCTCATTCGTCAGATATGACTATAAAACTTCTCTGGGAAGCAAAACAGGCCCAGCAGCACCTTGGAATTGCTTCATACCATCGGTTTCCAGCTTTTTAATCTTTCTCCTCTTGTTCAAACAGAAGAACACGGTTAATCCAGCTCCAAGGAGGACGACCACCCCGATGGACACGCTTACGCCAATGATAATGCGATTCTGTTTCTCTTTGTCATCCCCGGCTCGGGCGGCTGCTTGGTCGATCGAGTTGGAGGCAGCTGGGGAATTGCTAGTCGTAGATGTCGCAGAAGGGGAAGAACTCGAGCCAGACGATGAACTAGGGGATTTAACACCACTCGAGCTTTGCAAGCCTTCGCAGGCGGTATCGGTCGAGCCTGCATTGATACAAAGGTCAAAACATGGCTTCAATATCCATTTGATTGACACAGACCCTTTGTGCTCAAAAGAGTGGTTCCACTGGCCCAACGTCCATTCCTATAAATATTCATGTCAGTACTTTTTTTTTTTTTTTTTTTTTTTGGCCGCCCCAAAAACTCACGCGTCACTGATAGCAACTGTAAATAGAACGACATATAAAATCAATCACACAAGCACTGTCGATATTACGCACCGACTAGTTGACCACCCGGACTCGCGCGGTTGATATATGTATACAGATCGTCTCCTCGTGGAACAGTGATATTGGTGACGGATGGCGCGTTCGCTGCCACCAGCGAAATTACATATGGTGACGTGCCGCCGGTTATCGACAACCCCAGAGCCTCACATGTCGATAGCTCGGAAGTAACATTGGAGGTGAAGGTAAACGAGTTGGTCGGTGGTGTAACAACACAGTCATTGTTGGGGCCGGCTGATTCTCCTGTTTTAGTTTGCTCGAATACCCTCAGATTCAAACGTACCAGTGACCACAACGGGGGCATTGGTACCTCCTGGGTTTCCGTCTCTATCCGTCACGCTGAATAAAACACGAGTACCTTTTGAAGAGTGAACCCCGAGCGCAATCTCAGACTGGCAGATAGAACGCACCGACTGGGTACGTAACAATATAACTGGCATCACTATCGCTCGTCCCGATCAACGTTGTCGATGGTGTGGTGCCAACTGCTAAAGCAGTCATGTAATAGGGTGGCGTACCCTTGGTGGCATTCGTTGTCGTGTCGAACGAGGTGATTACGATGGGAAGACGCGTGCATGCTGGAACTGTTTGTTGAAGGGACTAAGAACGAATGAGAATGCGTGCAATTAATCAAGAATTCAAGGACACAGTCAATTTCTCTTACGCTATCCTCAAAGGTCCACTTATACAGGAAATTGGTTTGTGCACAGATGGGGGGAAAGAGCGTGGAGAGCAAGAACAACGACAAGGGTATTGGTGAGGGCTTCATCTTCCTTCTCTTCGCGCCTGAAGGTAACCAAAATCCCAGAAGATATCAAAGGTCAAAGAGGAAAAGAAGGAAAACGCGAAATTCGGGGAGAGGGCTGGTGTTTCCGGATCCGGAGTTATTTAATGTCTGTCACTCAGAGTCGATGCTGCTCCGACGATCGCTGCAGAAAGTTGCAAAGCCGAGAGGTTGAGATCCTAATCCAATCAGTTCAGAGAAACAAAACATCGTCCTCTAAATTTTAAGTAAATTTCTGACCTTCCATGAATTCAGTCAATATGCATTTGAGTATATCTTCGCATATATTTTGAATTTCTAGAAACAAATTGAAATGAAAGGGATGGCCAAACCTTACATAAAGTTGTCAGGTACTGTGCCATATCGGATCACTGCCGTGTTAACGAGGTCAACCCGTCAAACCCGACCTCAGCTCCGAAGTTCCAATGGCCACGCGCCTCACCAATATCCCTCATTCCCACTCTGAATGAGCACACGAGCAAGCGACAAACGAGCATGGGGATGTGGTGGTCAGGTACGGGGCATTTCAACAGATTTCAACCAATTTGTAGCTGACTGCCCATGCACTGGTCATATTATGTAAGTAAGACATTTACTTGGCATCAATTCTTGTTCACCAAGACCGTCAGTATGTAGCGTTCTTTCTACGGGTGCAATATTGTAGCGCGCATTTCCGAGCCAAAAAGTTAGACATTGAGGTCGCTCGATCGATTCCCGTTCACAACTTCACGAATCACATCCACTCTTCGCGGATGAGGGAAGCTTGTGCCTTCATTACGTCAATTAATCATCCGGCGGAAGCAAATGGGGATTGATCAGGTGATCTACGTTGACAATGGACCTTGGCTTAACTTTGACGCCAGCTCAAAGCACCTTACAATACGATTGCTTTGAATGGATTTTTAACATGTCACTTCTCTCACTCCTTTGGATCCTACTTCCTGGCTATAATTGCACTGTTCTTTCTTTCAAACCTATCGTCGTCGTGCAAGACATTGTCAAACGGCCTTCTCAATCCAGCACTATTTTTTGTCCTTGCCACACATGGTACTGTACGTTGTAACTACGTTTCAGCGATAAATGGACCTAACGTAAACGGCATTTTAGAGGTCATCTGTTGATGTGTTAGACAGTGGAGTTTCGACAATTACGAATCTTCTCTTCAGGCTACTGTGTCGCATGATTTCATTTCCCGTGCTGGATTATGTCTCTGGAATACATTGCTCTTTGAGGAAGCATGGGCAATCGTGTGCAGAATTGGTAGTGGAGTGAACAGCTGTGTTTGTTCGCCACGGGGGCATGACTATTTTTGTCGCTGTCCTGTCGAAGGTTGATTTTTTTTTTGTTCAATACCTCATGTGACAATTAAAACCTTTTTTCAGGGAGACGCCATAATATCAGGCACTTGTGGGCATATATCATCATATGCTCCTTGGCCAAATCCTCGTGATACAGCCGCTGCGGACCTTTTCTACCTAGCATGCCTTCTTTCCCAACCACCGACTCTCAAGAGCGACAGACGCTCACCAAAGGCTGGCCCCAGGCTCTGGTTGACCATCCTACTTTCACTCGTAACTGTCGCGATCAGTCCCATGACCAGCCAACGAACGTTCTTACCCAATGTTCTCGTCATGTATGCCCTCCTTTTAATTCCATTGCTACTCAGCCGTGCGGCACCCATGGAGGGTAAGTTACCGGCGAAACCGGGTCACTCAGCGACTAACGAGGAGACCGAGGAGAAATTTTCTATCTGTCAAATATCTCTATCGCGTTGTCCCACTGACCTCTGCCTCCATCCATATCTGGACAGCGTTAATGACTGTCAAGTATTTGCAATAAGGGTCATTCGGATCCCACATCACGGAGGCTGCTTAGAAGGTGTTGCACCAGCCTAATCATCTATAGCTGGGATGTTGTGTGGGCCAGTATTCCCTTCTCCGTATCGATTGCAACAAGACCCGCACACCCATCTCAGTGCTCAAAATATGTCACGATACCCTTTTACTGGCAACACCGATAGCTTCGTTGGCGTTACGGCTCCGTATGCTCTTCGATCCATCATCCAGGGGCAATCCATCGGAAATGGTTAATGTGGAGGAGTAGAATCTGTGGACACGAACGTAATTTCTCTTTCTTAAATTGCCTCGTGGTTCGTGGTTAATGCAGGTTCATCGAGACTTACGAACTCTGTCCCAATAAAACATATTTTTTTATGTAAGCCTATCTGCTCCATGTGGTTCTTGCCGAACTTTTAACGCCGCACAGAGCGGGTTGATCCATGATCAACAGGTCGACATGCGATAATGAAAAGGGGTACACCTCAGCTCAGATACAAGGGTGTCATTTTGGGAATCAATCGAGGTCACAGGAAAGATATTCAATCTCATCTTTGACGTATTGACACAGACACTATATAGGAGACCGAATTCCATAAGGAGTAAGCCCTCGGCGAAGCCCCGGCCCGACGAAGTACTCTCCATACCCATACTTTATGTTTTTCCGTAATTAGTTTTCTGGCATGAGTCCATCGATATTCACACTTGAATCCTTTTCACCCCATCCAACTGTTTTCTTTTCGGAGGATTTCTAATGGTGTCCGCAGGAACTCTCATCTGGATATCCTGCCGCCCTCTGCTTCGTTTGTATGTCATCTTTTTAACTTAATAAGGGGGGCCTAACACTGAAGTGAACCAGGGTATTTTGCGTGTCCTGCGGCATTGTTATCACAAAGGCTGATGTATTTCCTGCGGCTGCCACAGGGGGGGCGGGTCAAGTTGTGTTGAATGTCGCCTTTCCCTGTCTTATGTTTTCGAAAATTGTACCCGCCTTTACTACCCAGAACGTTGGAGCACTTGGTCAGTCTTGATGAAAGAAACATCCCACTCCAATGATCGATCTACTTAACTCACAAGACAGGTCCTCTCATTCTTGTGGCACTTCTTTATGAGGGGATGGGAATCATCCTTGGTTATATCGTAAAACAGTTCTTTTGGGTTCCCCACCGATTTAGGTATGGAATTCTTGTTGCCGGTGGATGGGGGAACGCAGGGGACATTCGTAGGTGTTATTCAACAACTCATCGCCCTTCTTGGTTAATTTCGTGCATACAGCTACCTCTGTTATTATGAGCGTTACCGCCGCAGCCCCCTTTACGGGCATTGAAGACCAGACGCTGGCAGTCGCTTACATCTCTGCCTTCATTTTGGTATTCATAGTAGGATTCTAATCTTTTAATTGAATTTTCGTTTTGCCCTAATAAAAGCCTTGTACAGTTTACCCTGTTTCCTTTTGGTGGCCACAAATTGATCGCTTGGGATTTCGAAGGACAGGACGTGGAGCCCGAGGAAGTTCGTGAGGCTATGCGCTTAAAGCGTAAAGCCATGGTGGGTCATTTGGCACGCTTCGCGAAGTTAACAATGTCGAAAAAACGAGAGGACAAACCTGTCGACCCCGAAAGCAAAACAATTTCAGAAATGTCTGAAGAGAAAGGCTCCACAGAAGCTAGCGTACAACGCGTTCAGCGCAGGCATGTTTCGTTTGCCGAGGATTCTTCGGTCGGCCTCCCAACAGAAGAGATTTGTTCTCCAAACGACTCGGCGCCGCCCACAGAGATCGGGCAGTTCTCGCGTGTCGACTCAGAGAGGGCTACCACAATGGTAGGAGGCGATGCGAGCGTTTACAGAGTCCCCTCGCATCTCAAAGAGGAATTAACCGCACTACCCCTTCCTAATTCTAATCCACCCGCACATTCTCGGCGAAACTTTCTCAATCGCAGAATTGTTTTAGAGTTCCTGAAGGCTTTCTTTAGTCCCGTGTCGGTGGCAATCATTGCGTCCTTTCCCATCGCCCTGATACCCCAGCTCAAAGCACTATTCATTGAGGTGCCCGGAACTTACATGCCTTCTGCACCAGATGGACAACCTCCCTTGGCGTTCTTCCTTGACGCGACGTCATTCGTCGGAGCAGCATCTGTGCCTCTAGGTCTGATATGCCTGGGATCTTCACTCGCGCGCTTGAACGTGCCTAGGAAGGGAGAGTGGAAAGCTTTGCCGCTAGGAGCCATTATGTGCATCGCCGTTGGAAAAATGATTCTGATGCCAGTGCTTGGTGTCTTGATATGTGAAGGGCTTACCGGTGCGGGGTTGATATCGAAGGATGATAAAGTTCTTCGATTCGTCTGCATGTTCGTATGCTAGCTGTCTTTTTTGGATCCTGCCTTAACCTTTTGTTCTCCATAGATTCTTCTCTTCACTCCCAACGGCAACTGTTCAGGTATGGGCCTCTTCCGGAGTCGCGTCTAAAAAAACTCAATATTACCTCTTGCCTTTGCAGGTTTTACTTACTCAGGTTTATAGCGGAACTGGAAGTTCCGAGCACCTTTCAGTGTTCTTGATACCACAGTATATTTTGATGTTCATTTCAATGACGGCCATTACGGCATATACGATCCAGCTTATTTTTTGAAAATTCTCATTTTTCCGTGGATGTACATTAGGTTGACATTAGGTAGACTCGCTCGCGACCACTAGCCGCAACACATGTGTCATGTGTGTATTAGATAAATTGATTATTAGAGCTTGCAAACAACATCTGATTCTCTCCGATGTGTTTGTCGCGAGCCCACACAGGACTATCAAAGAATGTAATAAATAATGTATTTCAATTTGAATGCAGGGACCGAAGTTCCAAAATCACCTGACCGTGTGGGAAGTAGTGCACAGACCACCTAAGAAAAGGTATATAAGATAGCCCGCAGCCAAAGTGAATTCTTTAGAACATACTCAATCAGGATCTGTTTACAGAAACTGACCGAGTCTCGCATTTTTACAAATGCCGCATTCTTCATATCCACTCGATGACATCCGCGCTCTCTCGTTTTACTGAGAACATGGGCTCTCCTTGTGGGGGTTCTCGAGGACGTTTGGTTCAAGTCGTCTCCTCACTTTTTGTGGACGAGGCTTCTTGAGCCAGCGAGACGAGCGTCTGTCTGATGGATACTCTATTTTATTTTACGCAATTTCCTGTAATTACAGTGCCAATTGTAGTCTTGAAACCATTCCGTTTTGAAATGTGGGGGTTGAATATTCCAGTC
>Ga0307509_10004879_pt1 | contig 19011 bp, 12 predicted proteins | sample 10_EM_MG_FD_202245 | JGI IMG/M metagenome (GOLD analysis project Ga0307509, IMG submission 202245) | Populus trichocarpa ectomycorrhiza microbial communities from riparian zone in the Pacific Northwest, United States - 10_EM | ecosystem: Host-associated > Plants > Roots > Unclassified | place...
CTTATGTTTCTTACATAGTTTTCCCTATATTTCTTTCATACATATGGGCGCACACTTTTGTATAAATATGCTTGCTACCGCCCACCTGTTTTGGAATAATTAAGAACTGGAACTCCTACCAATCCCTTCTTCACCTCCTCGCTAAGCGTGCATCACAACCCCCCTCGTACTTGCGAAGTATTATCCACATAGAATAGATTGTGCCGCATTCACATTTTGAACACTGTACTGTCAGGCATGTGAATGGACTTGTAGACGAGTGGGCGGCCGCTCGGTAAACACTCTGTATGTTTGATGCAGCAAATAGAGTAGCATTTTTAGGGTAGACGAGCCGGTATTTCAGCCAACAACGAGCAGGAAAAATAGTCAACAACAGCACCCCCAATGAACCGACAACTTCTTTTGTTTTCCTCCACAGTTTTCGTCTCGCTTTTTTCTGACGCCTGTAAACTTGAAAAGCGAATTGCTTTGTCTTGTATTTCGGAAATTGCCATTCCTATCAAAGAATGGGTAAACCTTTTCAATACCATGCACTTTGCAACAAACCTTTCGGATACCATCAGCCGGGAAATGGCCATCGAAAAAGTGAAACCGTTGCAAGAATTACTTCACCTTTGGCCCATCATAAAATGGAAGCGAGAAATTCAAAAAATAAACTGAAAATAGAGAAAATAACCCTAATTGATTGTTAGATTTTTAATATTTCTTATATCATAGTTAGACAGGATATTTGTGCGCTAGTCTGTCCTCACTTAAATGTGGTGTGTTTTGAGTAGTAACCCTTGCCAAGAATTCGGAGAAAATCACTAAAACCCTCACCCCAGGTCTCGGTTCATCCTCGAAAATCATGGAAAGGTTGGGGGGAATAACTAGATGCTTTAGGTTATTTTTATGATTTTTATATTTTTTAAAAACATTATTTGGCCTATCATACTTAAATAATAAAAAAACTGCTGATACTCGACGGAGGGTTTGCTTTTTGTTGCTATGTGAAACCTTTTGGATGGTATGTCTCAGCCAAGGATGGTATGGGAAAGGTATGCGCGAGAATGCATGGTATTGAAAAGGTTTTCTCATCAAAGAATGCCTGGGAACTAAAGGAGCATCGACGGTACACCATGCACACAATCGGACTAGATATCCCAGGGGGCTAGCCTGTGGAAAATTTGGCAGGCAAGGCACGGGATCCGGAGCGGAACGTTAGATTGGGCTAATTCTGGTATGAGTAAACCTACTTGAACCATATTAGAACCTACGGAAATTCATGTGGGGCAGTGTGGCGTCCGGATGGTCTGCATATTGGAGATCGGGGTGTGGCTAGCTTGGGACGAGAAAAAGCATCGGGCGCATACGATACATGCACAAGAGTTATCCCCTGCCAATCTATTGGATAGCACAACAGCCTTCTGTAACACCGGTGCGGCTGGAGATGTGTTGTTCAAACTCCACGCCCGCCAAATCCATCGACTACCATACCTCAACACCCTACCTGCCCTTCCCGAGACCAAATTTCAACAACAAAACCGATAGGCTGGGCGAAATGGATCCGATAGCACGTCAGGACCCCATCTTTTCAATAACAAGCAACTGTGGCAATGTCACGGATAGTCACAACAACGTGTGGAATAACTGCGATATATCGATAGCCGATGAGAAACGTGCCGTTCTGGAATGGCTGTCTCCCGTCGAACCTCACGAAAGACACCAGGCTATCGGCATGGACCGGATGCCAGGGGTGGGCGGCTGGCTTCTTCTTACAAACGAGTTCACTCAATGGAATCAGGGCGGGGAAGGAGCTGCCAAGCCTATCTTATTTTGTTATGGAGATCCCGGCGTAGGAAAGACTTATCTTAGGTATGGATGACGACCGCACTTAAAGAGTGGAAACGAGGCTAAATAGCAGAAATAATAGCTCCCTTGTGATAGATAGACTGTGCGGCCGGGCAAATGGGGACAGTATTGCTGTGGCATGTGTGTACTGTGACTTCAACGCCCAGGATGCACAATCGGCGACAGGATTACTTGGGGCACTGTTGAAGCAGGTTGTCCTCGCACTGGAGCCTATCCCGGATCAAGTACGGAAGGCGTTTGAGGATTCGAAGAGAGGGGTTGGCGGTCGCAGACTCCTGCTTGCTGATATTCTCGAGATGCTCACCAAGTCTTTGTCATGTTTACGGAGGGTATTCATCTGCATAGATGCATTGGACGAGTTTCCCGCGAAGCACCGGCCAGAGCTTTGGGAATCTTTGCAGAAGATTATACCGAAGTGTCCAAACACCCGGCTATTCCTTACTGGGAGGCTCCATATACGAGCTGAGGGGCAGAAATATTTCCCCAGCACTGCCGAGATGTTACCAATCAGTTCTAGGACACATGATATCGTATTATATCTTAAGATGAAGCTGAAGAGAGACTCGGAGTTCGATGCGATGGACGAGGAATTGGAAGCCGATATTCTAAGAATTATCCCGGAGGTGGTGTCGGGGACGTATGTGCTCTCTCGTGATCACGGGTTGTAAAGGTGGAGCTAATTATAATCTCTAGATTCCTTCTTGCCTCTCTCAATATGGATGCAGTTCTTGCGGAGGCAACAATTCACCAAAGGAGGCAAGCACTTCATAGGATTACCAAGGGCCTTGGTTTACAGGACGCATACGACACGACATTGAACCGGATAAGGCAGCAGGGTGGAAGCAAATCGAGGCTTGGGATGGATGCACTTATGTGGATTTCCCACTGCGAGCGGCCCTTGAGATCTCAGGACCTGTGCCATGCCTTAGGGGTAGAATTAGGGGCAGAAGACTTTAGCATCCACAACGTCCCTTCAATAAGAACCGTTCTCGGTTACACCTTGGGACTTGCTATTATTGACGAAAAGGAATCAACCCTCCGTCTTCTGCATTTCACACTTCAGGAGTATCTAGCACAAAATCCCACCCTATTCGTAACGGCTCACTCGATGATGGCTGAAATTTGCCTCACCTATTTGAACTCTAGATCAATTCGGGCGTTGAGGCTGAACCTTGATCCCCATGGGCGATATTCTATCCGATTTCTCCGAAGCTCCGGCCCTGATGATGCCCTTAGGGAAACACCATTCCTCGAATATGCCACATGTTTCTGGGGAGATCATGCAACAAGTGGGGTGACTGAGCCAGTGAAATCTCTGGCGTTGCGACTCCTTGACGGATACGAGAACCACGTATCTGCCGCTGTTCTCTGGGGAAAGAGGATAAGTAAGGGGTACTGGTATGATGGTGTTCAAGGAATTACTGGGCTGCACTGCATCGCATTTTTTGGGATTGTAGAAATTGCAAGCACGATGCTGGGGAGGAAAGGATGGCAAGTGAATGGGCGGGATTCTAAGAGCCGGACACCATTAATGTGGGCTGTTGAGTATGAAAATATCAGGATGGTAGAGCTATTTCTAGAGCAGGAGGACATCGAACCCGACACGGTCATCAAAGACGGTCGCACGGTATTCTCGTTTGCCGCCGAACTGGGGAATGAAGATGCAGTGAAGCTACTTCTAGGACGCAGAGATATAAATCCCAATTCAAAGGATAAAAATTGTCGAACACCCTTATCGTTCGCTGCTGAGCGGGGACAAGAAGGTGTAGTGAACCTACTTCTAGAACGGGGGGACGTCGATCCCAATTCATCCGATCATAATGGCCGAACACCCTTTTCATTTGCTGCCCAGCGATTTCGGGAGCTCAACAGTTTTCAGGACTTCTTCTCGTTACCCCCGAGATATGAAGGTGTAATGAAGCAGCTGCTGGAACAGGGCGGCGATCCCAATTCACCAGACAGCAATGGCCGAACACTCCTATCGTTCGCTGCCGGGAAAGGGGGGGAAGGTCTAGTGAAACTACTTCTGGGGCGGGGGGATGTCGATCCCAATTCATCGGATAGTAGTGGCCGGACACCCCTATCGTTCGCTGCTGAGTACGGACAGGAAACTGTAGTGAGGCTACTGCTAGAACTGGGAGATGTCGATCCCAATTTATCCGATAATACGGGCCGAACACCCCTATCTTTCGCTGCTGAGTACGGACAGGAAGATGTAGTGAAGCTACTTCTAGGGCGGGGGGATGTAGATCCTAATTCCTCCGATAACAATGGCCAAACACCCCTATCGCGCGCTACTAAGTGGGGACAGGAAGGTGTATTGAAGCTACTTCTGGAACGCAGAGATGCTAATCCCGATTCACCTAATAGCAATGACCAAAAACCCAAATCATATCCCATCATGAAAGACCGAGAGGTCGTAGGGAGGTCGTTGTCGGGTTCTAGAATCCCTGATTGCGAATCATCGGAAGCAGCAGATAGAATTCCAACGTCTGTCACAGGCGGGAATGTTTCGCTCGGGGAGGTAACAGATCCATTCACATTAACTGAATATTCTCCTTTGCGTATAATCGGTGGTCCTTCACTTGGCGCCTTTATCTCTTGCCCTGTCGTATCTGGGACTCATCTAGGACACCCTCTACGGCTCATACAGTCTCCACAAGATCAATCGTACTCACTCTCGGACCCTCCCGCCGCTATCTCTACTTCTGGTTCCAGCTCTGCATTTCCTTTCTTCCTCCGGTCCTTAATTCTGTTTACTTTCCTATTTTTGGCACTTATTATATGCGACGGATATGGGGATTCTCTCGAATTACTTCAAGCCATCCACCCTGCCTGGCCGTGATCGATACTTCGGTGTTGGTTAGATTCGTTATGTTTTACAGTTTCATCTTAGGGCATACGATCCTGGTTTTTCTTATTTTGCCTCCATTTTTGATCGAGATTCACTTTGTATAGTCATAGAGTATCATATCATAGCTAAATGTATTCGTTTGTAGTAACACTAATCCCCTTGCCATAACCATGCCTGCATGTCTAAAGCAAACTAAAGGTCTAGTAAACTCCTAGGCATTCGCTACCCTGACCTTATCCACCTAGCCACTATCCCTGATCTGTTTAGTAGAAGCTGAAGCCATGGGAATCTAGCCTGTACCAATGCTCCCTGGAATTGAGCACTAATCAATTCCCATACCTAAACAATTGATACCCTACTGTAAAGTACAACACCAAGGTTAGGCCCGGGAGAAGGGTATTTTTCAATGTAATATTTGATGCCGGGTATCATAACATTGTCCTTTTCCATCAGTGTAAATGTTGAAAAAAGAGCTCATGAATTTTCTTTTCCTCCTGGGGGTCCGATTTGTACAACTCCCCCTAACATCTGAGTCGAGATCTGGGGTGTTCTTTATACGGTCTGGCAAACGGAGCCTGGTAAGTTACCGTGCTTTATCCTATTGTATTGTGTTGTACTTTGCGCTATGTAAGTACATTGTCAGGTCATACTAATAGGCGAGTGATATTCTGTGATGATGCACTTCGTTGGCGTGCTCGTAGTCTACTTAGGGCCCGTTTACCTATAGACGGCCGTCTAGCAACCAGACGCAGTGCCGACCGTCAAAGAAAGTCAGTTATGTAAACGGGCTTTCAGTTATATACTAGGCAGTATATCAGCTGGGTGTGCGACAATTCTGTTTTCTTTACATACTTTCAACTGTCTGTAGACTGTGGCATCTCAAGCGTTATCTGGTAAGCGGCACAAAAGTGTTTGACAAATTTTCCACGGTCCTAGATTCTTGTAGCTAGACCGTCAAAAAGTGCCGTTGCCTACTCTAGCTAAACGCCATCTACTTTGCCGCACACTCCTCCACTGTCAAGCCCCCCCTTAACGGTCGGCATCGTTTCAGGCCTTTAGACGGACGTCTATGGGTAAACGGGCCCTTATAGTATGTAGGAACGGGGGATATGTGTGGAAGAGCCGGGGTATGCACGGAGGTGAATGGATCTACGTCGCGATTAGCGGAAAGACAGGAGGAACGGCCCGGAGGGCCCATCACTATGATTGATATATACTCCTGTCATCATCGCTAGTTAGAGAATAGAGCATAGTGGAGTCGTGAGCGTGAATGAGTAGTTGAATGAGAAGAAGGCCTTCTCCTCTAAGTTCTGTGGGGTTCAAACTATTTACCGTAAAAACTGTAATAATTGAGTCGTGTGCTATGTAGTCGCGAATTCCCTACTTGAGAAAAGGGGCCAAAAGTACCGCAAAAAAAGACGGCTCAGCCCCTCTGAGAGACATAAAAAAACAAAAAAAACAAGAGACCTTACCAGAGGGGGCAACTCTGACTACATAGCACACCACTCAATTATTACAGTTTTTACGGTAGTGTAGCTCCGATCTTGGCGTTTCGTTTCATTCCCGCTGTTCCCGTCCGCCGTTTTGCCGTTCAGATTAGCAATTTTCAACAGAAGTGGGGTCAACAACCAGGAAGGCCCAGCAAATGCTACACTGAAGGTGATAAGAAGTATTAATTCCTGTGGCAATTTTGTTTCGTCTATTCTCCTAGCCCTACTGTTCAGTCACCTCCTCGATACACCACCCCAACCCAATCAGGAAAAATAAGTAAATATTTTTTAAATAGATGCCAGTATTTAGTACTACCATCCATCAGGCTTAAAAAAAAGGAGAAAGTATTATGAGGTGCCTGTTGAGTGGTAATGATTTTTGTGGGGGCAGGAAGCGATGCGTTGCCACGCTCACCCAGGTCATCGGTTAGTTTTGTCTACGCACAATATACCCCCGCTTCCGTTTTTGCCAATGAGGCTCTCAGTGTACATGGAGGTATACAAAATTCGGGCGCACCCCATATACGGCAACTATGGTTCTCCCCCATACAAACACGTTTTGTGGCTTTTTTTTGTAAGGTCGACAAAAGTCGGGCGCACCCCCAGAATAAGAAGTAAACCCGGACTTTTCGTGGGGCCGCGCCCGACTTACCCTTCCTCGGCTCACAGCTGGAGGCACTCTGAACAGTGCCCAAACAACCACTCAAAATAACTTTCGGCTCAACTCATCTTTGTCACTTAGCATAGTAATTCCGTTGCCCAACAGCTGCAGCTGGCTCAGAATGCAAGAATACAAGCAGTGTGAGCGCAGTACCAGCCGGCACTTGATGAGATAAAAGCACAGGTAAAAGGAAGAAATACTATCCAAGCCTATAAAATTGAAAATATCCAAACCAATAATTGCGGGTATTGAGTGACCAGAAAATGTATGGAAATTAATCTTAATTTATCCCTAATACGTGTTCGCTACAAAGTTACTATGCTAAGCCACAAAGGTATAATCTTGCGCTCGTATCGTGCATGCGCCAAATGCTTTTTCTCATCCCAAGCTAGTCACACCCCGCTCTCCAAGATCTTGACAATCCGGATGCCACACTGCCCCACATGAATGTCCGTGGGTCCTAATACGGTAGGTTTGCTCATGCCATAGCCCGATCTGACCTGCAGCTCCGGATCCCCTACCTTGCCTGGCAAATTCTTTACAGGCTAGCCTCCTGGCATTGCTGGTCCTATTGTGTGTATATGGTACTGCCGATGCTCCTTTAGTTCCCGGGCGAAACACAAGTCAAGTCAATTCGTTTTTTAGGTTCACAGCCGTCAGCCAATTTTCCAAAGCCAAAGAAATACATTGAGATAATAACCAGTATGAGAGAATGAAGTAAGAAAACCAAGACCATCTAAACGAGCTATTCCATCAATCAACCTTGTTGCATATTTCCACTGACGGAGGCGGTGGGGGAGATGTCGCTGCCCTTGTCGCTTGAGATCGTTGGCACCGATAGATCCCACACTGAGGCAGGTGGTCGAGAAGGTGACCTAATTGCCTGGCCGTTCGGTGGCCAACGACTCCCCAATCCTAGGCAGGCTATTTGCCCTTCCGGCGTGGAACTTGCATGCAGCCCCTGGAAGTGTTTTTCGATGCAAAGCGGTGGCGCTTGTTAACCACTGTTTGTGTTCATCGCGAATAGCAGTTTGATTGCTCTGGTTGGCAGTTTTCCATCGTGGCTTCCTGTTACTATTAGCTATTTCTTTTCATGGGTGGGTTAGACTTTGGTGGGGGGAGAATTAGTTCTATATATTCCCTCATCCTAGTGATGAACTAGTGTCGCGAATAGTTGGTTCATGAGGAAGAAATGGTATTGGTAGTAATTGGTTTGCTGGGAGGAGCCGAGTGATGAAGTAAGTATATGAGATTGAAGATGAACGACAGTTAAACCACAAACTTTCGCATACTGTCACTTCGTTCGTTTTTAGATACTAGGCTGGCTGCGTATTAGTATTGCTCGTAGTGGGCTCGGACGTGATTAGTGGTGCGGTAAAGATATCCATAGATAGATATGCCCTCCTGGTACCCTGCTTTGATGCTGCTCGGCATGGTTCATTTCTTCGTGCGGAGGCAGTGGGCCCCAAGTAGTCTTTTCGCGACTACTGCGTGCCCTTAGTAGCAGCTCATGAGAGTGGAATTCGGTCTCGGTTGTCTAGTGTCTCATGGTTGACATCACCTTGTCCGAGTAGTATTTTCACTACTCACGCGCACTATTTTCTAGCAGGTCACACTGCCGGTATTCGGTGATAGTAGTCTGGTTTGTTGGATTGGTTAAAAGCTTCGCGAAGGTTCCATATCTGCGACAATGTTAGTACACCGGAAGTGAGGATAAGGAGAGGTTTTGTTTGGCGAGTTTTTTTGGAAAGTATGGATGTTAAAGCAACGGCGTATATGAGCGAACGGTTAGATGCATCGGGGATGTTTCCAGAAGATTCACGAATCAGACTAGGTGTAGAAATATGTAGGAAAGTTGAAGGTGTGGTTTGGAAAGCAACAGAAGGTTGTGGAAGAACAGAGTTGAGTGATGGCGACGAAGTGTGTTTCTTTGACGAGAGTTTTGTGTATATATAGGATGCTGCTGGCAGCACAGAAGGAATAAGGACCGCAAGACTCTGTACAGAACATAGGCTATTTTGAAGAGGATCAACGTCAACTCGTCCTAGTAGGATTTTCGCAAACCCTGGTCTGTAAGAGTTGACATTGCCCCGTCCGAGTAGTGTTTTCACCACTCCCTTGCACTGATTCTGAGCCGCCCACTTGTCTCATATGAGCAGTATTTTCGCCACTCTCTCGTGTTGATTATAAGCACGCCAAAAGGGTGGTGTACTGCCTGTAAACTCTACTAGTACTTGGTTGACACTGCAATCTCCTATCTCTGCCAAGAAAGCTACAACCTCAACAACCTCGGTGAATAATGTGCAATTAAGCCCAGTGGACCCAGGAGGGTGATCTGTATCAAGGCCTCCTGGCACCTCTGCGTCCAAGGGGAATTTCATGGATATAAGGGGGTGGTAGTCCAGGGTTCTTAGCCCGCTGGGGCCGCCTTAGGGCCTGGCAGCACGACTGCCAAGACCCCCGGGTGAGACGGGACTGCAAAGTGTGGTCTGTCCTCGTCCTTGGAATCCCGGGACGGGTGTAATTAGCCACGACGATGTGCCCCACGACTGGAGACAAGTTCTGCGAAGGGACAGCAGGTAACTAAATAGGACCGCCTGGGACGCTGGGGGATGACAGGGCACGGCGGAAAACCGCAAAGATCGGAAAACAGCGGAAGATGGCAGGGGTTGGCGGGTGGGATAACAGAGGATGGTGTGGGACAGATGGGCTGCTCCGGTGCAAGCACTTAAAGGTCTGGGGAAGGAATGGTAAAAATGGCTTTGAACGGCCCAGGTTTCAGATAATATAGCTGAGCTTCCGAGTCTGTCGTAGAAGAGTGAGGTGAGCCAAAAAGGCAGGGATGAGCCCCAAGGGATTCTAAATGTGTGAGGGGGATAAACTGGGCGGTGGAGGCCCAATTCTCCACTGCTGCGAGTCTTGTGTTTTCCTGTCTATCTGAGTCTTCCCCTGCTGCTACTCGCTTTCAGGTTATAGTCAATCTTTTCTCAGGGTGTTTGGGGAAGAGTGAGGCCCGCTGGCTGGGAAGATAGTAGTAGAAACTTTGGTTCCAAGGAGGGGGGCGATAGTCTGCTGACTGGGAGGACAGCTACAGGATTGCGGCATCTGGTTATATGGCATTATTTGAGAGTTGTAATGTGTAGAAGAGAGGGTGGCCTGCTGGCTCAAGAGATAATAGAGAATTCAATAGGGGTAGATTTGAAGTGTGTTGACTGGGGAAGGGCTGCAGGGTCTGGGTATCTTGTTATATGGTATTACTTGAGTAGTAATTGTAGTAAAGGAGTGGCCTGCTGGCTTAAGAGATAATTGAGAGTTATATTGGGGTATATGCTTAGTCTGCTGACTGCGGAACGGCTGCGGGATCAGGAGTATCTTGTTATATGGTATAACTTGAGTAGTAATTGTAGTGAATGAGTTGCCTGCTGGCGCCAGAGATAATAGAGTGTTCTATTCGGGTAGAAGCATAGTCTGCTGACTGGGAAACAGATGCGGGAATGAGTATCCTCTTATATGATATTACTTGAGTAGTAATTGTGGTAAGGGGGTAGCCAGATAATGCTTGTAACATTGACTGAAACCACCAACCCTCCGTCTATCATCATTGCGAGGAAAGGGCCTTTCCCGACTCTCGGTTAATCGGGTTTCACCTCGGTTATATGTTGGGGGTGATTCGGCAAAGATGGGTCTTGGAGGAACTGTGAGGAGAGAATTGTTGAAAGTCACAGGCGATCTCTCCACTCAAGGACAAGTTTCCGTTGAAGAATACGAAGCCGGATATATAGCCGGAAACTAGCGGAGGGAAAAGAGAAAGATGGATCGGGATCCTGACCGGAACGGGGGATATGAAAGAGTGAAGAGGCTTGGAAAGCTCATTGGACTTTCTATATAAACCCTAGCATTTCCTTCCCTGACTTCTTTGTACTTCTTCATCGTTCCCGTGCATTCTTCTCATATCCCGCCCTTATAACAATAAGAAATTGCATGCGCACGTTGTATTTCCACAAGGCAGCTTGTGATTTGAGGAGGATAAACGGGCTCCTGTTCTGCTTGTACCACGGCGTATTTCTCTGCCTATAAACCAGACCTCCATCAACTTGCACACAACCCAGGCACGCGCACACCCCATTTCCATCTATTGTTCTGACCTGCAAGTTTCAGACATGCGCTCTGGATTGATACTGCAATTGGGAGCACGTTCTCTGGATATGTCCTTGAAATCGGTACTGCTTCTGAAGGGATAATGCCAATGAGCGGAGGATATTGAGCAGGGAGAAGTTTTCTTTGTGATAATTGTTGTGAATGAAGGGAGGCTGGAATAGAATAAAGAGTGACGGGCACCGAAGTGGAGGCATGGGTAGGAGGGGGTGAGCTGATATGGCAATTGAAGGAAGGATAGACTCAGAGGGTGGTAAAGTTGTTTTCCGGTGTAGAGAGTAAGCATTGTGAGGTGGTGACTATCCATGGGGTGGTATGTGATGTGGAGCTCGGAGTGTTGTAGCAGAGAGTGCTCAATCTCCCGCTATTGTGCTGGGTGGCGTCAGTGGTCATACAGTGCAGTGGAGGTTCTGTCAGGGCAGTTTGTTTTCGCGAAAATGCTTTCTCATTCCCCCATTGTCGCGTTTTCAGTACAGATCGCCTCTTGCTGGTCGGTTTCTAAGTAATTGCTAGTGGTTTCACTTCCAGGAAGTCCCGAATCCATGCACTCCTCAGGGTGCTAGCCTTTCCGGATGTTGTGACTATTCTCTTCCTGAACTAGGGAGAACGTGAGAAAGGACACTTAGAGAGGTAGAGACACGCGTGCCGGTGCGGCCGAGGGTGACCAAAAAATGTGAGCTCTAGCGAGCAAAAGATAGAAGCTAAGTTATAGGGAACAAACAACTTGTGTGGTAGCGAACAAAAAACGCGAGCTGTAGCGAGCTTGGAGACGAGAATGCGAGTAGTAGCGAGCATCGAGGTTCTCAACTCAGGGGAAACCGTGGTTCTATATGTGCTAGTGGCTCTCCCGTCCGTGCGTAATGAGCTATGACCTCTGCGCAACCAGGCAGACGTTCCTCCAAGGGCTCCACACAGTGCTGCTGAGCTTTGCCCAATTGGCAATGGGTTGTTCCAACCCAACATGAAAAACGAGATGAAAACTTTGAAGGGAAACAAAAAAGTTGACGGTTGATTCGGGATGCTGTTGTCGAGTCCTTTTCTTATTTGTTTTCCCCGGAAACACCGCCCCGCCTACTATGCAAATGCTACTGAATTCACTGCATTAAACATATACAATGTCTACAGAGCAGCCGCCCACTCGTCCATGAGTCCGTTCACGAGCCTGACAGGACAGTACTGAAAATGAAAATCCCCGGGATACTGTATCTACTCTGCGGAACGAAAGAGGTACGGGCAAACAACTGTCACTATCAAGAAACCACAACCAGAAATAGAAACCACACAAGTCACGATCAATTCAAATCCGCTAAGCTACTTCACAAACCTCTTGCCTAATGCCAACCCAGAGAACATCACCAAAGAGAAAAAAGATCCAACCGAAAAAAACCCAACCTTACAGGTTGTCTGACTAACTATGTACAGAAGGTCCTCCCCTACCATCCGCTATCACAAATTTTCCTTCCTTACCTCACAGTCCAAACGGTTCCTCCATTGTGCTGTGTTGCCCTCGTTGTGGTCGTCTCGGTGGTGGGGAGAAAGCGCGAGAAAAGTGAAAGATCGTAACTTTACAAAGAGACCCCTCTTCTGCCAAGACTAGGTAACAGCAACCACTGCAAAAACATGATGCCTTCCCGAGCAAAGGTTATGAACCGCAAACTATGATAGCTCAAGAACTGCAGAGTGAGTAAAGCCAAATGTTATCCGTAACGGTACAGTACCGCGCGTGCTTCTTAATCAAGTCCAAAAGTGAAATGGGAAGTGACAACAGTCGAGGGCGCAAATAGAATGCGACAAAGAAGTTCAGCCAGACAAATCGAATCATTGCCCGGAATCCAGAAATGATGGTTCCATTCATGATGTAGACAACTGCGCTGCTTTTTCTCTGGCACTACCGCACTGTATGTACAAGGCATAGGGATAAAGTTTCCGAACAGTTAATTTAGGTTAACCCGCAAAATAAACCCTGCCCCGTACGAAACCTTTATCCCTGGCACTTGTATATCAAGTGAGATTTGTGCTTGCAAGCGAAAGAAACTATCCATTGCTTCCGGGGAAGCAATAGCAAAGTTAATTCCACCGGGGCGCAAATTAACGGTCGGACAACGCGACAAGCAAAATCCAGAGTCGCACCAGAGATATCGGGTTCGCTCCGTCCAAATCTTTAATTTGCGTTCAAGTACTTGTACCACACTTGAGGTGAACAAAATGATCTGGCGCCGAGAAGGAGGAAGTGCTGCAAATATTCTTTGAGAGACATCTCGGCAACCGGATTGTTTTGCTCACTCCATGCACTTACCTATTCCCACGGTTTCGGGAGACAAGGAATCCCCTGCACTCTCAGCGACCACACCAAAATATACTATTCTCTGCTCGCAACAGTCCTCACTCGGCAGACACTTGGGAACAAGTGTCGGATTTATGAGGCCCGTACTGTGTCAATGAAGTACAAGAGAGACCGTGCATGCCAAAGTTCTGGGATGGCCCAATGACGCCACAACCTCCGAATGCTTTGTACTCGGGTACGTTTGCCGGGGGAGTACTAGTAGAGGGGTGTCAGGCGGCTGAGCCTAACTTTGTGGCTCAACATAGTTTTGAAAATCTTGGCCACAGAGGCTTGTGCGTCGCATACAAAATATTGCAAAAACTCTTGTCTGGTCACCCGGATGCCAGTTTCTCGCCCCAAGTATTGGCTTCCGAATTAGGGAGCTTCTAGGAGGAGGTAAACCTCTCTGATAAAATAAATTAGCACGCTACACTTTTGTGTTTGGTTCGGGATATCCCCTGGCAATCAATTGGATAGCGCAACAGCACTGTGTAACACTAATGCGGCTAGAGATGTGTTTTTCAATTTCCACCCCCGCCGAATCCATCGTCTACCATACCCCAACACCCTACCTAACCTTCCCGAGACCAAATTTCAACAACAAAACCGACACGCTAGACGAAATGGATCGGGTAGCACGTCAAGGCACCACTCTTTCAATAACCAGCAACTGCGGTAATGTCACGGGCAGTTACAATAAAGTTTGGAAAAACTGCGATATATCGATAGCCGATGAGAAACGTGCCGTTCTGGAATGGCTGTCTCCCCTAGAACCTCGCGAAAGACACCAGGCTATAGGTATGGACCGGATGCCAGGGGTTGGCGACTGGCTTCTCGATACAAACGAGTTCCGTCAGTGGAATCAAGGCGGGGATGGAACTGCCAAGCCTGTCTTATTTTGTTATGGGAATCCCGGTGTCGGAAAGACTTATCTTAGGTATGGGTGGCGACTGCACTTAAAGAGTGGAAACGAGGCTAAATAGCAGAAATAATAGCTCCCTTGTGATAGATAGACTGTGCGACCAGGCAGATGTGGGCAGTATGGCTGTGGCATGTGTGTACTGCGACTTCAGCACTCAGGAAGAACAATCGGTGACGGGATTACTTGGGGCACTGTTGAAGCAGGTTGTCCTCGCACTGGAGCCTATCCCGGACCGAGTACAGAAGGCGTTTGAGGATTCTAAGAGAGGCGTTGGCGGTCGTAGACTCCTACTGGCTGATATTCTCGCGATGCTCTCCCAGTCTTTGTCATATTTACGGAGGGTATTCATCTGCATAGATGCATTGGACGAGTTTCTCGCGAAGAATCGGCCAGAGTTTTGGGAATCTTTGCAGGAAATTGTGCTGAAGTGCCCAAACATCCGGCTATTCCTTACGGGAAGGGTTCACATACGAGACGAGGTGCAGAAATATTTCCCTAGCACTGCCGAGATGTTACAAATTAGTTCTAGAACACATGATATTGGCATATATGTTAAGATGAGGCTGAGCAGAGACTCGGAGCTCGATGCGATGAACGCGGAATTGGAAACTGACATTCTAAGAATCATACCCGAGGTGGTGTCGGGGACGTATGTGCTCTCTGGTGATGAGTTGTAAGGGTAGAGCTAATTATGATCTCAGATTCCTCCTTGCCTCTCTCAATATGGATGCAATCCTTGCGGAGGCAACAATTCACCAAAGGAGGCAAACACTTCATAGGATTACCAGAGGAATTGGTTTACATGATGCATACGACACGACATTGAACCGGATAAGGCAACAGAGTGGAAGCAAGTCGAGGCTTGGGATGGAGGCACTGAGGTGGATTTCCCACTGCGAGAGGCCCTTGGGATCTGAAGAGCTGTGCCATGCCCTAGGGGTAGAATTAGGGGCGGAAGACTTCAGCATCCAGAACGTACCTTCAATAAGGACTGTACTGGGCTACACCTTAGGACTTGCCATTATTGACGAGAATGCACTGACCCCCCGTCTCCTCCATTTCACGCTTCAGGAGTATCTAGAACAGCATCCCACCCTATTTTTGACAGCAAACTCTATGATTGCCGAAATCTGCCTCACGTATCTGAACAGTACGTCAGTCAGGGCGCTGCTGCCGGATCCTTATTCGACCCTGGAGACATTACCGTTTCTTGAATATTCTACATGTTTCTGGGGAGCTCATGCAACCAGAGGAGTGACTGAGCCTGTGAAATCTCTAGCGTTGCGACTCCTTAACGGATACGAGAACCATGTATCTGCCACAGTTCTCTGGAGGAAGCTAGGTAGATGGTGGGCGGAGGGAGATATTCAAGGGATTAGTGGACTACACTGCATCGCATTGTTGGGGATTGCCGAAATTGCAAGCACGATACTGGAGACGAAAGGACAGCAAGTGAATGGGAGGGATTCTAAGGGCCGGACACCATTAATGTGGGCTGTTGATTATGAAGATAGAGAGATGGTGGAGCTATTACTAGAGCAGGAGGATATCGAACCCGACACGGTTATCAAAGATGGTCGCACAGTATTCTCATTTGCTGCTGGACTGGGGAATGAAGATACAGTGAAGCTACTTCTGGGACGCAGAGATGTCAATCCCAATTCAATTGATAACAATGGTCGAACACCTCTATCCTTCGCTGCTGAGATGGGACAGGAAGGTGTAGTGAAGCTACTTCTTGAGCGGGGGGATGTCGACCCCAATTTATCCGATAATGATGGCCGAGCACCCTTTTCATTTGCTGCTGAGGAATTTCGGTGGCACTCTGATTCCGATGACTTAGGCACGTCAACCTCGAAATATGAAGGTGTAATAAAGCTATTGCTGGAACGGGAGGACTATGATCCCAATGCATCAGATAGCAATGGCCAAACACTCCTATTGATAGCTGTGGAGACAAGGATGGAAGGTCTAGTGAAACAACTTCTCGAGCGGGGGGATGTCGATCCCAATTTATCCGATAATGATGGCCGAACACCCTTATCGTTCGCTGTTGGGTGGGGAGGGGAAGGTATAGTGAAACTACTTCTAGAACGGGGGGATATCGATCCCAATTCATTCGATAATAATGGCCAAACACCCCTATCGGTCGCTGCTGAGCGGGGACAGGAAGGTGCAGTGAAGCTACTTCTAGAACGGGGGGATATCGATCCCAATTCATCCGATAATAATGGCCGAACACCACTATCCTTCGCTGCTGAGCACGGACGGGAAGACGTAGTCAAGCTTCTTCTGGGGAGGGGGGATATCGATCCCAATTTATCCGATAATAATGGCCGAACACCCCTATCGTTTGCTGTTCAGCGGGAACAGGAAGGTGTAGTGAAGCTACTTCTAGAAAGGGGGGATGTCGATCCCAATTCATCCGATAATAATGGCCGAACACTACTATCCTTGGCTGCTGAGCACGGACGGGAAGACGTAGTCAAGCTTCTTCTGGGGCGGGGGGATATCGATCCCAATTCATCCGATAATAATGGCCGAACACCCCTATCGTTTGCTGCTGAGTACGGACAGGAAGACGTAGTGAACCTACTTCTGGGACGGGGGGATGTCGATCCCAATTCATTCGATAATAATGGCCGGACACCCTTTTCATTTGCTACCGAGCGATTTAGGGAGCTCAAGGATTTATGGGACTCGTTCTGGTTTGCCCCGAGATATGAAGGTGTAATAAAGCAGTTCCTGGAACGGGGGTGTGGAGATCCCAATTCACCAGACAGCAATAGCCGAACACTCCTATCGTTCGCTGCCGAGAAAGGGAGCGGAGGTGTAGTGAAACTACTTCTGGAGCGGGAGGATGTGGATCCCAACTCAACCGATAACAATGGCCGAACACCCCTATCGTTCGCTGCCGAGCACGGACAGGAAGATATAGTGAAGCTACTTCTAGAATGGGGGAACATCGATCCCAATTCACCCGATAATAATGGCCGAACACCCCTATCCCTCGCTACTGAGTGGGGACAGGAAGGTGTATTGAAGCTGCTTCTGGAACGCAGAGATTCCAATCCCAGTTCCCCTTATAGCAATGGCCAAAAACTCTTATCATATCCCACCATGAAAGACCGAGAGGCGGTAGGGAAGTCGTTGTCGGATTCTAGAATGCCCGATTGCGAACCATCCAGAACATCTGATCAAATGCCAACCCCTGTGGCGGGGGAGAATGCCCCACTGGGAGAAGCAACACATCCACCCTCACCCACTGAACGTGCTCCTTTAAATAAAATCGATAACACCCCGTTTGGCGCCTCTCTCTCTTGTCCTGTACTATCTGGGCCTCCTCTAGGACAGCCCCCACGGCCCATACAACCCCCACAAGATCAATTGTACGCACCCACGGCCCCGCCCCCCCCTATCCCTACTGCTGCTTCCAGACCCGCATTTCCTTTCCTCCTCTGGTCCTTAATTTTGTTTATTTTCCTATTTTTGGCACTTATGATTTGCGACGGATATGGGGATTCTCTCGAATTCATTCACGCGGTCCGCCCTGCCTGGCCATGATTCATACTTCAGTGTTGGTTAGAATCGTTATCTTTTACAGTTTAATCTTGGGGTGTAAGATCCTGGTTTTTCCTATTTTGCTTTCATTTTTGATCGGGATTCACTTTGTATAGTATTTCTAGTGTATCATATGGCTTGACGTATTCGTTCGTAATAACATCAATCCCCTTGTCATCAACATGCCCGCCTGTCCAAAGTGAACCAATGGGCCAACAAACCCTCAGGCATCCACCACCCCGACCTTACCCAACCCCCCGCCTTCGCTTAGCCATCACTGATATGTTAGGTAGAAACTGAGGTAATGATAATCCAGTATCTACCAATGCTTTTTGGAATTGCTTACTGGTCAATCCTAATATTAAGATAATTGAAACCATACTGTAAAATACAACTTTAAGCTACAATCCCTGAGGGGGGAATTATGCAAGGTAATATTTGTTATGAGGTGCGGATTGCAGGAGAGAGGCGAATGAGACAGAGAAAGAAAGTGTACGAGAGGAGGAAACTGCTGTATATTTTCCTGAGTGCTTGCTTATCCTAAATATATACGGCGGAGCTGATGGTTTAAATACACAGAACTTCACCACACATCTCGGTTGGTGGGATTCCTTCCGGAGACGATATATCTCCCCTGCACGCACTGTATTCCGAACCCTCTGAGCACTTCCCCGCCATGTCTGCGAATCCTTCAACTAGTATACAAACCAAGTATACTCGCCCCTCCTCCGTGATCTGATCGATACTGACTGACAAAGGGACTAGTAACTAACCACTACGAAAAATAGGAAAGGTACAAAGGAAACTCGCATTCGTGCGGAATGATCACCGGTGATTCTCAACAATATTTAATGATAGGTATCATAACTCCTTTGTCATGAGAGCAAAATGTTTGAGAAAAGCCTTATTAGTTTTTTTCCCAACTCTGGTATCCGGTTTGTACAACTCCCTCTAACATCTCTGCCGAGATCTGAAGTGTTCTTAATAGAGATTCTGGGCAACAGCGCACATAGTAGGTTATCATACTTTACCCCTATTGGATGGTGTTGTGCTGTGGGCTATATAAGTTGTTGTGAGAAGTGGCTGTCATACTTCCTGGTAACCTCAGATTGGAATGGGACGAACTTCCTCCCTGCCAGGAATTGGAATGTGGCAGGTGGAATGGAGTTGAGAAATGTAATGAGTGAAATGGTA
>Ga0307509_10004880_pt1 | contig 19010 bp, 14 predicted proteins | sample 10_EM_MG_FD_202245 | JGI IMG/M metagenome (GOLD analysis project Ga0307509, IMG submission 202245) | Populus trichocarpa ectomycorrhiza microbial communities from riparian zone in the Pacific Northwest, United States - 10_EM | ecosystem: Host-associated > Plants > Roots > Unclassified | place...
CAGAAAACTGAGAGTGCTAGAGCTCCCTCATACTTTTCGCAATTCTTCGAGCAGCAGTTGGCGAACCTAGAAGAAGGTCAGAGTGTGAGAACACTCTATATCGATCGGGATCCGGTCACGTTTAGGGATATTGCTCGGCATTTACAAGGCATGGATTTACGCCCACAGTGGAGCTACAATTAGGAGAATAAGGGTATTAACATCGTGTAGGCTATCATGTTTCTCCCCGAGATGGGCAACACTTTGTACAGCTATTTGCTGATGCGCAATTCTATAGCCGTGGGTTGTCTCTAGAGCTTGTGAAGGATGAAAGCTAATTGGAGTAGTTCCAAAGTTGATCTCACAGCTCTTTGAGTCAGAGATCTTCATCTCGATCGGATCAAGGCCTTTCCAGATCAACCGTGAATTATTCCAGTCCCCCGGAAACAACCCTAATTATTTTTCACTTGGATTTGCTGTCTTCTTTTCATCGCCAAATGAAGTCTTCCCCGGGCTGAGTCGAGAGGGGCTCCTGCGGCCGCCCTCGATATTACCGCCCGAGGTCCCGACCCGTTCGGGCGAGGTCTTTGCCGAGCTTCTGCACTTGCTGCGTGGCTATCCGATTCACATCCGGAATGAGGAGCACCGGCAAGAGCTCCTGCGCGATTGCAAATATTTTCACCTAAAGGGGCTGGAACAGAAATTGATCCCACATGAGATATCGTGGAATCAGAAGCGACAAAAGCAGGAGATGGTCATCAGATTGGAGGATATCAAGCCGTCCGGAATTTCCTTTGTCCCTGATCTGATAATCCCGGATCGGGCGCCACCGCGCGGCACTTCAGGCTGGATCAACTACTCCCGGCCGTTCGTGGATGAGACGCAGAGAGAGCTCATCCTGGAAATAGGAGGTGAGCAAACAAAGGTGGACTGGAAACTTGGGAGAGCGGAGTTTTCTGGAACTACGAACCAACGCGTCACAGCGCTCTTACAGGTGATTGCCAATAAACTGGGATTGCCCGTTGGGCATGAAAGAGCACTCGGTCTGGTTCTGATGCAGAATAGCATGAATGGAAGCACCGGTGGGTCGACTCCTGGCCCGTCGAGCCCAGGCAACACTCCACTTAGCGAGGATAGGGTAAAGATTAAAATAGGCCCCGATTGCTTTGTGCAGCTAGACGGAGAGGAATGGCAAGGATGGGATCGAGAAGGTGTCAATTCAGTAGATGGATATGATCTAGATGGCACGGCTGCCGATGACGCTTATGGCATGGGCGGCCGGCCCGGCCCCGGAAGTGATGCGGGGAGGAGTGCTACAGGCGGAAGCCCAAATCTGCCATGGCAGCAGCACTCCGGGGCAGGCAGCCGACCCCCGTCGACAAAACCCCAAGGAGCGTTCTTGGGCATGCATCCCCGAAAACGCCAGAAGCGCATGGCGGGGATCGAGGACTCCTCCGAGTGGCTTGTGAAGCGAGGACAGTGGCGACTGAGGGTGCAAATGACGCCTGGAGTGGACGGCAGAGATCGGCCAGAGGTCGTCTTAGTAGGTGTCAAGCTAGATGCTTTTAGTGGAGAATACGGAAGGAATGAACAGAGGAAATTCTTGACCTGAAAGAGGGCCCGATCTCTTATTTTTTGTATCCCATTTCTTTTTTTTTTGATGCTTCGTTTTATTTCTCCCCTCCTGTGCTGGGCTTTTGGATTTTCTTCAACCCTTCATTACCCTTTTTTTCTTTCTATAGAGCATTTGCTCGCATTCTCTCTTTGTGGATGTTCCTGATACCATTTGGAGGGGGAGTTCCCCCCATATATATATCTATTTCTCCACGAACCTGTCTACCTACAGCCCTGCTTACGCATTCCCAGAGTATCAGGAAATGTGGACCTTAGGCCAGACACTTTTTAGCAGGCGGTCCCACCTAGGTTAGCTCCGAGCCGGTATCCACATTTCCGGATACTTCTGGAATGAGCAAGTAGCATGTGGCAGCAGCTTATATTCTTTGTTTCTATTTTATATTTTCCTCCTCATCTGTCTATCTTCATCCATTTTCACCTACCTCTCCCTTCCCCCTCCCCCCAAGACACAACCGTGACAACCAAAAACCAACGCGCTCCCTTACCTTCTTGTAGGAATTTTTCTCTGGGTTCGGCCTTATTTCCTCTTTTAAGTTTCTCGATCCACTTACCTTTCCTAATCATCATCATAATTTCAAGACGTGATACGGAGTATGGGGGTATAGGACTTGTTTTTTCTCTCCCTTTTTCCCTTTCCTGTCTTTTTTTTTTACTCTTGCTTTGTTGTGTCTTCGTCTTGGTATTTATTCCATGATAGCGAGTCGGAGTTTGAGTTGGGTGCGTCGTATGTATAGTACTGTACAGTACTTTCTATCCGCTACATTTGCATTAAGTCGAGTAAATTTAACGTGAAAGCAATGCTGTGCGTGCTCCATGATCGGGTTACCCGCTATTTTGCCGCATGATAGCCAAGTTGCACAAGTGCAGTGCCTGATACCAACCGCTGGCCAATTATATCTATCTGGTAGCGTGCGGCCAAGGGGAACATTGGGTTTAACGGCAATCTTTGTACTCTACGGATGGCGAGCGACCGGCTCATTGTCATCACGGTGACCGAGGTATACCGGTAATGGCTATGTAGTGCTAAATTTTATAAAGGAGGGGATAGAGGGTTGTTTATTTGGTCCTCATTTTGAGTCTACAAGCAGGGAGGAGAGGAGTAGTGTGATGCAATAGTGCACAATCGTCCTACAGTACCACAATCCACGACCGACCCGAGCCTCACCATCTACTGTAGTAGGCGGCACATTTGTGGACGCTGATGTGGTGCCGGTCCCCAGCGGGTACTGTACAATACGGGTGCGGGTACAGTATGGGACCTTCCACAATCCATCCATCACATCACACACGCTCGTTGCAAATTGCTTGTCCTCCATCCACCCATTCATCCACCCATCCATCTATTCATTCATTCATCCATCCATCATGTGTTGTTTTTTTTCTTCTCCACTTTTCCTGTAACACCCTATACAACCTACCTCCCCATCTCTCAGGTGGGGTCGGGTGAGGACGGCGAATAAAAGCTCCCTGCATAATTTATTTCTCTTTTTCTTTTTCTCTTTTGGGGGTTGCCTTTTGTCTGACTTATAAATCAATGATGACTGGAGCCTTCGATTGCGGGTATAGGATGCATAGTGATTAGTATAATATGATGGATAGGTAGATAAGTGGATAGGCGGGGGGTAATTCCAATGGTTAATGAGCCGTTGAGTGAGCGAGGTATGGATTGCATATCGGTGCTTGAGCCTTGTTTCCCCCCTGTGGAGTATGATACAAGCACAGCACAGTGCTCGTACAAATAGATATATATATATCGAGGTACCACTGGTATCGTATCATGACCTTGATTGGCTTTCCCCTTGGCATTGCATGGTCGGAGTGGATCAGGCATCTACTGTACACTACTGTACGGGTACTGTGCATGCCATGCCGTAGATATGGGCGGGTTTATAAGTACTGGTCCCGATTTCCTTTTCTTTCTCCCCTTCTTTCCTTTCCTTTTTCACTTTGTGCTTTCGGTACAATACTGTACTCCTCCTCTTTGTCCCACGCTTTCGTTTCCTCCTACTCGAGTACTTGTTCTTCACAACGCTTCCCCGCTTGTGCTGAACGATGAAGGTCTAGGGTAGGCTTGGTTCGCCTCGATTCTTTCTATCTAGTCCATTTTTGATATATTTTCGCTTTTCCCTTTCCACTTTTTTTCTTTTTTTATCTCCCCCCCTTCTAGCCTAGGCCCAATCAATTCCCCGCCCGTTACGCTAGAAATTTCTCTCTTCTTACAATTCCATTTTTCCTTCTCTCTGTCCCTCTTTCCTTATCTTCTTCTTCTCCTCCTCTAACCCCTCCTCCTCCTCCTCCTCCTCCTCTACTCCCTAATCTTACGTTTCTTTCACTTACCGCCATTTCCCACCCCAATTGAGAAACCAGAGTTTGTTTTGAATAATTATAACCACGCAATTGCTTGGTAATCCACGCCAAAATCCGAGGCATGGCTCCGGGAAGGTTCACGTCATCCAATCACATCGCACCCGAAGATTTCAAATGCACAGACACAGTAATCATAGGTGGGATCTTCTGCCCCCTTCCACTGCATAATTAATCATCAATTATTTGCCCACATGATTGAAGAAAAAGTGAGAAAACGTGATTGAACTGAAATTGACATCTCCTATTGTAAAAGGAAACGGCCCATCGGCTCTATTCTTGAGCTACCTGCTTCACGGTAACATCCCGACATACGATTCCGTCACCCACGGACCACACCCCGACCCAGCACTCCACGCAAAACTCTCGCGATATGGCAATCGACCGCTCTTCGATGCAATCGAGTCCATGAGGGCGAGCGAGGTGCTGACGGAGCACTTCCATGCTGCCACTTACATGAGTTATTCGAATCAGGCTCTGCCGCTGAATGTTTTACTGGACACGCTGGTGCAGCCGGGCGCTGATACAGAGATCGGGGGGGCAAAGTCCCGATTGAGGTGGAGTACTGATGGGCGGAGGAGGATCGGACATGTCGTTCTGGGCTCGGCGAAAGAGGCTGGCGGACAGTGGTCCGAAGATCCGGCTAGTACTGGTACTTCCGGGGATATTGAGGCTTTGAGGTTAGCTTCTCTTTTTTTCCTTAGTCCGCTTTTGATTCGGGATTTGGGGGCTGATCCTGGGGGTAAGCTATGCGGAGATGTTGTCGCTGCCGGGGTACTCTTTTCGGGAACATTATCGGAGGAAGCATGGGAAGGCTATGCCCTATCTTAATAGACCCACGAGACGAGAAGTAGCGGATTACTATGGCGCGTACCCTCGCGCGGCGGGGATATCATCGGAGGTCTTCTCGTCGGTATACGCGCACCGAGTGAATCGCACACAATCTGGCTTCTCGGTGAAGGTCTACAGAAAGCCCACCTCGTTGAGACCACAATGCGGGTACACGATCCACTGCAAGCATCTCGTTCTTGCAACTGGGATCTTCACAAACGTCACACCGCCCCCGCCGATCTTCCTACCATTGCTCAACCCAGCGAACAACACCCTCTACCAGCAGCAGCACGTTAAAGCCCTTCCACTACTCGTCGTCGGTTCAGGCTTCACAGCAGCAGACGTAATCATCAGCACGCCACCGAACCAGAAAATAATCCACATCTTCAAATGGAACACTACCCGCCCCTCACCGTTGAAGGGCTGCCATTCCCAGGCATATCCAGAGTACGCATCCATATACCGCCGAATGAAGCAGTCTGCCGCAGACAGTACCTCTCCGGCTTCACCAACCACCCCATCAAACTATGAGGGCTTTCCAAACGCACAGGTCATAGCCGTATCAAGCGATGGGCGGGTTATTAGAATATTAACGGCAGACGGCGATGTCCTAGAGCGCACCATCGGCACACTTAGCTATTGTGTCGGTCGGCGCGGAAGCCTAGAGTACCTTTCCGCGGAACTGCGGAAAGCCGTGGGCGTGCTAGACGCAGGGTGGGTATCTGCCGACACCCTGAGGAGACGAGTAGAAGCAGACCTGGAAATTACGAAAAACGTGTGGGTCGTCGGCAGCCTAACTGGTGACTCACTGGTTCGCTACGCGTTCGGAGGTTGTGCATACGCTGCTGGGAGGATAATGGCTGACCGGGAGATTCCCGAAGATGAGTTGACTACTCGAGAGACTACCACCGTAAATAGGCGAGGATCTGGGTGTATGGTTTCTTGATGGGCGTGATGGCGGTAATGTGGGATGGGTTTTATTGGGAGTTTTCGGAATGGAGATTCGGTGGTGTCATAGAAGTAGATGATCGGTTGGGCTCTTTTTGCTTGCTTTCAGGCGCTGAGCGATACGGTGCCCTACAGTCACCTGCACCTCACTAGGTGATTGGGAAAGATACGGGTATTGGGAATCGTTGCGTGATTCCGGTTTGCTTGCTCGCCTGCTTTTTTATTAGCAATTTTTTATATATATCTTTAGATCATCGTCTAGCGCGTTTGTTAGATCTTATTCCCCTTTTTTCCGTTGTCGACACGGACATAGATGTAAATTATATATTATGACATTTTACATTTTTCCTCCTGTTTTCTCTCCATATCTAGCGTGGTGTCATAGACTTTATATAATTTATTTTCCCTCCTGCCCGCTGCCATTGTGGCTGCTGGTTGGGATGAGAGTACTTTACGAGTGATGTTTTGTGGCTCCGAAAGTGGATAACTCCTGACATTTGTGTTCTTCTAGCAAGTCAGAAAACCGGCACTGCATCTATCGTATCGTTTAGAGAAATTCAACACGTCAGTTCTAGGGTGGGCTAACTCAAATACTGTATCCTCTTAACTAACCCCCCCCGATGGGTATTTGCCGCCCGGGACACTTCCGAATTTACTAATTTCAGCGTTTTTGAGCATGCGGGGCTGCCAAGCGGATGATGCTAGACCAGGGGTTGTTTTGGAGAAGAGCACCCCCTAACAAGCAGCAGGGTAGAAAAAGTGCTGTACTCTTGTACGATGTTTCCCCCCAAAACGAGCAGTGGCTCACAAAATTCTGCAAACCGCTATCAGGAACTGAACAACTTCCGGAAGAGAACTTAATAAATGGCTGCAATGGCTACTCGCGACGCTGGGGTCCCCTCGCCGCATGGGGAGGCAGGCTACCCAGCTTAGAATTTTTTGTGGCTTCGAGGAGTCTAGCTTGGGAGAGAGGCGGGAAGCATTATTCCCTTCGCCAACCCGCGATGCCCGGGAAATCGAGACTTGCCAGGGTGGGGGCAGGGTTTTATCAGCAGCTATATAATAATAATAATATCATACTATTGAGTAATTGAGTACTTTTCCTTGGGAAGTCTCATGGACTGTCACTCGTGGCTTGGCAATATCTCCCATGTGATCCCAAACATATTATAGTAGGACCTGTTTGGCAAAAAAAAAAAGAAAGGGGCCGTTCCGTTGGGCGACCGATTCAGCTGTGAAAAGAGCACATTATCCTTTTTGAAACGGAAGGGAAAAAGGGATTATTTGTATGGAGGAATGGAACGGAACAGTTGTATCCAAACAGGCTCTTGGAAACTTCGATCGACTATGGTATGGAAAATTTTCAATGGAGCACTAACTGCGATTTCGGTGTTTTCCCAATTTCCCGCCCTTCTATTGTAGTCACCCCTACCAGAACCTGTGGTGAAAAGAAGAGAAAAATTAAATTAGTGTTTGGATTATTATTAGAGCCTGTTTGGCTATGCACAACGGATCCGTTCCGGTGGGGGAACCGTTTCTGCTGTGAAAATGACCTTCATACAACGGAAGGAAAAGAGTTATTTGTATGGGAGAACGGAAAGGAACCGTTGTATCATAGTCAAATAGGCTCCTATAATAAGTCTCTACTTCTTATCTAATTTGTGTTCTGGATTGGGGTAACTATCCTACATAGAAAGTGCCTTCCCTCCCTAGGGCTACGCTTCTCTTATTTTTGAAAAGAAAAAAAAAAACGAGAGGAAAAAGTCCCAAGGCATGCCCTAATTTTAAGGGAAAACTCACCCCACAAATGTTAAGCAGTCTCGCGCACGGGTGGTATATAAAGGGGTCTTTCTTCCTTCCTTTCTCCTCTCTCGTTCATCTCCTTGGTAAATTCTCTTTTACCACCACCACCACGCCCCCCCCCCCCCTCTCCGCCTATTTGGTTTCTCTATTGGAGTTACCTCTTTTTTCCCTCCCGTTCCCCTCTTTTATTTCCCCTCTTTTATTTCTTCCCCTCTCTACCCTAGGGGGCTGGGTATCCAATTCATGGTGCTAATGTCGGCACACTGAGACTCACAGCAATCCGTAGCTGAGGTTGTCATGATCGTCATGGAGGCGGGCTTCTCTGTTGAAATCAGCTTTTAATTAAGTCTTGGGCTCCGGAGCGGCCACTCCGCGCACTCTGACACACCGAGAGCAGTAGCTGAGGTAGCCTATGAGCGCAGTGGCAATGAACCTTTCCGTTGAAATCGGTATCTCGTGCTCTAGAGAGTTCGATGTCGCACAGGCTGCTATTTTCTGGGTACTTGAATTGGTGAGGGCCTAGATCTTGGTTAATAGGCTACCAATATGCGCTGGAGGGTGCTGGGGCCGATGAAGTGTGCTGGCGGGCACATGCTGAGAATTCACGTGCGGTAAGGTTCTCCCCTTTGAATCCCCTAGTTTGAATTGTGTCTGAATGTCATACCTAGATGCTCCTCCCGCTGTGTTTTCTGATTCCCTCGCCAGAGATAGAACTCTCAGAAGAACCCTGCGAGGTTTACCTTGTAACAGGGGCAGTACGGGACGGCCTCTGGTCGATGTTCATCTCAGCGTGGGAACGATTGAGCTGCTGATTACCATGCTCTGGCCGCGTTTACGTGCACAATCCTGTTATCTACGTCTCGTCCCACCAGAGGTTCCTCTGTAAGACCTTGAGGCAGCTATTGGAGTGTGGAGATCCACACCGACCGATAATATGGCCGAGGGGCTGGAGAAGGGGCTTTAAATAGTTTTCTGCCTCTGGCTGGTTGACTTGACGTACGATTTAGGAGCGTGCCACGGACCCTGGAGCACTCGGCAGTTCAGACGCAGGAGCCTTTCCGTAAGTCGTGGGGGTGTTGTGCAGTTTGGCAACGTAAGTCACGGCAATTCGTGCGCCGATCTGGTGGGGCCACGTTTGCACAATCCACTTTTGGGCCTCTATACTCATGCACTATCTTAGTTGGTGTTGTGATATGGCCCTGTGGAGAGATTAAAGGACGGCGTTTAGCGCAACCATCAAACCAGCAAACTCGGACAAGAAACGATGTGAACAAAGTTTCTGTCCTGGGGAGATGGGTACATTGATAGCGGGATCTGAGGGCTCTTGTGTTTTACCTTCTGTGTTCTCTTTTGTGTTCTCTTTTGTGTTCGTGATTTTTGTTTTACCTTTCTTTCTTTCTTGACTTCTCTTTTTGCCAGCCTGAGTTTTTGTACGCTAATTCAAAACACAATTTCGTGGCTAATGTTCCTACTCATGGCAAGTTTGCGGCGAGGGGGTACAACACCCTCATGCTCGCAGGCTCACAACTGGAGAGCATTCTAAAGAGTGTCTGACAGCTCAACCTAACTTGACAGTTCAACATAACTTTGTGGCTTACCATAGCAATGTCGTGACAGCTCAACATGATTTTGTGGGTTACTATAGCAACATTTTGGCTCAACATGACTTCAAGTCTTAAGGGGACCTAAGGAGTCCCCATAAGAGCTGAAGAAATGATAACCCATTCTTTACGCCAAAATCTCAAGCCATATCATATCATACTGGACCAGAATTATGAGATTCTAGTCTAGATATAGTGAGTTCCTCCAGTTTTTGCAGCAGACTCCAAGGTCATGTTAAGCTACAAAGTTGTGCCATTAAGTTACTAGAGCAACCCACATATCTACGTTGAGCTGTAAAGCTACGTTGATCCAGACACTCCTGGAGTGCCCCAGGTTGTTAGCCCGCAAACATGCGGGTGTTATGACCGCTCACCGCAACCTTTGCACGAGTAACGGTTTGGGGTGGGGACTACTGGGAGCTTACTCGGGGGTGGACGTAATTGATGGGATGGACAGTGGTTTGAGGTCCCCATGCTCACTACCGTCAGAGGAAGAAATTTTATTAATTTGGGAGGCATGATGCTAGGAAGGGTATGATAAAAAACTTTGACATCGCCAACCCCTGTCCACCCCATCAGTAACCCTCATACCCGAGTAGAACGGGGGTGGGCGATCTCTCGCACCACCTCCCTCCGTCCAGGACTGTGCGGCTAGTCCGGCCAAAGTCATCCCTGGTCGCCAAAGTCTGACTGCGCCCAGGCAACCTTCGAGCGAGGATCGACAAGACCCAGTCCAACGCTCCGCAGAGACCTTGGCAATCTGGGGATATTTGTACACGCCTCAAAGCCCAGCTCGCCTTTTGGAAAGCGGCGGCCCAACGATGCGGGGGATGATATAGGGGGGCAGGGGGGGGGGGGGGGGGATTGAGGTCGTTTAGTAGCAAGGCAGAGGCCAAAACACACGAAAATTGCAGGTTTTTCGAGCTATAATTACCCCAAGCACCATAAGTGGAAACGGTATGGAAAAAAAAATTCAAAAAGTGATTTGCTACAATAGCACCCACACAAATGAGTGTGAGACCCTTTCCTTCCATTCTCCTACCGTAGAGTAGTGAGGAGTGGAATGTTGTTTTTCTCAAGGTACCTACCAAGACCAGGGCTTTTGCATGGGAAAGATACACTGCAACGCACCTTACCCAGTTCATGTGCCCACAGCTCTCTACGAACTCTAGATAAGAAACTGAAATATATATATATTATACTTCAGACATGCTTATTTATTTTTTCGGGAAACTTCAAAGGCTAGTTTTTAAGAGGTCTGTGGGAATACAATAGCTCAAAAGCCAGAAATTCTGGTGCGGTTTGGCCTCTGTCTGGTTACTAAACGACCCCTGTCGGGGGCGGGGGGGGGGGAAGGCCGGAGTGATGTTTCATGAGCGCACTTCAATTTCTATCCACTCTGACAATTGAGTATACGTGGAATGAACCTACTGGTGCATTGCATTGTGAGAAGCCCGGGGCGCAAACCGTAAATACGCCTTTTATCGTATTGGGAACAAACCTCTGGGATTTTTCCTAATGCCCCCCCCCCCCAAAACGGCCCCTCTTGGTGCATTGGGCAAGCCAAGGAGCCATTACTTGGACACTGATCGCGTCTCCCACCGTAAGAACTCCAAGAATTGAACCTAGTGCTAGGAGGTCCAAAATTCCCTCTCTCTCTTAGATAAGGGGGGCAAAAGTACTTCAGCACCAGCTTCAGACAAAAAAAAGGTTCAGCAAATGCAGTTCCAGCTCCCTAGAGCGAGGTTCAATTATTCGAGTTCTTACGGTCGGTAGTCTGCTGCGGGAGAGCACTCGTAGGTGGGGGTCAACAGGCAACAGTTAGGCAACTCGCCTCCTCCAAGGCTGGACTAGTAGTGCGGGGGACCCTAAAAGTACCCTCGATGTAATGGCTGTTAGGATATTGGGAAATAAGAAAACTCCACTATTAGCTTCAGGATGTTTGTTTAACAACCCCTCTTGTCCATCCTTTTCTTTCTCTCTCATTTCCCTCAGTGCCTCCGAGACTCTTTCAAGATTGTCTATCTCTCCACTCCTACTGCCGTCCCCATCCTAGCTTGCTATCCAATCTCTCAATCTCCTTCTCTGCAATCCAGCTCTTGGATTTCCCCATTTACCGGTATCCCTTTGATACATATAGCAACTGTGGTCCTGAAAAATTAAAACCCAACCAGCTTGAAGGTACGTATCAAACAGATTCCAAGATTAGAGTGCACCGAGCCTTCCCCCAACTTAGTTGCAGCGCGTCCAGAGGGCTCAGACTCTAAATTCCTCTATGTGCTATCGTGCATACTTGAATTTGTTCCATCTTCCTTCTTATTCCGCAGTAGCTTTATCACTCAATGGACTAATTGATGGTATAGTAATCCTAGTAGTGGAGCACTGCCTGCAAGCAGAGATAGCGGAGGCATGGGGAACACTCACATGTATAAAGGAACATTAGAGGGTGGACATCAGGAACGTTCTAGGGAATGAACGGATGTATAGGGCATATGTGGAGACATAGGGCTATCACATGTACGAGCAGAGTTTTCACTACTTAAGGTGAACCATAGCTGGCAACCACCATAGAGAATAGATAACCACAACCTCTCCACTCGATTGGCACGGTCTCTCTACATAGTAATAGAGAATTATTGAATCCACATGACAACACATCTGAGCACACGATTGTTAGCAAACCTCTATCACTAATCCCTCTTACATATTCCCCTCTGTGTGCCTTGAACTTTGTGTATTGGTCTTGTCAAGATGAGGGGCTGGTCACATTCAGGATAGAGTGATAGGTCTGGATTTATCGCAGCTTTAACAGGACTCTTGACAATCTCAGTGAAGTTGAAGTTAGGATAGTAATAACAATAATATTGCAAATAATAAGAACTACCCCACCTCTTGTTCTAGGCAGATCCTTATGCTCCGAGTCATTGATAGACTAAAGAGATAGAAAAAATATCACATATTAGGGCTAGTATCATACCTCTGGCAGCACTGCTATTCCTCTTAACTTGCTTCAAGTTCCTATTACAAATGACTAAGACTTCTCACATATCTTTAACTAAGATTCGATAAGACCGATAATACTGGTATCCCAAGCAGAAACTTGAACTTGTAGATCTTTTCTTTTCACCAACAATACTCTATTAGATTTTCTCTTCAAGTTAATGCCAGTGTACTAACCAGTCACGTAGGTTACAAGAAGAAAGGCCTTTCAAAGCAAGTGTCAGATTGCAATCTCCTTCTAGCCAGCTCTATAGTCTCTTTTTTGAGACAGAAGTGTAACCGGTATAGGTACTATAGTTACTAATAGATTTTTTTTAGGAATTGTTTAGTTTCAGGCCTGGGATACAACCCTTGGGGCTGTAGCCTTGTAATACAAGAGGTATGGTTTTAATACCTAGTTTGTTTTATGTTTGGTTTTGGGATATGAGGCTGTGCCTCTCCCTGATTATGTTTTGAAAGCATTGTTTGATACTTCCAGTCTTTGAAGTTGGTTTCAAGAGATTGTTTGATATGTTCAAGTTGATTCATTTTATGTATTGTTTTATGGTATTAATTTGATATCATAGTTGTTTTAAGATACGAGCTGTGGTGATAGGAGTTAGGCTTTGGAAAAGGTGGCCAATATATAGAAAGGCTCCATCTTTGAGTCTTAGAAAGGGTAGACTTTAACAGACAGAGTTTTCAATATATGTGATCTGATAATTACTTCTTCAGTGCACTATAATAGTGAGAAGCCGTCAAACACTTTAAGACCTTAGCAATATAGTAAAGAGTTTTATCTAAGAACCGTTTTAGAGCCTCTGCTTGATCAATCTGCCTAGGCCACTCTGTGGCTAGAATTTAAAGAACATAACCCAAAATAGTTTCTTAGAGATTTCAATGTACTGCAACTGATAAGGAAAGGTTACAAGAAGCTTCAAGGTAGGGCTAGCACTCCTCTGATGGTGATGCTTAGTAATCTTTCTCTCCCAAAGAAAATAAAGTGTATCTTCTCTCCTCCTTTTTTCTTTTTACTTACTTCCTCACGATATATTATTTCAAGAATACTTTCTTTGGTAATAAATTTCAAACTAATCTTCTTATTTCTTAAACCTTATTTACTCTTCTATCCAATACTCTTATCTGAACTCAGGTTCTGAAATGTAACTTCTTATCACTTACATTTTTACTTATCTCCTCCTGCTTTACTTCCACAAGTACAACTTGTCATCTAAAACCACTTATTTATTGAATAGTTACTATTATCCAACTATATATAAAACAATTTACATAACATGAAACAATATCCTTGAAACAAAACTTCAAACATTGGAAGTATCAAATAATACTTTTAAAACATACTAGTATATGAACAAAGGTACTCTCTTTTATCCCTAAACCAAATATAAAATTAACTAGGTATTGTTATTATTCTGTTCAATCCTGAATATTGTATTGCTTGCTAACTATCTATGAACTTGAAATATATAGCTTGTATTTGAGTTTAGTTACTATGACTTTTAATAGTAGTACAGTTCTAATATAGGAACTGGCTACAGTTACAATGTCTTTGGTCATGAGACTGGCAGCTCAGTTAGCTGAATATGTTAAGGTGTAACAATCCTATTGTTAATCTGTTATGCAACAGGTAATGACAGTTGTCTATCGCGTATCTAAGTCTCGTTCTCTTGTACTAAGTGGTAAGGAGATACTATCTCTTCAGATAGTACGGAACTGGCTTGCTTGTCTTTGAGTGATTCGTAGAAGGATACTATCTCGTCAGATAGTAAGATCGGTGGATTGTCGTGTTTGATAGAACTATCACAATAGTCCTACGTTTGGTCTTACCCGTCGAGACTATCACAATAGTCTCTGGGTTCTTAGAGCGTAGGCTTGCATAGAGGAGGAGTGTATGGGAGAAGAGTAATCGTATTGTAACTTAAGTATAGAAAAGTACTTAGATGGTTGTGTGAAGATCCTATCCCTTGGTCGGAACCAAGCGCCTGATATAGGCATCTTCCCACAACCCTAACCCAGGTAACTCATCACCTCACTTTACATATCCTCTATGACTCATAGGGAGTCATCGTGTGAAATCCATCAGATAACTCATATGTGTCACAAATCGTTACTAAGCAAGGCAGATTTCACATGACTAATACTTATTAGTCATAAGGTATGTTGGATTTCACACTATGACATCGTCTGACTCATAGTTCTCACATGACTACGCATTTGAGAGTCATCACTATATTATGATTGTTTGTTTGTTTCATGACTCACGATTGTGACGTCATATGATGTAATGACTTTCGCATATGACTCACATTATGAGTCATGGGTTTCATAAGGTATGTTGGATTTCACACTATGACGTCGTCTGACTCATAGTTCTCACATGACTACGCATTTGCGAGTCCTCGCTATATTATGATTGATTGTTTGTTTCATGACTCGCGATTGTGACGTCATATGATGTAATGACTTTCGCACATGACTCACATTGTGAGTCATGGATTTCATAAGGTATGTTGGATTTCACACTATGACGTCGTCTGACTCATAGTTCTCACATGACTACGCATTTGCGAGTCATTGTAACAAACACATTTCCCGAGGGTGTTTTGTTAAACGGGGAACGACTAATTGTAGTGCATATCGTGATCGTTGACTATCGTCATAGTCTTGTGAGAGGTAAGTCTTACATCAGCAAAAAGCCATCCTGCGTCAGATACGGTAGTGTTGCGTCCTGACTCTCGTAGTATGAACACTGCGTCCGATGCGTCCAGTGCGTCCTGTACTCAGGCACCACATCTGGTTGCGTCTGGCACGTCAGGACACCCTTCTCAGTACCCAGTTCCGTCCGGACACATGCTACTAAGCAACCCTGCCTCCCATGCATCCTGACTTCAACCTCACCACCATCGAACATCAGGATTTACCACTACCCCTGAGTACCATCCCAGCCTTCTCGGAGTCTGAGGCCCAGCCCTAGGATGAGGAAGGGGTATTTCTTGGCAGAGAAAATATAGTTCAAGTTAGTGCTGGCGCCAGGTGAGAAAGCCATCGTACCCTTAATCTTAAATTTACTCTAAAGACCCCATGGCCAAGTAACACTGGCACTCAGAGTTCTATTTTCAGAACATCATCTTTGAATGAGCTAAAATGCCAGCTGACTCCAGTGTGAAAGCGAGTGATAGCCATAACACTGCCTGGTGGTTTCTCGGCACTTAGCCTCAAACTGGACGCCACGTGACACACTCTTCTCATCATGATCACAACACTCAATATCTACACTCCGGGGCCACAGCTGTAACACTCCACCACAGCCACACAATTGATCCTGAATCTGACACATGGAGGTTCCTGGACCCGACGCCAGCTACGCAGCTGTATAAAGGACGTCTCTGTGACATCAAAACTCAGGAAATCGCTGACCCTTGTGATAGTTGTCTTTATAGATACCCTGGTAATCCCAGAACTCAATGGCAGATTCCTCCACAACCACTGCTCCGATCCTGGATCTGATTCCTGGAAGTTGTTGGGCTTGACGCTAGCTACGCAGCAGTATAGGGGACGTCCCTGTCGCATGAAAACTCAGGAAATCGCTGACCCTTGTGAGAGTTGTCTTTATAGGTACCCTGGCGCTCTGAGAGCCTGAGGACAGATTCCTCCACGACCGCTGGTCTGATCCTGGATCTGATTGCGAGAGGTGGTTGGGCTCGATGCCAGCTTTACAATGATGTAAGGTTCATCCCTCCGTGACCTTTATTCATGAAGTTACAGGGCTGAATGGAGTGCTGGCGATCCCAGAACTCGATGACAGATTCCTCCTCAACTACTGCTCCGATCATGGATCTGATTGCGGGAGATTGTTGGGCTCGACGCCAGCTACACAGGGGTATAAAGGACGTCTCTGTTGCATCGAACCTCATGAAATCGCTGACCCATGTGGGGGTTGACTTTATAGGTAGGTACCCCAGTGCTCCCAGAGGTTGATGACAGATTCCTCCATGACCGCTGGTCCGATCCTGGATCTGATTGCGGGAGATTGTTGGGCCCGATGCCAGCCTCACAATTTTATAAGATTCATCCCTCCGCGATCTTTATTCATGAAGGTACAGGGCTGAATGGAGTACTGGCGATCCCAGAACTCCATGACAGATCCCTCCTCAACCACTCAGGCTGCTCTGATCCTGGATCTGATTGCGGGAGATTGTTGGGCTCGACGCCAGCTACACAGGGGTATAAAGGATGTCTCTGTCACATCAAAGCTCATGAAATCCGAGTCGCTGACCCTGGTAGGGGTTGTCTTTATAGGTAGGTACCCCGGCGCTCCCAGAGCTTGATGTCAGATTCCTCCACGACTGGTGGTCCGATCCAGGATCTGATTGCGGGAGATTGTCGGGCTCGACGCCAGCTACGCAGTGGTAGAAGGTACGTCGTGAGACGCCAATTCCATGGCATGGCATGGAGCTATTGGGGGTGTGGCTCGGTCGTGAACTCGGAGGCCGGCCTCAGGCTTCAACATGAATTTGCCTGTGTATTAGAACAATAGAAGCCTTCTTGTAGTAAATATAATAGTTTGACTGAATGAAATCTATTGTGACCCGGGTGACCAAGGTCAGAATGAAGTAAAGGGGGGACCTTTCGCTTATCTCAGAAAGATGTAGTCTTGCGTCAGATGGTGTTCTGAGTATTAGGTGCTTCGTCCGGTGCGTCCTGAGTATTAGGTGGTGCGTCCGAGTATTAGGTGCTGCGTCAGGTGCGTCCTGAGTATTAGGTGCTGCGTCCGGTTGCATCAGGTGTGTGGTGTGGTAGGGTGGTTGCGTCATGATTTGCGATTAAGGTTCCAGCGTCAGGTGCGTCAGACACACAGAATGCACAGAACGCAGGCTAATATTTTTGCTGATGTAACGTTATAAGACCCAGAGGTACAAAGTCCAATCGCTAGAGGACTAGGTGCTCGCATTCGAGCCGTAGAGGTTTGTGTAAGAAGTAGAGTAATAGGATTGCATATCTTGCACCACGGGAAGGTCACTGTCAAAGGGCTTGGCCGTGCTCCAGTATCCAAGTCTTGTATTACTTAGATGGTTGGATGAAGATCCTATCCCTTGGTCGGTTTTTTCTTTCTTTTTTTTCTTTTTGCAATCATGCGTTATTTGTTTCTAGGTACAAAAAGCCTTATGCAGCGCTAGCTATGAAGAGAATAAAACCTATAAATGCAAACCCACTGCCCGCTTCACCTCTTCATGGGAAAAATCAAACACCCGGAGTCCATAGGAAAAGCTTCCCCCGCCTAGCGCCTAAGATAATATACCCCAGACACCTAAGGAAACAATACATAGAAACGTACAGGGAGAAAGACCCAAACCCTTCCGTAGGCTCCCCTAAACAAAAGAAACGACGGCTGCTCTAAGGCGCCTGATTGGAGGATTGGTGATCGGAGACATGGGAAAACATGGAAACCATGGGCCTACAATAACCACTCGCGCGGTCGTGCAGGTCATTACATCGATCCAAGGCGTTGGACAATAGCCACGGAGGTAGTGCAATACCACGACTAGGCGTAACCTAGGAAGGGTCGACCGATCAGAGGAGGAGCAGTAGGGTGCCAGCCAGCGTGTAGTAGTAGGGTGCAAGCCAGTGAGTAGCAGTAGCGTGCCAGCCAGAGGGGAGCAGTAGGGTGCCAGCAGGGGGAGGAGCTTTAGCTGTAGGGTGCCAGCTTAAGGGGCAGTACGGTGCCAGCGGACGGAACCGGGAGGGGGGTAGAGGAAGGATCGTCAGCAGGCTGGCCACAACGGACTAACGGGCTATAGCAAGAGCTTTTGGGACGACAGCGAAACTGAGCGGGACCGTGATGTTACTAACCGAAGCTTTCCCCATCAGAGGTACAAGCCCAGCAGAACCGAAGCCTTGCTTCGACTGAGAGTCCGGACGCCATATCGCCGACCGGGAACGAAGCGAGAAGCTTTCCAACCGTGCAAAATGCTAAGCGAGTTGCAAAGCAAGTGCAGGGTAAGGGGGAGAACCAAACTTCATGAGGGGGTGTCAACGATGAACAGGAACGAGAACCCCAAGGAGGGGAGGCATGTGTGCCGCAGGGGAGGAGGGAAGATGGCTTAACGTCAACCCCTAGGCAGTAGCCATCATGGGGGAAGAGAGGTGGGTGGGGGGAAGTGACTATGATTTCCCGTGGTGTTGACATTTCAATCGCCGGAGGTGGAGGAGAGATGGTTCGTGTCCTATTCCTTGGTCGATTGGTTTTTTCTTTCTTTTTTTCTTTTTTTTTTTGTAATCATGCGTTATTTGTTTAAGGTACAAAAAGCCTTATGCAGCGCTAGCTATAAAGAGAAAAAAACCTATAAGCCCAATAAAAACCGCCCGCATCACCTCATCATAGGAAAAATCAAACCCCCCGAGACCATAGAAGAAACTTCCCGCGCCTAGCACCTAAGACTAACACCTCAGACACGTAGGGAAACAACTCATAGAAACGTACGGGAGAGAGACCGAAAACCTTCAGCAGGCCCCTGGTAACACTAGGAAAAGAATCAAAGAAATGACGAGATATAAATACTATTGCCAATATGCCTAACCAAAAGGCCCCGCGGCTAGTCGCCGGAAGGGGCAGGCCGTTTCACGGTCGGGACTGACCGGAAGATGGCGACGCGTCGGCGTTTAGGAGAGACCAAGAAGGTAGTGCAATACCATGATCAACGGCAACCTAAGCGAGGTTTGCGACTAGTGTTCGTTACGGGGCGGGGCGGGGCGGGTTTTCACTTTGTGACCCCGCCGTTACTCCGGCCCGGGGTCAACTCTTTGCCGTTCCTCCCCGCCCCGTATGACACGGGGCCCTGGCCGGGCTGT
>Ga0307509_10004881_pt1 | contig 19008 bp, 18 predicted proteins | sample 10_EM_MG_FD_202245 | JGI IMG/M metagenome (GOLD analysis project Ga0307509, IMG submission 202245) | Populus trichocarpa ectomycorrhiza microbial communities from riparian zone in the Pacific Northwest, United States - 10_EM | ecosystem: Host-associated > Plants > Roots > Unclassified | place...
ATACTTTCTATATATGTTCGGTCGTTTGACCCTTTCTTTTGGATAAGTAACAAATACATGGCGAGCAGAAGTTCCGCGAAGTCTCTATCGTTCTTCTTTCACACGGGATTGGGGCACAATTTCAACAGTCCCGTCGCGTCCAGGGCTCTTGGCAGTGCAGTGCCCCCGGTTGAGAACGCTGCCCATGTTGAAGGAATGAGAGGAATATAGAACTAGGAACAGGGATAGGAAAACCGGTAGGTCGAAAAAAAAGAGAGAGATGGTGAGTTCGCAAAAAGGAGAAGGGGAGAGGAGAATAGAGTGAGTCCCATATATAGAGGTTCGGTGAGAAATAAAATCACGTGGCTCCGATAACGTGGCTCTAGCGCCCTGAAGCCTGATCTTATCTATCACGGGAAAGAACGAGCCCTTTATCTACTTACAAATGACAGATAATACTTTGTGGTGGAGTGTAGTTGGTTATCATACAAGTTTAATACGCTGGTGGTCCCCGGTTCGAGCCCGGGCTAAAGCATTCTTTTTCTCATTTGGCACACAATCCTTTTGTTCTTCATTTACAATGCCATATATTTCATTAGCTCCAATCGGCTACTCGTCCATTCATAGGGTTAGGCAATCCTTAGACTAAACTAGTGGAAGGAACAACAAGAGAGAGTGAGAGTGGTTATTAATACAGTTAATAGCATAATTTATTAACACGAGTGAGAGCCTGTAACTTGTTATCCTCTATAATGGTGATAATGATGTGGAGAAAAGGGGAAGAGAAAAGAATGAAATCCATTAAGAATACTCCATTTTCTCAAGGTTGGCCAGCCACTACCACACCCGCGAGCTGGCATAGTAGTTAGTCCACCTTTGCACGGGCGAGGCTGCCTACCTGAGTTCTTGTGGTGAGCTGCCAGACGCTGCCAGATCATAAAGATGAATGCAAGAAACAAGCTTATCCAAGCAAAAAAACTTCCCGAGTGAGTCATCAGGTGCAAGAAAGCTTTCCACTTCACTTTGTTTTTTCCTCAGCAGTGTGTTATGTCTTCGCGTGAGTTTGACTCACCATCATTACCATCCTGAATTCGACTACAACCACAATGACAAATTCTTAAATGCCCATCACGCGTTACTCCGCCTCCAATCTACTCGAGTGTCAAACCGAAACCCAGACACTTTGTCTGGGAATAGCTGTGGGTGCTTCAAGTTTGATTAGGGGTGAGAGTTATAAGAGCTTCTAGATTTCCTTGATGGTACCTTCGACATGAAGTTCAGTAATCAGGAACACGAGTTCAGAAGCACCAGAAATCCCAATCCAAATTACGATTACCAACAAAATGTCTATCCATTTGCTCTCTCTCCCGGCGGAGACGCTTGACTCAATAACAAATTATCTTCCTTATCCTGTCGATGCACTGAACCTGTCCATGACCTGCCGCTATTTCAGCCAACATCTGAGCACACAACGTAACAACAAGTTCTGGCACAAAATGTTCTCCAATGGTCAGTCGGGGACCATATATGTACTCGGGGGGTGCCTTAAGTCGGGCGACACCCATATATGGTAACCAGGGCTTTTCCTCATACTAACTCGTTTCTTGGCATTTTTTTGTATGGAGGAAAAAAATCTGGCGACACCCAGAATAGGCAATAAGCTAAGACTTTTTGTGGCACCGCGCCCGACTTACCCTTGTACCCGAGTACACCACCCTGACACTGACTCGTTTTTGGTTAGCAATCCGGGGTTGGTGTATGAACCTACCCAAGACTATAAATCCTATGTTCTGCGCGCCTTGTTACAGAACGGGTGTCAGTTTTGCCTAAGGCATATGGTGCCTTCCAACAACCAAAAAGGCCGAGACTCGCGCCTGTGCCGGGTGCTTGGATTTAAGATTTGCATGGGATGTTTGACGGAACACACCACCAGTAGGGCGCCCTTGCCTCTTCTCCCGCTTGAGCGAACCTGCTAACGCAAGCTCCAAAAGCTATAAGCAAATTCCGGGGCTTGGGCCTAGACATCTCCACAAACCCGTCCAAATCTAGCACCCAGGAAGTCTATAATATGAGGACCGGAGAGCAAGATCTCCGTGACCTTCTACAAGAAATTTGACATCGAATCACTTTGCATCGCGCAGTTCGGAATAGGCCTAGCACACCTACAGCGACGGAAAGAGGAAGAAAAGCTGGCTAAGGAAGCTGCTAAAAAGGCAAACCCATCCCCACTTCGGAAGCTCCGTGACTAGGCCAAGTCCACCATCACCGAGTCCGTGTGGACCATCGGGAATGAGGAGGATTACAAATATCCCCGTGGGCGCTGGGGCAAGGACGTTACGAAGGAGCAACCCCTCGCCTGGCTGTTCCTGCGACAGGAAGATGAGGATCCGCAGAATACCAACGTCACCGGGACCCTGACCGCTACCTCACGACCATCCGTGGCAAGACGACTTTGGCTAACAAGGACGAGTCATAGTTTGACTTGGTCGCCCGGGATTTGCTGGAGGGGTTAACGGATTGGCATTCCGCCAAGGATGGGTATCGTGCACTTGCGTTCTCGTGGCATACGGAGAGGATTACCGATATCTTTGAGCAACTTCCGTCCGATATGACGGCCCACCACCACTAGTATCATTGTTGGTATGAGCATTCCGACGGGCGCTGCACCCACCACCATGAACTACAGAATTATCTGTTGCACATGGAAGCGGAGCATCCGGTGTTCTATTGGTCTTCTAAAGAGTGGGAAGGGTTGCCCCAGGGAGCTTAACCTTAGGACCAAGTTGCGACTTTTTATCTTTCGGTTTTTGTAAAGGAAGCAGGTTTTAGACTTCTCATGAACATCACGAATATCATCTCTTTCTGGCCATTTTTCTCCCTCAATCTTTTTTTAAACCTTTTTTTTTTTTGGCTTCCTCGATCCATCTTTTTTTATCACTCGATTTCCTGAGATGCGTGTATCGTACAAGTGTCTATTTTGTAAGTTCGTCAGTCGATATCACTTTCAAGTGTTAAAAGGTAGCCTCAACTAAGAGGCTATTCCAAAATTTCCTCCTCTTCCGTGCTAAATCAGTGCTCGGAAAAAAAAATTCGAACCGTGCGGGGGCCCTCATGGAACGGTAGGATGCCTTCCAAGAGAACCGAGCTAGACAAGGCGGTGGAGTGCCGTCTTCAGCAGGGCAAATTGAGCGGCGGATGGCAATGTCCAGTCTGAGAGCTTTGCAATGACAGCGGCTATGTGAGATGGCAGAAGGTGGAAGGGCTGCCCTGAGAGGGGGAACATACCCGGGTATGTTAGAGGACTGTTGGGGGCAACGAATGACGATATGTGATGGGGGGGACATCTGGTAAATTAGAGTAGAAGTCATGCTGTACCGAGGGGGGGACAATAGAGGATGACATGAGTTGTACGGGCAATTGCCGACGAGCGCCCTATAGGTATAGGGCGCCCTTGTTTATAACAAAAGGCAGACTACGGCTAGCAATCCGTCCAACCCAAAGACGGACGGATTAGGGCATTCGGAAAATTATCCCAAGTCGCATCCGAGAGGAGGAGAAAACTGTACGGGCACACATCCAAGATATGAACTAAGGGAACTGAAAACCGTCATAATCCTTGGCGCCTGCTTGGGAAGTTCAGTACTTTATGAATCGGCAAATAGATCGTGGTAGACTCGGTTTCTAAGCGCCTACCCTGCTCACAAAGGGAGGGAAGAATCCGGGTGAGAGGAAGGTAAACTCTATTCATTTCACATCCTGGAGGTTTGCCATGTGAGGAATGAGCAGTGAAGATGTGCCCGGTAGAGCTACTCTCAGCCCGGATTTAATAGGAAAGGATGAAGGAATACCGGTAGGACGTTTGCTGGTTTTCGCGAGGGGGATATGCTAGAAGGCTGAATTTCGCCGGGATTGTTTCTACCTTGGCTTAGGAGTGACAGAAAATGTGTTGCGACGAGCCCCGGGGCATACCGTTCTCTGGGAACTCGAATGAGTGGATCGCTTTCTAGAAAACCTAAGATCCCCTGTGAAAAAGGTGAAAAAGACACAAAAAATCGTGTTTTTAAGATGGATACAAGGGGTTGGGAGAGTAATGATACCAGGCCTTACTATAGATGCAACTCCAAGAGGCTAGCATGGCCACTTTATTCGAACCCCCGCGGTACCGCCATTTAGTTGGGAGTTTAATTAGAACATTGAGAAACCGTTAAGCCTAGAGGGCAGTGGCATGGAAGTGTGGAAACGAGTAGTCAGCGTGCCGAACGTATGATAACAGCTTGCTTTTGCGTCAACTTGCTGCAAGTTTTGAAGTACAGTATTGTGATTTTCTAAAAGGTCGTCGCAACATCCCAAGTGAGAAAAAAAAATTGAGTAGGAAAGAGCACAGTATTCTTTCTCTATCTAAGCACCCAAAAAAACTCTCTCGTACAAGGTCCGGCAAGAAGTTATAGGCCACGTACAGTACCAGTCGCGTACAAGTTAATAATTACTGTGGGCGATAGAGAGGCAGGATGCAATGCTGCAGACATCATACCCTCTTGAACAGTGTGGTAGGACGGCACTGCCGAGCCTCTATGCGGCTGGATTACCTTAGTTTTGGGATCCGATCGTTTACTCTTTTTTGTTAGCCAGACCCGACATTTTCCCGCCAAAACTCCAGCTGGTGAGGTTGCTACGATTTATCTGTCCCTTGCAGGAATACACTCGATGAGCATCCCACCAAAAATCAGCCACAGCATGCCCGGACGAGTGATAATACGCTACACCTGAAGCTTACATACCCTATCAAATCGCCCTACGGCGGCGGTACTTGTGCCTTGGCGGGGGAATAAGAAGTCATATTGTGCCTTATCAGGTCTACGTGACTGTTGTATTTATCAGCCACACTCGTATTTACTCGGCTGGAATCTTGTATATATCTAGCTCGAAACCTCCTATTTTCCTTCACCTAGGTACCCTTTTTCACCTCATTCCCTTTGCCGCCAGCAATCCCACACAAGACCCTACTACCTAAAGAAATTAATCAAACATTCTTCATTTGTCACCTATCCAAAGAGCTTCTACTTTTACTTGTCACCCTCTCATCAATACTGGTACCCCAATTGATACCAATCTTTTCATCACGATCCCATCGATCTGTAGGAATTTTCAGTCAAGAGGAACCAGGCGAGATTTCCCGTTCATTTGCATGTTCATCTTTTTGTTTTAAAAAGACTCTGGATGTGAGGCAAATGCGGTTACGGACCAACCAGATTGCTAGGATTTGACTCTGGATGCGAAATCGCAAAGTCCCTATTGTATCGTTAAACTAATCAAGGAGAGTAGCATCATGCCGTCTAAGCCGACCAACGTATCGTTTCAGGACCTTGATCTTCAAAAACTTAGCGCTAAGGAATTGCAGAAGTGGTGTGAGGTCAAGCATCTACCGAAGAACGGCAGGAAGGAAGAGTTAGTCAAGCGTTTGGAAAAGTGCAAAGTCACGGAGAAGGAGGGAGGGGAGGATGGGGCACACTCGAGCCGCAAGGGGCGGATCCCGGACACGCCGGAAAGCTTAGAACCCGCGGAGCGTGATGCAGTGGTTGTGGCGAGCAGAGTGGTTGGGGACGACGAAGAAATGATTATGGGTGCAAGAGACGCATTGGGAGCTGTGTTGGAGCAAGATGAGATTTACGTTGATCATGATGTCGTGCCGCTCGCTGTGGGAAACACCCGGGGATTGGGGCTGGCCAGCCTCCCTCACAGAATGGAGATTTTAGAAGCTACCATTGCGTCCCATGGAAAAACATTAGCTGATCACTCTTCGCGGATTAATTCCTTAGAACATCGTGTCGAGCATTTTACTTTGTCTGACGAGTCGTATAAGCTTCTACGTCATCGCTTTATCGTTAATTACAAAAAAGCAAAGTTGGGGCAGATCGCAGACTCAGATAAGAAATACATACAAGACGGAGATCTAGTAGGACACGGGGGGGATGCGAAGGCTGACTCCGAGTTGTATCGCGACATGAAAGCCCGAGACGACTTTCATGTATTCAAAAGATTATACGGCTTCTATCCTCAATATTTGTGGTCGATAAGTATGCAATCAATCATTTACTAACTTATTAAATTAATAGAAAATAATGCTAACCTTCCCAGCACACCCGGAGACGATTCACATACTTAACACACACGCGACTATCGAAGCCGATACTCGCCAAACCGCTACCCCTAGATTTTACGAATTGTTTAATGACTTTGTTCGGGAATTTGAAGGATCCAATTTTAACACAGGATATCTGGAAGGGAATCCAACATTAGTCACTAAGGCTTATGGAGAGTTTCTTCGTTGTCATCAAAAGGAGGTTAAGCAAGTAAAGAAGAGTCAGGTGTAATGCTGGAATGGGACGCCTACTACGCTCCTAAGAAAATCTGTATGGAGCGCGAAATTGAGGTGGTCCTGAAGGATAAGGTGGTTGTTGACACCGAGGATCACAAGAACTCGTTTCAAGAGCTCTGGGTGTTTTAATGTTTTAGACCGCCTTTTTGTCTATAGATATTTGTGTACAACTAGTTTTTCAATGCTCCCCAACAACTTTTCCACAATGACAATAACTCTTTCAACACCACAACTACCTACAACTACACTACCCCGGATGATGAGTCTAAAATACTAGCGTGGCTGTATCCGTAAGAGCCATGGGTCTGGCATCGAGATATCGGAACCGAGTGGGTGGATGGTATAGGAGCCTGGCTGCTGGAAGCTAAGGAATTTAGACAGGATGCATCTGATCATGAGACCTTATCCTGCGATGACGATCCAGGAGTGGGAAAGAGCTACATCATGTAAGAGAGAATGTCCCATTGCCGCAAATCAAAGAACGGTATTGCTGATAGGTTGCGATAATAGCTTGTTAGTTATTGGAAAATTGTGCGATGAGACCAGTAAGGAAGATACTGCTGTCCTATGCTTTTACTTCGACTTTGCCGCCCGGAATAAGCAGTCACCCGTGAATGTGCTCGGCTCCCTGCTGAGACAACTCGTTAGAGGACTGGAGAAAATTCCCTAAGCTGTGGTCCAGGATTTTCAGAAGCAGAAGAAGGGTATTGGGAGTAGCGGGCTACAAGCTTTGGGAATTTTGAAGATATTCCAGGAGATCACAGCTACAAAGCGTGTGTTTATATTTGTTGATGCACTTGGCAAATGTCCGCCGGAGCATCGAGTAGTAGTTCTAGAATCACGGCGACAGATTCTGCAGAGGTCACCGAATACTCGCTTACGGGTATTTATAACTGGAAGACTACAGGTGCGGAGCGAGGTGGAGAAGAGATTAGATGGAGCGGTAAATTTTATGTTGATACAGCCTACGAAAAATGGTGTGGTTAGATATCTGCGCGATAAACTTAGGAATGACACTATCCCGGAGATAATGATCAGCATTAGAGTCCGAGATTACGGGGAGCATTCTTGAAATTAACACGGAAACGTATGTAGAAACGGGCGCAGGGGAAAAGCTACTTGAAGTTTATGGCTGATAAATTTGGATCTAGATTCCTGCTCGCTTCTCTCCATATCAAAGCAATCCTGCGAGGGACCACCATTGCTCGACGGAAGAAAGCACTCGAGTCAATAAAAGATGGTGCGGGGTTAGGGGATGCATATGGTGTTACGCTAGAGCGTATAAAGACTTAGGACGAAGAAAAGGCAAAACTTTCGATGGCCACTCTCACAGTGGTCTGCAATTCGGAACGGCCGCTAAAGGTGGATGAGCTATGCCATGCGCTGGCAGTGGATATAGGAGCTACGGATTTGGATCCTGAAAACATTCCTTAGATAGGCACTCTGCTACATCGCTGCCACGGCTTGATCACGTTTGATAAGGAAGCTTTGATTATGCGGTTAATCCACTGTACCGTCCAACAGTATCTTTGCAATTATCCAGATCTCTTCAATAAGCCTCACACGATACTCGCAGAAACCTACTTGACCTATCTAAACTCACAACAGGTCAAGGATCTCGCACCTCGGATCTCCCCCAGACTATCAAACCGCGCCATTCTTCAAATATTCTTCGAGATACTGGGGAGCGCATGCGGAGGGGGATATCTTAGACCTTACAAGGACCGTTGCGCTGGAGCTATTGGGCCAGTACGAAGACCACGCGGCTGTCATATCGCTTTTAGAGCAGGTTTTGCATCCCAGCCCTGCCGGAGATATCAATACTTATTCCCTCTTTGGACTGCATGGCACATTGTTCTCAGAGATCGTTGAACTTGTGACTGCAATTACAAATGCTGCGAAGAAAGTAGGTCCTGAATTCTCATTGCCCCCCATAATCTATCTAAACTCACTCTTTTGTTCTAGAAAACTCCGGGGCACCAAGGTTGATAATGCCGGCTCCACTTCCGACACCGGTGCCGATACAACTGCTCAAGCGCGGACTAATGCCTAACCATCAGGAAAAATCGTCCATACCCCTTGCCACGGGATGTTACAATGATGGTAGGGAGAGCTGTACTTGATTGGTTGAGCACTATTTGCTGAAGCAGTTTTTTTTTTTTTCATTTCCGGGCACTTGGTTGTTTAAGTTTTATTCTTTGTTTTTTCCTTTTCTTCTTTTCTTTTGGTTTTTCTTTTTGTTCAGTCCCAAATCTGCATTTGAATTATTAGAGGGATCAATTACCAGTAATTTCGTAACACTAACCTTGACGATTGCTTTTTTGGACTACTAAACACACTTGTTCGTCGCCCGCCCAGTTTTGTTGCAACTACGTTGGGCGGAGAGAGCTGCTGTTTCCAGGGCTGGTTAACCTTTGTAATGTTCTGTGGCTTGTGTGGCTTGCCTTGTGTGACTGTTTTCTCAGAGCAGGGTATAAGCAACACGTTCCACACCTTCTCTCCCTTTCTCACATAACTACTTCTCGGCCTTCCATAATCAACAATACCATAGAGCATCTGCCCCAACACACCTACTTCAACCTTGGGCTTCTGTCTCTGCAGAAACTCTGTGCAGGCTGTTGAGACGCCATCACTGGCTGAAGATACCCAACCATCCTATTTGCGTTAGACCACAGTATAGACAGACTACTATGAACTCTGCTCTCAGTCCATATTTGGGTAACGCACCTTATGTCAACTATGGAGATTTTGTAAATACACCGCTATTATGGGGTGAGGTGAGGGCCGACACCGCAGATATGGAAGATGTCAGAATGCAACTCTGGTTGGCTGCGAAGAGTGGATATGAGGAAGTTGCAAAGTTGCTATTGGAGTGAGAGGATATCAGTCCCAACGAAGTAGACACAAAATATGGCAGGACGCCCCTCTCTTACTCTCAGGACAGAAGGATATAAATCACAACAGTAGCAACGCGAGATCAGGCCTAACACCACTGGCATGGGCTGCGAAGAAAGGGCACAAAGGTGTAGTGAGTGCTCTATTGCAGCGGGTAAATATCGATCCCAACAAGGCCGTGACCAAAAATGGCAGAACGCCGCTCTCGTGGGCTGCTCGGGGTGGCCACAAGAGTGTAGTGATCTTACTCTTAGGACAGAAGGATATAAATCCCAACACTAGCGACGCAAGATCAGGCCTAACACCACTGGCATGGGCTGCAAAGAGAGGGCACAAAGGTGTAGTAAAGGCTCCATTGCAGCGGGTAAATATCAATCTCAACGCGGTTGAGAAGAAAATCGGCAGAATGCCACTTTCATGGGTGGTGGAGAATGGGTATGAGGCAGTAGTAAGGTTACTTTTAGGACAGGAGGATTTGAACCCTAACATCGCAGACACCGATTTTGGCGAAACACCACTCTTGTCGGCTGCGCGGAAGGGGCATGCGGAGGTAGTAAAGTTGCTTTTAGGACGGGAGGATGTGAATCCTAACATTGCAGACACAGAATTGGACGAAACGCCGCTCTTGTGGGCTGTGAGGGGGCGACATGAGGGAGTAGTAAAGTTGCTTTTGAGACTAGAGGATGTCAATCCCAACATTGCTGGCACCAAATACGGCAAATCACCACTCTTGTTGGCTGCAAGGGGGGGACATGAGGGGGTAGTAAAGTTGCTTTTAGGACAAGAGAATGCCGATCCTAACATTGCAGACACTGATTTGGCGAAAGACCACTCGGGTGGGCTATGTGGGAGGGGCATGACGGAGTAGTAAAGCTGCTCTTGGGATGAGAGAATCTCAATCCCAACATTGCTGGCACCAAATATGGCGAAACGCCACTTAACTGGGCTGCTGCGAATGGTAATGAAGGAGTCGTAAAGTTGGTATTAAAGAAGGAGGATAGACTTGGTACAACTATAGAAGGTGGTGGCTACCAAACGGCAGTCAACCGGGCTGCACAAGGTGAACACTACGGGGTGGAGGAACTACTATTAGAGCGACATCACGCCAGTCATAACACCCCCGATATCGGATATTCTAAAACCCCACTCTTATGGGCCGCGGAAAACGGGCATAAGGCAGTAGTCCAAGCTCTATTGGAGAAACAGGATATCAATCCCAACACCAGAGACTCAATATTTGGCCGAACACCACTCTGGCGAGCTGTAAAGAGCGGGCATGAAGAAGTTGTAAAGATACTCTTGGAACAAGACTATATCAACTCCAACGCCGCAGACACTCTATTGGGTCTAACACCACTTTTGTGGGCCGCAAGTAACGGGGATAATAGAGTAGTAAATTTGCTTTTGGGACACGAGGAAATCAATCCTAACATTGCTGACAGGAGGTTTGGCCAAACACCTCTCTTCCTGGCGGCGAATAGAGGCCATAAAGGAGTAGTAGGGCTGCTTTTAGGACGGGAGGACATTAATCCCAACACTGCAGACACCATTTTCGGTCGAACACCCCTCATGTGGGCTATAAAGCAGAAGCATAAGGAGATAGTAAATTCGCTATCGAGACCATGTCAGATCCGGTATCCATGATCTCTGTAGGGTAATAGCACCCGAATTACCGATGGCAGGTGGATGTTAAACAATTTAGTCTTTAGCGCATGCACATAAGCTTCCCTACCTGTCATAATAGATATCAATGCAATCTTCGAGGCACTGCTTTTCTAATCCATCCCGCTGACTTCCAAAAATTGTGAGTCTATCCCATTGGTTAGGCTTTCGGAGCTAAAGCCCTTCTTCTCAATCTGCTAACCCTATGGGAAGCGCTATTGGCGGCTTCAACGATATATTTTTGTGGGGGATCAATGGTAATTGCTCAGTGGTGGAGTACAGTCGTGTAACAAAAGTCCTGGCACCCCCGACCAAGTGACGAGTCATGAATGCCTCTAAACACGACTTTATATCTCCTTCCTCAGTCTAAAATGCTGATGAAGAATAGAAATTACAAGCTTCTGTTTCTCGTGATCGCATTTCTGGTTTGAAAACGCGTTATGTGGAGTGGTTGAGGGGAAGCAACCTGAGGGATAAAATTTTATAGGGTGCCAGGACTTTTGTTACACGACTGTACATTTCCTTTATAACTTTTATGTTTTGTCACTCTTTTTCAGTAGTTTTCTTTGTCGCTTATTACGAACCCAAGAGGGGCGGTAGGTATATCTTCTATACAAATGCAAGTACCTTTCATCAGAACTTAAGTCCTCAGTTGCATGCAACACATCCCGCTTTAAGCCTACTCTCAGCATAATTTCCACCAATAATATTTTTTTAATTGGCCGCTAGCAAAATAAAATCATTGAATTTTGCTACTTTATTCTACCTAGTGCTATAAAGTTGATAGAAAGGGTCCGTGAGACTAGGTCGCTGACATGTTTGATTGTTGGTTGCGTACTTGGCCTGAAATTGTCGGGTGTGCCTTCGTAGCCTTAAAACACAAAAGCAAAGGCTGTGTTGGCTTCGGGGGGTATGGCTTAATGTTTTTCCATTATAAAGTTTCCTCCCTTGTCTTTCCTTTTCTTTCTATTCCTTTATTTTCTCATGCTACCTGACCACTCCTTACTGGCCCCAACACAAATTACTCTCACTCACTTGAGCCACTTCGCTTCACTCCCAAAACCCATCAGCCCCGTCATTACCTCCATTGCAACGACACATCTATTCCTAACGGTCCCCCACTGCCCCACTTCTCCCCCCATTGAATAGTTAAACCTCTTCCCCCAACTGTGCTCCAATCTATTTCCTTATAGCTGCCGTACTGGATTCTCCTCCAGATCAATCCTCGACCGATATGGCAGGAGCAGCAAGCGCGCGAAGCTCAACCGGACATCTTGTTTTGGTCCAGTTCTTATTGCCCACCTAATCGGAATTCCATGTGATTCTGGAATAGCCCTTCAAAATTGTTATGGGATCCTGATAAGCCTGGAAACCTTACCCCCAATGATGCCTACAATTTTGCTATCCTCCCTTCGGTTCCCCCGCCTGTCCTGAAGCAAGCAAGCCACTCAAGCTTCTTGGAATGACCCTGCTACGCCCTCTTGGCATCATGGCAGCCTCGGGCCTCTGGGGAGGAGGTCGCTTTCACCAATTTCAAATACCGCATTGCATCACATGCCGAGATCCGCATCCGCGCGACCCCCTTCTGGACGACTGGCCTCTCCTCCCCCGGTTGCTCTCAACCAGATCTCCAACCAAATAACCAATGATACCGGTGTCCCACTTGGTTTGAAACATGCCTATACCAAGCTCTCAGATGACACACTTATGAGATTAGGCGGAGTTTCGCGAATATTGCCGGAGTGCAGGCCAATTACGACTTTTGAGGGGGAGTATATCCACGCTGGCACTGGGGAGTCAGTAACGAGCAGAGGGTGTATGAGATCGCAGAGGGACTATAGTAATGTCGATGAACGTGCAGTGATTGATTCTTTCGATGAAACCGAGCAGACGAAAGGGAAAGCCGCTGGACTCAGAATTGGTTACGGCCCTAGCAGCAAAAGTGGCACCGCGCAAACGGAGGAGACAGCGGAGAAAGGTCCAGGTTCAAAAAGTTGGGCTATGATCAGCCGAGAGTACCCTGGGATTCTTGTTCTTTTCTGTACCGCCAGCGGTGTCTTATATATACACAAAATTGACTTCCAAAGAAAAACTCTTCGTCTCCAACATCCTTCTCCATTTTCTTCTTTCTTCGTTCCATTCACACCACATCTTAGAAGTTTCCCGAAACTCCTATTCCCTGAATCCCTTCTCTCTGTTTCGTCCTCTTACACGGTTATCCTCATCCTCCGCAAACCCTCACTATTCTCATACATCCGTCCGTCTCCTAACTATCATAGTGTGACACTGGTTCGTTCCAACTCCCAGTAAACCTTAATCCTAGCCTCCTGTCTTCGCTAGTGCCCAATACTAAACTATGTGAAACACCCCTACTGCATCTAACTCCTCAACCAAACATACTACCACTCTCCTAAAACCATACTACTCAATCGTGCAACTCTCTTCTAACAAACTGCTTCTCAGTCGTGTACCATCACGGTTTTAGTAATGTCCGAGATATGGAACCTTCGGGAATTTTCAACACAGGTATGATCAAATTAAGATCAGGATTGGGGGCGATTCTGATGGAGATGGAAGCAAGAGAAAAAAGAACGGATGTAGAATACACACCAGGAAAGGAGCTATTTGTATGCGGGGGACAAGCATGAGTTTACTGGCTGCTGTGGAGGAAGAACATATGTACTCCTGCCTACATTTTAAGGGTGGTCCTGACTCCCCCGATAGAGAATGGTATGACTGTTAGGTACAGTGTTCGCTCCCTCCTGCCCCAGATATCGATTACCCTGTTGGCTAGCATCGCTGGAGCAATATCTACTGCGAAAAATCGACGATCAGGTGTGTATCCTTCTACAAATTTCGATCTAGGATCACCTAACTCTTTGCAAATGCCCTCAGACACAGAAGCGGATGCCCGCGCTCTGCATAGTTCTCAACCAATGGAGATGATCTTCTCTCCTATCACTTCTACACCAGAGACTCAATGTGCTGTTAGGACAATTCTGCGTCGGGAATAAGAGTCGAGATTCAAGGAGGTAGAGGAAGGTAATAGGTGGGTGCGAAAGTATCTTGTTGCCAAGGATTGGAGTGGGACGGCTCAACATGCCCTGGAGTGGACAATCAGGACGGTTCTCACAGATGGTGATACACTGATGGGCATATCTGCCATCAATCAGGAGATGGTGGAAGATTGCTACAAGATTGTTCCGGATGACAGGATAGCGGAAGAATTGAGTCGCCGGGCTACCGCTATGGGAACCAGCCTTGTGGTTATGAATATACCTCATACAGGCGGAACAGGGTCTGCGTTATCCAACATTGGGAATATTTCGGAGCCGAGTAGGGAGCGAACGGAGGCTGAGGGGGGAGTGGCTTGTTGCGGCAGAGGCGATACCTAGGCTTGGGGGAAAGCTTTTAGGGGAGAAGAGGCCTCAGGTCAGGATCGCTGTAGGGGTGATTCACTGCAGGAGTCTGAAGCGTCTTCTCACTGAAATCCTGAGTTTGTAATTTATTTCTCGATATATGATTGTTTGGCTAATATGATGTAGATTGACTTTACCGAATCTACACTTGTGGTCCTTGGTTCCCATGGTATCGTAGTAGTGCTCTAGAGAGATGGGTACTCTAAATTACACCCTGTTAGTATTACATTATAAACTAACTCATCACCTAGCATCATTCTGGGATCCTTCTCGAATTACCTGGTCACTAAATCCTCTGTCCCTGTCATGGTTGCCTGGAAAAAACTTGAGTATGCGAAAAGGTTTGCTAAAACCAACCTCCGGCAGCCCAATAACCTCACGACAAGTGCTCAGCCAGGCCTGCTTTGCGGTACAAAGGTCGACTAACTACTATATAAACTCGTCCAATATATAGTGGTGGGAGGTCTGAGCTTGGAAAAATAGCGCGTTCTTAATGGATTTCATTTTTTTCTCTTTATCTTTGCTCTATGTCAATTGTCATTGTCATTATAAGAGAGGACATCTAGTCACAGGCTCTCACTCGTGTAAATAAATTATGCTATAAACTGTATTAATGCCCAAGCTTAGTCTTTCTTGTTGTTCCTTCATCCAGTTAAAGAGTTCCACAGCCGTATAAATTGACGAGCGGCCGATTGGAGCCAATGATATAGATAGCGTTGTGAATGAAGAAGTAAAAAAAGGATTGACAAGCAAGCCTCGCAATGGGCCAAGTTTTTCAAGCCCAGGCTTGTTCTTTGGGCTCGCTTAACCCCTGTTAACACCAAGTTTTCGACCTAAGCGAGCCCAAAGAACAAGTCCGGGCTTGAAAAACTCGGCCCATTGCGAGGCTTGTTGAGAAGTGAGAAAAACTGAATGATGTTGACCGAGCTCCAACCGGAGACTAGCAGTCTGTCAGACTGGTTGAATAAGCAACTACACTACAAAATCAGATTACTCTCTCTTCAGCCTCGTGAAACAGAAAACGTCGCAGAGAGGTACACTCAATCTAGATCAGTCAGTAGCTAGCTAATTATTGTATTTTGAGTTATAATATTATTATAGCCTGACTAATTTCCACCTTAGCTAGTGATATGATGCATGATATCATACATGAGGAGCAGCTAGGCAACTCTGTTTCTTTCGCTAACCAACTTCTAAATACGAGGCTATTTGTTCCAAGACTAAGATAAACCCGCCCCGCCTCCACCATTGCGGAAACTTCTTTCAACCTCGCTTAATATAGGTATCTAACCTGAGGAAAAACAGAGCACGTTCAAGGGGAGGGAAGTAGATGCTGAATTATCTACCAGGGTCGACACTGACACCCCTCCAGAACCACTCTCCTGCCGAGACCTTCCTGCAGTGATGGAATTTGTTCTCAGAGGGAAGTGCTAAAAGATGTCCGTCGGGTATCTCCTTTTTCTAAAGCCTCACTATCACTTCTACTACCACAAGGTAAAAGGTGTCTCATGGTGTGGCGATGGAATTGTTGAAACCTACTACGGCTGGCCTTGTGTTTCGCACTCTCACTGGAATGTCCCAGTATTTGGAAAACTCTTTTCTACCTTTGACTTATATAGCGGAAACATTGAATATTAGAGATCTAGAACATACTAGCACTAGCTACCTACTATGAGACTTTTTATATATCTGTATTGTTCGAGATATGAGAGAGTGGAGGATTTCCTACTTTTCATTTGGTCCTTTCCTTTTCTGTCTCTATCATTTTGCGCCGACTCTGTCTCTATAAGAGACCCTACTGTTTGCGTTTCTTTTCGTTAGAACTCTCATTCATATCGTCTACTTTCTTCATTCACTCTTTAGAAACAAATGTATTCGGACCCCCCTGCTCGCACAGTTGCTCCTGTACGGAAGTGAATACAACGGTAGTCAGTGAAAAGCCGTCATGGCATTCACCTCGTAACACCGCCTGGCAGGAACAATATATCCTCCGCCATTGGTAATTCCGTTTGTAAAGAGGTATTCTTACCCGCCCCCACCCCTTCTGTCAGCCACTCGCCACACGCAAAATGGGGGAGGGAGGGGGAAAGCGAACCCTATTCCTGTTGTCCGTGTCCCAGTTGCCTGCCTCTTCTCCTTCATGGGAGGAGGTTGAGTCTGTATCTGAGTTTGTGTACTCCTCGCCTGGAGTCTCACCTCCAGAGTCGGAGTCATTGCTGCCATCTTCATCATTTTCGCCATCTTCATCGACGTCCCACTCTTCCAGTTCCCATTTCACCCCGAGCTTTCAAAGCGCGCTGTATATGCACCTGACTACCTCTAGCGGGGAGTTGCGACTCCGAATGCCGGATTGCCAGCGAGTTTGACGCGGGCGCTTGGCTTGTTGGGCGTGGCCGGGTGGTAACGGTGTGAGGCCTTCAATCCTGGTGCTGGAGGATTGGATTCGAGTGTTTATCGGCCTTAGTACGCGGCAGGTTCGTTGTGGATTTATTTGCGGTGAGGATGGTGCTGGTGAGGGTGGAGGCGGAGTGCCCGACATGTATGCTTTGTGGTACGCTGGGAGACTGGTTGGTAGGATGGATATTGAGGAGGAAGGGGAGGGGCTGACATCTCCCGGTGTTGCTACGTCCTCTGGAACGCCTGCGATGCCAAGGTCGTCTTTTGTGCCTGGCAGAGCAAATGGTGAGGCGGTGCGTTCCCGGGTTTGGGGATTAAAGCTCCAAGAATTCAGTGTTTGAGGGTTCGGTGTGTTATGGACACGAGGGGAGGTATGAGTTCCAGGCGGTGCGTGCCATGGGCCTGGCCGGTATGGGCCAAGGCCCACCAAAGCCTGTGGGCTTTATAGTGGCCCGTGGGGCCCGTGGGCTTTTCCCAGATTCTAAATTCTTACCCTAAATTGAAAAAAAAGAAGTAAATATTAGATGAGGAAGCAGGGCTTGTATAAAAGTACTCTTTTTTTTATGTATCATGACCATAGAGGCAAAATTCTTTGTCAATTCTGTACCATGATTAGAGGCAATGTAGCTAGAGAAATTAAACTAGTCATAAAATTGAACAATATTGTTATTGCTGCATCTACAGTTTGAAGCCTGTGTATTATAGTTTGGGTCAATCGAACCTTATTAGTCATAATAAATAATTTTGCTCTGGCACATGGGCCTGGTGGGCCTGGTGGGCCGGGCCGGGCTTTCGTGGGCTGGGCCTACCAATTGGTGGGCTGGACCGGGCTTTTGGTGGGCCGGCCCAGCCCGGCCCATGGCAAGCACTGGTTCCAGGCAGGCGGAGATTGAGTGAGAATGTTTTTGATGTAAGTATTTGAGGGTCAGGCTTTTGTTCATTAGTTTACAACGAACCAAGAATGGGGGAGGGAAGGTGAAGGGTACAATCTCTTATCATCCTCTGATTCTCCCTCACAATCATGTACACATCTTTGATCGCGCTGGGCTCCTCCTTCTTTAGTGCGTCCTGGACATCATCTTTCGCATACCCCACTGTAGACCCCAACTTTCTCACCACCGCTTCATGGAGTTCCCCTTTCAGGCGCTCCGCAGGTCCCCACTTGATGCTCTTCAACGTCGGCAGCCTAGAAAAATCAACGCCTGTATTAAAGAATTCTTCCGGTGGGGGGCGCAGCTATTCCGGAAGCCCTTTGTTGAACCAGGAATCCTGTCGGATATCCGCGACCGTTATGCGGGATGACGGGTTCACCACGAACATTCTTTGAATAAGGTTGCGTGCTTAGGAACTTAAAAAGTGGGGGATTGAATAATTCCCCACTGTGCAAATTGTCAACAATCGCACGTGGTATGAGGCGACATAGAGGGCAAAAAAAACAAAAAGGGGAATATGTCCAATCTTTTTGAATAGCGTGGGTATATAATCGTCGTCGAAGGGTAACCTTCCGCAAAGTAGAACGTAGGGAATAACCCCACAACTCGAAACATCGACTTCTGGCCCTGCATACAACTTCCCAGAGATGACCTCTAGCACAGCATAATTCGGACTGCCCCAAGACCTCTAGAGAAAGTTCCTGTCAGTTATGATATAACTAAGACCAAAATCCGCAATCTTAACATTGAGATAATCGTCCAGCAGCAGGTTCTCCGATTTCAAATCCCTGGGCACAATCTTGTGGCTGTGACAATACTCCACGGCGCAAATTATCAGCTGAAAGAACCGTCGCGGACAGTCCTCTGTCATTTTCCCATTCGTGACAATATGCTCGAAAAACTCTCCGCTGGCGTACTCGATAACCATAATTATGTCGTTCGGTGTTGTTATCACCGTATACCTAAATCACTCGTCAGCACCTCCCCCCTCCATCGATGGGAGAATTCTCCTTTTTCGTAGATGGGAACAAACAGCTTAATGATGTGCAGATTCCTCAACAACTGCAAGTAGGCAATCTCCCTCTCCACCCGTCCCACCAGATCCCTATTATTCAACATCTTCCTCGAAATAATCTTTAAAGCGACCTTCTGCCCGGAAACCTGGCGCATGGCCAATTTCACCTTTCCGAAGGACCCCTCGCCATTGGTCTTGATGATATTGTACTGCCCGAGCCGGTGCTCCGTGTCCGGTTTGTGTACATCGTGGTGGCGGGGCGGCCTTTGCTGCTGGTGGTGGTGGTACTGCTGCTGGTGAGAGTGCGATTGGGATTGAGATTGCTGGTGGTGC
>Ga0307509_10004882_pt1 | contig 19007 bp, 13 predicted proteins | sample 10_EM_MG_FD_202245 | JGI IMG/M metagenome (GOLD analysis project Ga0307509, IMG submission 202245) | Populus trichocarpa ectomycorrhiza microbial communities from riparian zone in the Pacific Northwest, United States - 10_EM | ecosystem: Host-associated > Plants > Roots > Unclassified | place...
TAGAGTATGTCCCGAGAGGCTGGCTATGGGTAGCGCCCACTTAGCCAACCATCGGCTACATCTCACCGGGGGAGCTTGCATGTCAATTTATCACATTGGATAGTCGCGTAGATTAAATGATGGACTGTATAGCTTGTATAGACGAAACTGCCACTGGGCCAGTGAGTTCACCACCTAGGTATTGACTCCGGTTGTTGTCATAACAGCTAGCCACTGGTATGACTTCGATAGGAAGAGTTTTTCCACCTGCGGTTGTATTGGAGAAGCATTGCAGAAACTCATATCCTATTGACGGAGTTAAGTATACCCGAGTTGGTCCGACACTTCCGACAGGATAAATCCTGATGGAGGGTAGACCTCGGACACACCCTGAGCAGGACAGGGTGCTCGCACCAAGGTCCCAAGTAGTGGTGAATGTCAAAGGCTTAAATCTGATATCTACTTAAAGTTTAAGCGTTTGGCATTCTACTTCGACAACCAACTTTTCCTCGCGAGAACTAAATTGAGTGAAGCTTCGAGCTTAACTATATTAAGTTTTACCGTTGATTCTTCTGAATTATTTTTACCTCATCTTTATCTTCTACTTTGAGCGTTTGGTGCGGTCGGAACCTTAGAGTGCACCTCTCTATAGGGTGCCCCCGTTACACTGAGTATTCCAACCATTTTGTTGGCCCAAGCAGTTTGATTCAATTGATTCATCTACGAACAAATAACACCCCTTGGCACAGTGAGACATCAATTACATAAGGGAATGTAAGCCAAGTACCATTCCTACCATTTGAGAATAACATTAATAACTCTCTTCATCTAGTACATCCCACGCAGCTGCCTTGTATATTCCGAGTTTACAGCGAGATTCCAAGAAGAACTCTCACACATTCGGGAACCCGTCGCCCGGCAGACAAGGGATCTTAAGCAATCATTAAACCCCCGTGGGCCCACATGTCGACTCATATGATAGGGAACTGACATAGTGATGTATGTAATAAACCTAGATCCTGAGGCTGTTGAGCACCCACACTTCCAACCTGCCTTCGAGGATTCAAGATATATATAGCCAAACTATAGAGTAATGTGAAATAGTCATCATGAACATCTAACTCAAACAAGGACTATATCTGGTGACATTGCCTATGCAAAATGGTGATGTGGATTCAAGCAGCCACATGGCGCGACTGTTGTCTATGCTACATGGGGCAAGCAAATAAAGTCCTATATCATAGCTCGCCTCCTACACCCTGGTCGCCTAACCGCATCGCAAGTCAACTCAATTATATCTTTGGCGCGCAGCCTTTCACCAGTCAAGGAGCCTATTGGGCTTATCAACGCCAACACCACGCGGAAGGTGTTGCGGAGGTCAGCGGTCATTTGAAGATTCTGGTTCAACATTGGGCCAAGAAACACTAGACGGCTAATGACGGCCAAAAGGCCTAGCGTGATATCCGCGGAGACGTAGCAGAAGCTCCAGGTAAGTGTTTTCCATTATTATTCCATTAGCACCTCACAGACAGCTGTTCCTAGTGCCTCAGTCCGATTGGCACTCACCATATTGCTCCCGTGCTTTGAGAATGTATATTATTCGTGCAATAGGTGTGCCGGCTACCTGCTTCCTTTCCTCGGCCATAAGTTGTTTGTAAAAGTGCCTCACAGGGGAATCGCCAGTGGGGTTCTTGCTAAAGTGAGCATGATGAATCTAGTCCCCATAGTAAGAGGGTAAGATGTTGAGGAGGAAATTTGATGCCCCTACTATGTAATTGGTGCGACAGGGGAAAGTGCCCCCATTCAACGTCAGAAGCCTGAAGATCCACTTCCCCTCGGGCAGCTCATGTTGCTGAATAGGAATGAGGACATTTGTGCGTGATTCCTCGCCCACAATAGCTGTGATCCCCTGGACCAAATGGTTCTCGAGTCACGTTCCAAAGATGGAGAGGGCGAGGACATAACCCCAGCGTCTTCAATCGGGAGTTATCCCTTTTATATCTGCGACATCTGGGATGACTCTGCTGGAGGAGAAGGGTTTGTGGAGCCAATAGTGGAGGAAGAGTCTGTTGACTACAAGGAATACCTAGAGGCCTAGCTTGGGGAGGGAACTCGGGTACCTCCCAATGCCGGCATGCTGTTTCTGGAGGACAGGAACGTATATATCTAAACCAAGGAGTCAGTCAGCAACAATTCACATCAAAATGGAAGAGCTAATTGCAGATGTAGGTTAAGGCACACGGAGATCCAGGCCACTAAACAAGCCTGGGGAATATTCCATTATCAATTGAAGTCCCGGTGAGCTCTAATGCAATGGCACCGGCGTCGGGGATGTCCTCCTCAAGCCCAATTGCACCTTCCGAGTTGGAGAAACTTCGAGCTCTGCGCGAAATTGGCCAGTAGCACCTCTGGATGAGCCATTTTCTGGGTAATGCTGGGCTCGTAGGCGTGTGGCCTTAAGGGCACGATGCCACCGAGGACTCACCGCCTGCCTGTCTATCTATGTTTTGCAGCAAAGGCCCAGTCGCACCTCCCACCACACCGCTTGCTGGGCCAGATCACACGAATTCTGAGAGACCGCTTGACCATACCTCTTCACTGCCAGCAGTACTGTCACCTACTACCAATATGTTCCCGACACGGCCACCACTCACGGTATCACCCCCAGCCCATAGATCCTTAATCCCTAGATCTGCGCACGCCCCAAACTGCTCCCAAAATGCATCAGAAGTTTACCCTTCCTTGAGAGGGCCTCCTTTGAACAGCAAATAAGTCCAGATTTGCTTGTATCAGGTATAACCGTTTTTTTTCATTTTTACCCCAACCACCTTAATGTACACTTGATTCTTTTTTCTTGTCGAGTCATAAATTTTCAGCTTCAGATTTGTATCTAGTACTGTAAAGAACACAATAATCATACCATTGCGCCCTTACTTCAGCTGCTCTTGTCCTTAGTTCCGCTTATTAGAACTTGGCTATTACAGAGGATGCAGGACACAAAAACTGATATCCAGACAGTTAGTGGTATTGATTCGACAGCAGCGAATCAGGTTCAATTAATCTAATCTGCATTCGGCATGGCGGGTGTCTTGCTAGAATTGGTGTCGCTAACCGAGACTCATTGTCCTTAGTTTTTGCCAACGCCGAGACATCAATGACACCCCCTCCATTACCAATGCCCGGATCAGGTTGAATGTTTTTATATCATAGTCTAGACAAACATCATACCTTGAGCACGTCCAGAGTACGAAGATCATGATGAACAAGCAGGAAAACCCCTTTTTGCAGACAAATAGTTTCTTCAATAGCGAGTGACTCTATGTGATTCCCACCGTCCCCGACCCACTCCGAAGTCCAAGCCTATAAGACCTGATGCATCTCCTTCATCAAAACAGCAAACTCTTCTCCTTCACCATCCAATTTATCATATCTTTCTACCTCCTGATTCCTATCGCATAATATATCACATTACACTCATCAAACTTCTAGTCTTCAAACATGAGACAACCAGAAGCCAACTCACACAGCCAACCCACTCCATGGGTGGGCAATCAGAATGGACGGAGAGGGGACATCGTACAGGATGATAATGCAGGTATATCAGGAACACGGCTGATTGAATCAGGCAGCTCTCCCAGGGTACAGTTGACGTCTCAAAATTCTTCCCCATTGCGGAACGGAAGGCCTCTTCTTGTGTGACAAGCAAAGTGCTCCCGCAAGGGCACTTATCATACAGTAATGTATAACGAATAAGAGGCAGCTGAGGATAAGAAGGAACAACAAAGAACACAAATTTCTGATCTGAGGGAGGATAGCTGCGATGAGCATGAAAGCTCCCACGTATCTAATAATAACGAATTGGACACTGAGCCAGACCCAGTCGAGAATGAAATTGCCGATGGAGCAACATCAGTAACAGGTCGTCAGTGACACACCATGGAGAAATGAATCTGCAACTGGGTAGTAACTATCCCAATTTCCACCACCTCGGGATCGCATGAAGCAACACTCGTCAGATGTACCCCTGCCACCCCGGCACGAAAAATCTGAAGTAGTACATACACTACAGCGATGATCTGGTTATCTGCGGTATCATGCTATTTATCAACATTGGCTACACAGAGAGTCACAACATCGGCAGTCCAATGTTCAAGTCCTCTGGGTGACCAAAGCAAGTCTCGATATGAGCACATATAGCCCATTATCATATTACAAAGTACTACAGCTACCGGACCACAGGCAGTTGTTGTAGCCAGGGCCAAGGGACTTATTCCCTTGTACACCTTTTTTGATGAACCTCTCTATGGGGCAGTAGCATTGACGACTGACGTTCAAAGTGTTTGGCTTCAGATGCTCAATCACATATCCAATACAGGAAATATAGAAGCATCAGAGGAAAGCATAAAATTGGTAAGTAGACTTAATTAAAATGAGAAGAAGGCTTGGGGAGCTAGTACAAACCTTTCCAGATACACCAAAAACACTCTTGTGTGAGATCCCAGTTTGTATACCATGTAAAGCTTGAGATTGTAAAATTATACGATCTTGCACAAGACTCAACGGCAATTGCGCGCCTTGTGGACCACGAGCTGGAAATGGATAGATTCATGTACGCACAGACTGGATATGAGGGGCATTTATGCTCATTAAGGAATACGACCGGTTCTGTCGCAACTAATCTGACTGAACTAAATGCTTCAAATGACAAATCGATTTCTAGGGCCACAGATCCACGATGCAAAATGGGCAAAGTACTTCCAGGGGAAGAAAATGGGTGGGAATCTCGATTCAGAATTTCTTGACCCTATCAACGGCACCATGATTTGCTTAATGTGTGCTATAATCTGCCATACACTGCGAGTATAGCAGACTGGAGGATATAAGGAACAGGTCGACTTCAAACCTGATGCTGTTCGAGGTGAGACAAAACCCTATTCTATCTCCTCCCCAAAATGCTAACCTCATGGCAACTATTGAAGTTCTTTTTGCTTGCCAGAAGCAAACATAGGTTTCTTGCCAAGTCATTGTTCCAATTATGATACTTGACAAAATTGGATCAAACATCTGAGCAAAGATGGTGAGTGAGCACGGCATCCGCCAAGAACAGTGTAAAGGTGTCACAAATGACTGGGCTGCTCTAGCTGCCGAATAGAAGAGTCAGAGTTTGACCAACCTTCCGTAATGAACATCACCACTCAGTCCAACTCCTATGAACCTGAGTCTTAGGGCCCTGGTCAAGAACAAAAACCATTCAGAGACAACTAATAGGTCCTTTGATTTATGTACTGCATCAGGCGCGGGGCTTCTCAGATACCATGATTCGGATTCTTTGAGTCCCGACAATTCCCCAGAGGATAGAGTGGAACTAAATTTGGACAGCAATGTGAGCCCAACCCCATCGCATCAGCTATCTCTGAGCCAAGAGATGTTGGAACCAGAACTCGAGGAGATATTTCATAGGGATCTTGGAGCAGAGGATGAGGGAAGTGGTGCACTCGTATGAGAAGGCATGTAAGGAAAGATGTGTTGGAGAGTATGATATAGTAATAATAGTAATAATAGTAATAATTTATTGGTATTCCTATCAAGACATAGAACCTAATGAGGGGATTGAGAAGCTCATCGCCACCGTGTGGGGAAAGAAAGGAAATACAAGCCGTGAAACATCGTGACAGCATCATAAGTTGTTTATCTGCTGTTGGAGAATATCCTTACAGAATTCCAATATCGCAGCACAGTGTTGAAAGCTATCATATTAAAATCTAGAGTCGCTGAGAAGATGTGACCACTAATCTGAAGTTGACCGATCTAGATGGTGAGATTCTGACGCAAGACTAAAGAGGAGAAATTGCCCAGATACGAAGTGGCAAGAAAAAAGAAGCCCTGACTACAGGGGAGAGGGATCCGGAGTCAGGACAGAGGAGGCTAGCATCAGAGGACACGAGAACTATGTAGGCTTGGTTACGAGTGGGCAGGGCAGAATGATGAAGGACTTGAGAAGGTCAGTCCAAAGGCGGAGATTACCAGAAGCTGACATGGCACAGGAGCAGGGCACCAGATGCAGTCCGGATGTACAGGATGAAGGGATCTGTGTCCTGGTGGCCTCTGGATCCTGGGCACTTATAAACCTAGAATCGGGACACAAGCTCAATCTGACCTTGCATCCTGATATGTGATGGAGGTTTTGTGCGTTAGTTGCGTTAGAGGGACTGGATGCTCAGGACACAAGCTACCTTTTTTTACTGATGTACCCTCCTGAGGTATCCATGTTACCCTACATTCAGCTGGAAAGTAAGCCTAGAACTTAGGGGTCAATAGCCACAGATTCTATGGGGTATCAGATGTTCATGGGCCAAGGCACACCTGCGCAGAAAGATTAAACACCTGAGCAGGGGTGCCCGAACATGCTATTGAACTTAGGAGAATTGAGCTAACACCCCCGTCTGGCCCTGGAGTTGGGAAGGTGCGTCATAGACACATGGCGGTCTAGTTGGACCTTTGGTAGTAAAAACAGGTCATTGGAGCAGCTTCCGTAACACCATATACGTCGTCGCCGTTCCTCCGAGCAAATTTTGTTTGCAGGATATATCATCAGGGTATAGTTAACCGCCCCAATGGTTGTCACCCATCTATGGTTCCCCAGGCACCGAGAAGTCTATCTTAGCCTACGGATAGTAGGGTAGTCTTCCTAGTGGTACCTAACTAGTCCAAGGAGGCCAGAGGGCTTTTGGGACAAATAGCTCAGTAACTTGGTCGAACCGGCTTCTCGGTACTTTGTACTATTACTATGGGTTGTCCATGTACTCTACAGGTATGACTCTTATCATGGTAGACTATATCTGATAGCTGGAATCCCATAGTTGTTAGGGTCTGATAGTTGGTTTGGGGTACAAATGGTTTTGGGTCGTGACTGCCACTTGGGGGTTTTTCCCGTTGTGTGGGTTTTTCCGTTTTGTGTGATTGTGTGCTCTCTTCTGTATTTAGTCCGAGCTACTAGGAGAGAACTTCCTGGATCGTACATCAAATATTCACATCGTTATCATCACATACCGGAACCATCACCTACGTGCTTTTCTCCAGGCTTCACGCCGTTATCTACGCTACCCCAGTTAATATTGGGTTGTGAGCCAGGTGCCATCAGAGTGTCTCTATCAGGTTATGAGCCCGGCCAAACAAGTCCAGAAAAAGCTAGTGAGATTGTTTCTGCCTGTTGAAGAGCAAGGTTTTCACGGAAGACAATCAAACAAATTCATCCATCCAGCCATCCATCCATCTACCCAACAAAGTAGTATATTGCCGGTGAGTCCATCACACGTACCAGACTGCATTGGACCGATACCAAGGGCCGAGGAGGAGGATTCAGAGGGCTGTTGGAACTCTTCCCCTGGGAATGACAGATGCGATGGCTGTTTCCTCCTACAACGAAGTATGGATAAAATAAGGGAAGATTTAGAAAGAGGTCCAGAGCAACTACCAGACTGTAGTTGTCTACGACACAAATCACCTACAGAAAGAGCTGTACAAATGTAACCTCGCAGAGTGCGGTACTGTACTCGAGTACATTAAGAAGCTCCGCGAGCTACGGCATAAGCTTGATATTAGCTGAAATAAACCTTCATATGCGCAGATGAGTTTCCATCTATTTGAGGGCCTTCCCAAGACGCCTGAATGGAAGACATGGATCATGGTCACCAAGAGTGTTCTGTCTTCACAAACGACGATCATAGGCTACACAGAACTCAAGGCAAAGCTTACTGCCTACGAAGTTGAACTACTACACGAGCGGGATATCGAGCCTCGCCAACCACTCTAGTCAAAGTCTACAAAGACTGGTCGATTCTAGAAGCCGTCCAACTATTCGAGAAAAGGTGTGGCCCCCAGTGCAAGAAGCAAAACTATAAAAGGAAAGTTCGCCGGGTCTTGCCACCACTGCGGAAAAGCTGGTCATCAGATTCATAACTGTTAAGCGAAGGCAAACGAAGACACTAGGTTGGGAATCTCTATCAAACGCAGCATGAACCAGACTGGAAGGGCTGGTGGCATGGAGGAGCCCCTCTGGCGGGCGGCCGACGCCAATGCAGAGAGTGGGCATGAGGAGACGCGAGTGGAAAGCCAATTTTGGGGAAGCATGTCGTTCCAGATATGGATTGGGTGATAGACTCTGGTTGCACCAATCATATGACGAAGCATGCTGGTGGATTCCAGAAGGGAACTTATAAGCTCCTGACGTCTGATGAACGACAAATGTGTAACCCAACAGGGGAGTTGGCCTCTGCCGCTGGAATCCGTACAGTTCACATTAGGATATGGTCACCAAGCCACAGATTGCAGACCATACTCCTTCAAGAAGTCTTACATATTCCCAGCGCCGGTTCAACAAATTTAATCTCCGTCTGCCAGCTTACAGTGAAGTGGATCAATAGATCGTTCAAGAGGGACATTGCAGAAGTCTTCCACAAAGGTATTCTAATGGCAATTGAAAAAAAAGGTCGACCGACTCTATACGATTCTCACAGATGTGAGCGTCACGGATGAAGGGTTTCTTATTTCGTTGAAGGAGCCAACATTGACGACGTTATGGCACTATCGTTTAGGCCACCTCCACTATCACGCTCTACTCAAGAGGCGCAGTAACGAACAAGTCTCTGGGTTGCCCGCTCTACAAGCAAACTCAATAACTGGTCGATGCGATGCTTGTTTAAAAGGCAAGATGATCCGAACGCTGTTCAAGCTATCGGCACAGCGTAAGTCTGCTCCACTTGAGCTGATCCACTCGGACTTGAAGAGTCTAATGCAACAGAAGTCATTCGGAGGTTGTTGGTACTTCATGTTACTTATAGACGATTTTACGAAGTTTACTGCCGTCTAGTTGCTCAGGAAGACGAGTGATGCAGCTGAGTCTTTCAAGGTATACAAGAGTCATGTGGAAGGGCAACATGAGGGGAGTGGGAAGGGCTACGTCATCAAGGCTGTACGTATGGACACTAGAGCAGAGTATACAGGTGAGGCATTTCAGAGAGAGCTGAGGAGATGCGGAATAGCATTTCAGTCCACGGTTCCCTATACGCCACAGGAGGATGGCATCTCAGAAAACAGCAATTGTGTCCTTCTCAGTACGCGAATCCGCTTCTACAACCAGCTTGTGCTCCGAAGATCTATTGGGCTGAAGCAGTACAGACAGCTGTTTAATTGAAGAACCTGTCTATTACGAAAGGGACGCATAGAATAGATGCGACGCCCTATGAATTATGGTTTGGCAAGAAACCCAAAGTTCAACATTTACGAGTCTGGGGATGTACAGCGTATGCCCAAATCCACCCGGCAAAACGAGCAGGCAAGAAATGGAGGCCTCGTGCAGAGTGTTTGATCTTTACTGGATATACGCTATTGACCAAGCAATACCCCCTCTACGATCCGAAGCTGAAGAAATTGCTTATGGCACGCAAGGTTTTTTTCAATGGCCACTTTCCGTTCTACAAACCTCTCGAGCAACCGATCTTTTGCCCTGTTTCGACTAATGATTCTATTGTCATCGTTTCTCAGAGTACTGGAGAAAACACAGATTTCAATGCAGGTGTGGATGATGTTGAGAGTCTCAGTAGCGATGATTTTGATCATGCTAATGATGAGGAAGAGGAAGAGGGACAACACGACCATAGCGGACAGAGCCAACGCATAAACTTCGAAGAAGTTACAAGAGAACCAGAGCGAGTGGTGATGAAGACTCCGAAGTGTCGCACTAGTGATCAGATCACGAATACACTTGGAAGCTACTGGAGAGGGTCTGACAGTGGGCAGAGACGGATTAGAACTGAGACCGGAGGCGAAGGAAGAAGCAATCAGGGGACGAGCATTGATCTACCTTTATTGGTCGCCGATGCAACAAGGATGATCACGGACGCACTTGATAGACCTAATGGCTCCAGGTGGATTGAGGCAATCAACAGCGAGTTGATGTCATTGGAAGGACACAAGACGTGGTCCGTAGGGGAGGAAGAAAAGGTACCAAAGAATGCACGGGCGATATCTTCAAGAATGGTACTTCAGGAGAAAATAGGACAGGACGGAAAGGTGGCGAGATATAAAGCACATGTCGTCGCACAAGGATCCCAACAGAGAGAAGGAATCGACTACTCCAAAAACACAGCCCCACCATCTCCTTTGCCGCCATTTGGACTGTTCTATCGAGAGCGGCAATTGAAAATAAAGAAATCATCCAACTCGATATTGTTACCGCCTTCCTAGAAAACCAAGTTGAGAAGGAACTCTATCTACGTCCACCCAAGGAGTTTGGTCTTGCCACCAATGGGAACGTAATCCTAAACAGTAATAGGATCGAGTTGGCAGTCTCCGTCACACTACGCTTAAACCAAAGCCTCTATTGGCTCAAGCAGGTAGGACTCAATTGGTACAATATGTTAGAATCGTATTTCACAAAGGAGATGTCTATGCGTACCTCAATATTCGAATCTGGAAAATATACCACAACGACTGGAGCTACAATAATCGACTGGGTCGATGATATTTTGCTTATCGGGAGTGCGGCAGACATTCAGAGTATGCATTCCGCTATTCAACGGTGTTTCACTATCAAAGATCTTGGGAATGTCAAATCTTTGCTCAGCATGTTGGTGGAACGGGACCGGGGAAGGCGCATCTTCTACCTCAGTCAAAGACTATACCTCGATAAAGTTTTGAAATGGTTTCAGACGGACGAATGCAAATGATGTGCCACACCCATGGACGTCAGAGCGAAACTCCATGGTAAAAGGGATGAGGAAGAAGCGGCCGACAAGGTGCTATACCAGGAGGCTATGGGAAGCCTCACTTATGCCGCTATTTCAACAAGTCCGGACATGGCATATGCAACCGGATTAGCAGGACGTTTCGCCGCTGACCTATCTATGTTACACAAGGCAGCCGTTAAGAGGATTTTGCACTATTTGAAGGACTCTTTGGGACCACAAATTCATCTAAGAAGGAGCGATGATAGAAGCTTTGGAGAAAGAGAAAGAGGAAAGAAAGAAAAGAAAGCCCCTATTACTGTCTACGCCGATGCCGATTTCGCAGGAGAGGTGGATGGTATGAGATCCACTACAGGTTTTGTTATGCTCCATCGATATGGAGCCATCGTTCACTGGAAGTCTCAACACCAGAAAACAGTATCAAAATCAACAGCGGATGCGGAGTTCAAGGCGACTGCCCTTGCTGTTGAGGAGGGTAATTGGTTGGCAAAGGTCCAGCCCGAGTTATACATTGAGGTCAAAGAGGTTATTCCTATATCTGTGTTCAACAACAATCAAGCCTGTATTGCTACTCTCATGAATGGCCAGTTTAGGGCCTCTACACACTATGTGGGCATTTGATATTTCGGGCTAAGAGAGGTAGTACGTGAGTGCAAAGTCACAACCATGTATCTTTGAACAGATGAGATCATAGCTGACGGGTTGACCAAGGGTCTGTAGAGTGGGAAACACCAGGGATTTACCAGGATCTTGTGTATGATGAGCTGAGCGCTATCATAATACCTGTTTGTGTTTCATTTTTGTTCTAACAAAAGTTTTTTTCGCCCTGTTTAGCACAATCATACCATGAGTTTGTCACTGCATGGGATTCAGGAGAGTGATAGCTAGAATCCCATAGTTGTTCGAGTATGATAGTTAGTTTGGGCTACTACCGGCGTAGGGCCGTGACTGCCACTTGGGGGCTTTTCCCGTTGTGTGGGTCTTTCCTGTTTTGTGTGATTGTGCACTCTCTTCTGTATTTAGTCCGAGCTACCAGTAGCGAGCTTCCTGGATCGTACATCAAACATTCCCATCGTTATCATCACATACCGCAACCATCACCTACCTGCTTTTCTCCGTGCTTTACACTGTTTTCTATGCTACCCCAGTTATCATTGGCTTGTGAGCGAGCTGCCATCAGAGTGTCGCTATCAATATCCCGCGAGGCTGGCTCTGGGTAGCACTCCTTTACCCACCCATATGTTACATCTTACTGGGGGAGCTAGCATGTCAAATTATCACTTTGAGTGATTTGGTAGATTCAATGATGGACTGCATAGCCTGTATAGACGAAACTACCACTAGGCCAGTAAGTCCACTAACTAGGTATTGATTCCGGTTGTTGTCATGGCCGTTAGCCACTAGGATGATTTCGATATGTGAGTTTATCCACGTATGGTTGTATTGGAGATGGATTACAGAAAGTTACATCATACTGATTGACTTAAACGTGTCCAAGTTGGTCTGAAACTTCCCGCAGGATAATTCCTAATGGATGGTAGACCTCAGACAGCCCAGAGGAGGACAGAATACTCACACAAGGTCAGAGTAGTGATGAATGTCAAATGCATAAATCTGATATCTACTTAAGTTTAAGCATTTGTCATTCTACTTCTATAAATAACTTTCCTTGGGAGAACTTAGTGAGTGAAGCTTTCAGCTTAACAATATTAATTTTTACCATTTTGATTCTTCGTGAATTATTTACTATATCTTTATCTTCTACATTCAGATTTGGTGCGGTCACAAACTTACATTTCACTTTTCTATACTCTGACCCCCATGACACCTCACCCCCTACCAATCATGATGGTCTCTTTACAATCAACATTGTAGAGAGCAAGCTTTCCCTGTACTCAACTCTTTATTGTATTCTAGATCATAGTTGACCTATAATTAGTTTGAGGAAGGGAGTCTGCAGGCCTTGTGGTGCCGGAGGCAGTTATGGTATAAATCATCACCTATTAGCCTTCCTGTTCTTCTTCTTCGGTCACGAAAACTTCCCAAAAAATTCCAAAATCGAAAAATCGAAAAAGAAAAACCCTGCACAGCATGCAATCAAAATTACAATTTTTCTTCTTTAAAACACTTTTTTTTCTCTATTTAAATATATTTAAATTGCGCCCTAACAGCCTCCCTGCCAGTCCAATTTCAATTTTTTTAAATAATATCACCACTTTTTTGAAATTGTGATTTTTTTCTCACAGTAAATAAAAATATAATCAATTCATAGTGTCTCATGAGAAAATAGAGTCTGTACATTCTCGGGTGTAAAATAAGGTATGGTACATTGGTAGCCAAGGTGACAACGAAGGAATACCAAAGTTATCACAACACCCTCCAATGAACACTCTAGCAATGTATCCAAGATGAGGACGAACATCATTTTCAAGGTTGATCTACATAATTCTGTTTCATTTTGCTCTTCTTTTATATTTTATATTTTTTCTTGTTGAGATATTTGTGATAGAGATCATATTTGTGGTCATAACTAGATATGGTTGCAATGCTCACTTATATGTACCATAACTTATTTTCAGCGTGAGTACTACACACCATATGGGTTCATATCTTATCTTCTTATTTACATTTATCAATTTTTACTCTATCAATCATTTCCAGAATTCATAAAAGACAAAGGATTAATACTACCCCATCAGCACCCTATTCAGAAATGGAGAGTTACCCTCTTTTGACACCCAATGTGTTGGTATTCATTGTGCTGGCAGCTGGAGAAATTAATACATTCTGATATCATCCAATAGAGCCTTGTACTTGTGCCCTTACTGGGCATTTGCATATTCAGTTAGTGCCTTCCCCCCAGATGAATTCCTATGCCCAATGTTTATAAGACATTCATAATATCCAGAGGGGTTTGTCTTCAGTTATCCAGTGGCTTGAGTCTGTTAATTACATAAAAATAACTTGATGGTAGAGCACTATAGAAGGACAGGTTGCAATGTTTATCTAGACAATTGGATATAAGATAGCAAGTAGTGATATGCAGCAGAGATTTGAGTGCAGTCCTGATACTGTCCGCTAGTAACCTATTTCTCCTACTTGTTTGCATTATTGTAATTATAGAACTAATATATGAAATGTTATTTCCAAGTGAATATCCTCTAAGTATCACATGCATCAATGCTATAACCTTCTCCATTGCCCAGGTGGTATCTAATTCTTTCTTTAAATGAAGAAAATCATTGCGGATTCAGACAGGTTTGTCATTGGTCTTTGGAGGGAGAACAATCTCCCTTTGATCATATCCAAGTATTCCAAAGATCATAGTTGAAACTCAAGGTTCTCTATGCCAATAGATACCAGAAAGAATACTATAAGTATTGTGGTTGTCCAAAAACTAGAGGACCTTTGTAATATTTACTAAGATTACCATAATATCCAATTCAGCCATTGAAGTCTGAGCGATAATTCCAGAGCCATCTAATTCATTCTCTATCATGGCCTTACTGAACTTTACTCCCCTGAAACTTTTTTTCTTTTAATCTGTAACGTGTGAATAGTGAGTATTTTGCATAATCTTAATTAGTACCTGTTGTGATTCAATTTGCAGGTATTGAGCAGATGTAGTTATCCAATGAACCAAATACTTAACTGATGATCTTAATAACCTACCATACACCATCTGGGCCTATGACACTAAAGATATGTAGTTGTCGGCACCAGTCTTCTCTAATTTCAAACAAACTGAATATGCTGAAATTAATATCCAATAAGAATGTAAGATAATTGCCTGAATTTCCTTACAATAAATATAAAAAAGATCAACTATTGTTAGAAAAGAAAAGAAAAGAGAGTCTCTGATTTAAAATGAGGGAGAAAGTCTCAAGAGGTTATCTGACAGTATATGATGCCAATCAGATTGAGACCAGTGCTATATCTTGGGCTCTTCGTATTTGTGACTATTCAATCTAGCTTGGGCCGGCAACAGTATTGGTATTCCAACTAACCTATTTGACTTAGTAATGGGAAACTCACTACTAATAGGACACTTTTTACATTCAGTTTCCCATGAATCCATATATTAATATCTCAACCAATACTAGATGTAATAGCTTGTAAATCTATCACTAGATAGCTAACGTGAATGTAAACATTCCTTATAAGTTACTCTCTGCCAAGCACCAAAGAGAAAAAGCTATTATATAAAGAGTTCGGAAAGTAACAATTTATTATATAAAGAACAATTGATTTTATAGAAAATTTATAAAAATTGTAAAATTACTCTGTTTGCTATAGAAGGTAGATTGATATCTTTGATTGATCCCACATGTTACAGAATAGGGATCCTGATTCTAGGAAGCCTAAGTCATCAATTTTAATATGAGTAATTTGACAAAAAGAAAGGCCTTTATTGCTAGAAGTCAAAAGATCTTAACATCTCATTTAAACTAGACTGAAGGTTCTCTAATTTGATTAGTAGATAGCTAATATTATTCTTAATAAGCTTGATAATGTATTCTCCTAATCTGGCTATAATATATAATAGATATCCAAATAGAAATATACTATATTGTAACTTGCATGATAGAGTTTTGGAATATTATAAAATAGTCAAGGAAAATGGTAAAATTATTCGATTTATTAAATTGTGTTGAAAGAAATCTCTAAACTGTATCTAATATTACAAAATCTCAATTATGAATCTAGAAAGTCTACACTATTAATTTTAAAAATCAGTAATGATAATTGAGGGACAAAAGGAGTATAAGAGTACTTTGAATATAATTTATTATAAATACTTAACTCTCATAATAGTTAGAAGAGCTTTAATAGTGCAAAACACAAGTTATTCTTGGATCATTTAACTATTAGAATATTAAAACAGATATCAATGTTATTATTTCATAATATAAATATTAGGCAATTTACTTGTTGAACATTACACTTATTCAAATTTACAACTTATCCTTGCTAGAGCTGGAATCTTTATTGTGTAATATTTGAGATCCAGACAGGATATCACTTTACCTTCTCCGATAAACAGAATAATTTCGCCATTTTCCTTTCCTTTTTTATAATATTCCCAAACTCTTATCAGGCAAGTTACAATATACCATAATCCTATTTGTATATCTATTTTATATCCTTGCTAGATGAGGAGAATATCCTATGAAGCTTGTTAACAATAATGTTCGCTATCTATTAATGAAATTAGAGACTATTTGGTCTTGTTTTAAATGAGATATTAAGATTTTTGACTTCTAGAAATACAGACTTTTCTTTCTTTCAAACTACCTTTATTGAAATTAACGACCTGGCCTTCCTAGAACCTTAACCTATATTCTATAACATGTGAGATCAAGCAGGAATATCAATTTGCCTTCTCCAGCAAACAGTGTAATTTTAACACTTTTCATAGATTTTTTATAAAATCAATTGTCCACTATAAAATAAAGTAATACTTTCCAAACTCTTTATAAAATAACTATTTCCTTTTTGGGGTTGGCAGAATACAATTTATGGACAATGTTCACAATCGCGTTAGCTATCTAGCAATGGATTTACAAGCTTTTCCATCTTGTATTGGTTGAGATATTCACATATTCATTAATGGGACACTAAATGTAAAAAGTGTCACATTACTAGTGAGTGTCACATTACTTGTGAGTGTCCGATTACTAGGTAAAATATGTCATATTATAAATCTTACAAGTTCTTTGATGAGACATTCACTCTTCCCATGATGAAAAACCATGAAAATGAACTACCTCTTTCAAATACTGCTGCTATACCCACCATGAGCACAATTGCTAATTAGTAGAGTGTCATTTAAGATATGTTTACAGGGTCATCATAATGAATTGAGTTTAGCAGATGCCACTTCAGGTCTATACAATACTGAGACCCCAGAAGATTTCCTCTTAGATTGTAATATGAGTAAAAAACATAGTATCAATTCCCTACAAGCAGATGATCAGAAATAACTAGACAAACCAAGGAAGATTGATATCCTTATTCTTATATCTGATGTCTCTTCTGACAAAGGTAATCTTAAGCACTGCTCTTCCTATTAACAAGAAGGGGCTACCTCTCCTCAACTCACATGAACAATCCAAGACTAGTACCTCATTTATTTGAAAATCATTTGGGCAATCACTATCTCAAACCAGATTAAATCAAAACCAACAGGAAGAAAAGCAAAAAGACCATTTTGATAATGCAATTCACCATGTGTGCAGAATAAAAATAAAAATAAAAATAAAAATAAAAATTGTTCAAAATGTCAAGACGGAAGGTACAATCAATTCTATGTTGATCATGCTGCGCAGGTGAGCAGAGGGTTGCGTGGCATGCTAAGCGAGAAGGAATGTGTAGTATGACAGCAGATTCGTAGGAGTTGTAGTTCTTATTCTTCAAAGCTAGATGGTCGGTAGCAAATATATTGATACAACGGTCCGCACCCATATATGCAATAGAATTATAGGAAAAACAATGTAAGAAACATAAGTGCGAACATGTTTGACCCTGTAAACCTGCCAAATAAATGTCATAATCATATCCGTGAATCTATGAGGAGGTGAGGAGATTATTAGAAATATCATAAACAAGCGTGGTGCATAAGAAATGGATAAACAACTGTAAATCCTGAATACCAGATAGGAAACCAGATGTTAAATCCCCAGATAAAACCCTGAAATAAACAATAAAATACCATAACACAGGTCTTTGCTGTAGTAATATAAATGGTGGACAGCCATAGCTGAAACACAATCTAAGTAAACAAATCCATGTTAGTGTTATGAAATATACCCGGAAATATACAGAAAATTTCAACAAAAATAGCAAATTTGTCTTACAAGTAGTGAGATCAATATGCCTGTGTAAATGTTCTAGCTGCGGAGGCTACTATGTAAGAGGTAATAATGTACTTATGTCTGTAATTAATATCCTAAAAGTTATGATATTTTAGTAGCACTATCTTATAGTTGTTCTTAGCTTACTATATCATCCATCCTCTGTCTCCTCTACACACCCGGCGATTGAAATCTCAACACCACGAGATTATCACCAGTTTTCTTTTCTCCACCCCCCGCCATGAGCTCGCTCTAGGGGGTGGAGTCATACCTCCTCTACACTTCCCTCCCCTTAGGCTTATCCCTTTGGGATTTCTTCACTCTGTGTGATGGATTTTGTCTTCTTTGATGATGTTTCCTCTCCCTACCCTGCACTTGCTCTACCTCTCTTAGAGCATTTGCACGGTCGGCAACCCCCTTACGTTGTCAATAGTTCGCTTGCAGTCTCGGGCTATCGGTGAAGTAGTGGCCCCGATGGCTCTGCTCTCTGGTATTGCACTATCTCCTGAGAGTCCTGTCCGGTATGGTCAGCATCGTCGAAAGGTCGTGCTCTCGCTTTGGTTAGCTTCCCTCATACTTCTCGGTTTGGGTCCACCCATCCTTCTCTACTTCTCCTCACGGTCGGATCGGCTGGCACCCTACTGCTTCGCTCTCTGGCTGGCCCCCTACTGCTTCTACACCCTGGGCCTCTGTTCCCTTCTGATCTCTGGGCTTGGGTCATTGTCATGGCTGCGTGCGTGGCTTTTGCCTGTGTTTGGGGTAGGGGTTTCATGTCAGCCGCCTCTGTTGCCTCCGGGTGACATGCACTCCCTTCCGGTCTTGTTTCCGGTGGGCCTACGGTCGCTACTTCGCCCTACCACACACTTCCGTTTGTGTTGGTTTCGGTTACCGATCTTTCTCTTGGTGGTCTTGTCTGGCCTTGGGTCCAGGACGTAAGAGCCCCAGGTACATATATAGTGTAACAATCTTACCCTAGAGGGGTTAGTTATGCAACAGGTAACAAATTACTTACTCGAATATTTTGAACTATCCTTATAGTTCTAATTATTTCAAGTATCCGAGAGTGTTCTTCTTTCCGAGATTAACTTATAATCTCGTCTTCGTCTTGGAATATCTTATATTCGTCTTATCTCACTCCAATCGGATATTGGGGAGAGATGGTGAGGGAACTTCTTCGTATCGTAATATCTTTTCTCTTGAGAGAGATGTGAGACTGTCCTTGTCTTCACAAGGTCGTATTTGCTCTGACGCTTAAGAGCTAGGTTGCTTGCATACAAGCGAGAGGTAAAGGTAAAGGTAAATGTAAAGTTATATTGTAAGAAAGTACTTAGATGGTAGCGTGAAGATCCTATATCTACGGCCCGTCGTGATCCTTTATATAGGCCTCTTCCCGCAATAACCCTGACCCTGGTGACTCATACCTATGAGT
>Ga0307509_10004883_pt1 | contig 19006 bp, 20 predicted proteins | sample 10_EM_MG_FD_202245 | JGI IMG/M metagenome (GOLD analysis project Ga0307509, IMG submission 202245) | Populus trichocarpa ectomycorrhiza microbial communities from riparian zone in the Pacific Northwest, United States - 10_EM | ecosystem: Host-associated > Plants > Roots > Unclassified | place...
CACTAACATGTCTCACCCTGTAGGGCCCGCCGTCCTGCCTAAAGACGGCGGTCCTGCCCTTAAAGCGCCCCGGACGGACTACAGCTAGCCGTCCCGTCCCGTCTGGGGCTCTTGGCAGTCCCCCCGCGGGGCCCCGCCGGGCCCCCGGACGGCTGCGAACACTGCGAATAGCAGACAGCACAAAGAGTATGAGCAATGGCTGCTTGAAAACCTTGATCTCGGCTTCCGTCCGGAATCGCGCTGCGGGGCAGTGTTCGCAACGGAGCAGTCCGTCCGTCCTGGGCCAGGACGAGGACGGACGACATTTCGTCTTCCCGTCCCGTCTTTTCATGAACTTGCCCGACAAGTTAGACCCAAGGACCAGGATGGACGACATTGTGTTGTCCCCCACGGTCCCCTGTCGTCTTCTATCGTCCCCCGTCGTCCTCTATCGTCCCCCGCAGTCCCCCGCCGTCTTCCGATGTTTCCGCCGTCCCCCACCGTCCCCTGTCGTCCCCGGCGGTCCTATGTAGTTACCTGCCGTCCCCCCGCAGAAGTTGTCTCAGGTCGTGGGGCTCGTCGTCCTTGCTAATGGCGGCCGTCCTGCGAATTCAAGGACGAGGACGGACTGCATTTTGCCGTCCCATCTCGTCCGGGGGGTCTTGGAAGTCCCCCCGCCGGGCCCTACAGGGGCCCCGGATGGCTGAGAACACTGGCCGGAAACGGGCGTGAGGACATTGTCCGGATGCTCTTGGATCGGGAAGATGTCTCTCCCAGCACTGCTGATGAAGGCGGCCGAACACCCCTCTTGTGGGCAGCTGGAAATGGACATGAGGACGTCGTAAAGATGCTTTTAGAGCTGGAGGATGTTACTCCTAACGCTGCCGATATAAACGGTCGGACACCTCTCTCGTTGGCAGCGGGGAAGAGGTACGAAGGCATTGTGGCCATGCTTTTGGAACGGGAGGATATCGGTCCCAATATTCCGGATAAAGATGGTCAAACAGCTCTCTCGTGGGCTGCCGAACGCCAACACACTCGAATAGTTGACCTTCTCCTGCAAAGGCGTTGCTTTAATCAGGATGTCGTGATGACAGACCCCACCAGCCAAAGAGCATTTATACAGACTTCCGGGAAGCAACTCGGGGGAACTCTAAAGCGGCGATTAGAAAATCAAGGTCCAATTCCTGAGTCCGCAGGTAGAAATTGCTCAATATCTAGACGAATCTTCCGAGTCACATCAGCACCCTTTCAAAAAGACCCGGAGATCTTGACATTCATGACAAATGCTCAATATCCGACGAACCCTCCCACTTCCCGCATTACACTGTCGCATTGCTGAACTTTGTTCCCAATCCATCTCTTCTAGTTCTCTTTGTCTTTGTTGTGTGATTTACTCTACCGCGTCCTTGCTATCTACCCACCATTGTCTCCTATTTTCTCCCCACTCACTCCAAGAATTGTGTAGTATTGCGCTTGCATAATGTCTTGCATTTTTTCTGCGTCTGTTTCTTCCCTATCCTTCTTTCTTGTCATCTTCCTAGAACACATTCTCCCTTCCCTACTCCACCCTATCCAATACCTTACCAGGATGAGCTCGGTACAGGTAAAGTAGGTGGCCTTTTCACGATAGCAATTTCGCTTTATCGAGTACCGTATCCATTTAGTGTTTGTTCTTGTCTTTTTTAGCTTACTTCTTTTAAGCACTTTTCTTATATTCTTCGCATCTTGGGAGGAAAAACTGGCAAAGCCCTTTCCGGAGTATGTCTGTTTTTTGACTGTTTTTTCTTTTTTCTTTTTTCTTTTTTCCTTTTCCTTTTTCTTTTCAATACCTCCCAATTCCGGTTGGAGCCGACATTTGTGGGCTTTGCAGACTCTAGTATGCTTTCTACTGTGTTATAATTCTCTAGAGAAACCTATATCTCACCCGGTTGAGGGTATTCCTGACTTAGGCTCTCGGGGCTAGCCAACATGAATCACTACTTGTATCTAATCAAGTCAAATTGGATTTATGGTGCCGACAGTGTATGAGGCATAACGTCTAAATTCAACCTGATGCACTATATAGTGCGGTATACAGCGTAGGCTCCTCGAGACCAGGGCGAAGTTGGAAACAGTTTGCTCCTTCTGTACCTAGTCTGAAATGATTGGGCTGATAACACTTAGCTCTTGCGATTGGAGGTTAGGCAGGAAGTCTCCTTTTGCATTTTTAATCGGGTCATAGATGTTTGTTGCTTCCATTTTTGTTCTCCCTTTTGTTCCTTTTATTCCTACCCGGCCCGTTCCCCCTTGTTCTCATCTTGGCACCCCAGTAGAGCGGCTGGTGATGGCCGGTTGGTGGGGCGGGTCTCAGTTACGAGAAAAAGAAAGAAAAATCACTTGTTGACTTACCAGATCCCCACATGCTTTATTTCTATGGGTCATCGGTGCGTGATCGGCGGGTGTTCAAATGAAGGGGGATAAATCGTGATATAATTATCAGAGTTGACAGGATAGCTGATGGCCAAGCAGGGATAATTGCGTTAGCGATTTCATCTGTTCTGTAGCTGAAAGACTCAAGAAAGAGCCTATGGTTACATCTTTTCATCACTAATATTACGAAACTCAGGCGAATGGGGTAATACAATGTGCGAGATCGACAGGTGTAGGAAGCGATGCAATGGTTGAGATGGTTTTATTATTCTTTTATAGACTCATGTTTGGTCGGGTAATTTCGGGAGAGAGAGGCAATGAAGTTTCCAATTATACTTACTATCTTCTCCTCGGCTGTGTGGGAAGTTATCAAGTATCTTACCATCATGATAATAGCGGCGGCGGGAAATAATGTGGATTTTGGCCTTCTCCATGTTCCTCTCAAATCGAAGAAATATGCACAGTACTAGGAGATGGTAGTCGCCCTCCCGCATTGGAACGAGGCTGTACTGTATTCCGCCGAAGTCGCTAAGTTACATCAATGACCAAAATATCAAAAATTACGAGTACCAGACCCAGCATTAGGACTTTCCGAAGTCCCCGGGACAATTCCCAGGGAAACTAAGCTCCCACCAATCAAAAAGAATCCCGGAAAAAATAAAAACTGGCCCATCCTGAGCGGCTAAGGCCCACCTTACAAAAGTTGGCCTGCCAAACAGGGCCTTAGCCTCTGTGGATAGGGATTTGGACTAGTGGGAGCCCGAACTAGTTTATCACGTGCAGTATTTCGCTGCAAGTAAAAACAGGGGCATTGGGAGGGCATGGGCTGCCGTGGAGTTCCGTGAATAAGCCGCGCGGGTTGTTCGGGGGTTGAGTTGCGGAGCAAGGGATTATCTAAGCGCTCACCCACGTGAGCTAGGTTTTGAGTAGCTGCGGCCTATTGCAAGGTGCGGCTCATTTATGAATACTACTCGAGTACGGTGCTCCTTCGCCAACTTGCCCCTCGCTTCACCTCAACGCGACAAATAGATAATATTATGCTCTTGGGCCACCTATATCCTGTCCTCCTCATCATTAACGTCTACCCCAGTATGATACGCTAAAAGTGTCTCGGCAAACGTCGATTTTGTTTGTCTTCTCTGATACTGCAGGGTGCGGTGTCCCGCCAGGTTTACCCCGCCAAACCAATTCCAAACCCCACCAACCTCAACCACATCCACATCGACAACTTCAACTCCCGTCCCAATTCACCACGACCACCGAAAAACCAGAAATGGCGCCGAAACCCATCGTCGCCCCCAAACCTCGCCTCCGACTTCGGCAGCCTCGCGCACGAGTGTTCCCGGATCATCAAATCGGTCCAAGTTAGAGAAAAAAGAGGGGGGGTGGGGGTTGGAGTTCTCTGTTATTAAATTTCTATCCTTTCTTCCTTCTTATTTCCTTCCGCTTTTTTTTCGCTTTTTGGGAAGGCATTTTCTTTTGAATGAAGGCTGTTTTCCCACACATGCTGAGCTTAGATGTTGGTTGGCTCCCAGGAATAGCTTCTAATTTAATGATTGAACTTTTGAGGCGAATTATGGACTGCAAAGTAGAAGGTTGGGGAATATACATAAAAATTTAAGGAAGGATAATGCTATAGGCGCGGAAAGGGGTGTGGCCGGGGCTTGGGTGTTTATCGCCTCCTCACTCTCTCTTTCCTATTTGTTCTTCATCAGCCCACCTTTACTCATCCTAGCTCTCTGTAATTCCATCTCTCGCTCAGCCTGTTCCAACTCGACCTCTCGGTGCTTGCGAGCCTCCTTCCCTTCCCTGGTCTTCTGCGATTTCCTCTTAGCAAGCGCCTCCTCCTTTCTACCTGCCTTCTCCGCCTCACTATCCCTAGCGCTCTTCCTCCTCTTTCGCGGTCCCTCCTCAGCAGCTCTCATTTTGACCCCAATCTCCTCAACCTGCTCCTTCCTCATCCTATTAAACCTCCTCTCGACCATCTCCTCCGTAGTCCCAAAATAAACCTTGGACCGAAACGCCCTCGCCTCCTCACCATCCACGAAGACCACATGCTTCCCCCCCTCCCACTCCCGCATCCCCACCCTTATCTTTCAGCTCCAACCTCTCCTCCAACCTCTCAATCTTCTTCCTCTCCACGGCGCTCTGCAACCGCACGTACCCCGAATCCTGAGTATTTAACAGCTTAACCACGTCATTCCTGAACGGGCCCTCCTCCTGTCGCAGCGCAACGTGGGTTCCGCCGTCCCGCGTGAGGGAGTTGATCGTTGCGAAGTAGAGTTCATCGGAGTTGCGATGTGTGGCCTTCTGCCGGAGGGTCCTGAGTTTGGCCTTTTTGGTGTTGAAGTCACAGGCTCGCAGGACGTAGTCTTTTTTCTTTTCGAGGAGGCCGGATTTTTGGCGGGAGGAGGGTCGGGAGCGCTCTTTTTGGTTTCGCCGCTGTGGAGGGATGTTTAGTATGGGAGTGAAATGGGGAGCGGGAAGAGAGTGTTACCTGGACGGCGTTGGGCATGGAAGACATGTTGGTGGTGTTTTGTTTGCATTTTGCGCTCTGTGTGTATGGTAGTGGGGTGGATCGAGTGAGTTGGGTGGTGAGCAAAGGTTGCTGGGGAGAAGTACCGTATCAAGAAAGGTAAAAAGTTGTTTAGAGTGAAGATGGGTTACCCGGATTTGATAATTTGACTAATCTAATCTTATCGATCTCAACTTGTTACAACTTGGTGATCGAGTTTTCTCTAAGCACTAACTACCAAACCCAATAATGTCCACAGCTACCACCGCAATATCGCAAGACTCCCGAAATAACGGCGTCCGAATTGAGGACTATCTGAATGACAAATTCCAAACACTTGGAGATCTGGAAAGCCTCGCTGAGATCCTGAATGCCGTCCAGACCCAACAATCACGGCTTCGCACGCAGGTATGATGGAAAACCCGCAGCTGGGCATCCTCCCACCCAAAACATCTCTTATAACTAACTAACTTACCGAATTCCAAAGGCTCCAATCTGCCGAAACCCGTGCCCAAAAAGCCTGCGCCGCCGCCTCCGAGCACTTCCACAACCTCCTGATCTAAGCGCAACAATTCCAACAGAACCAAGACGACACCGACTGCCGTCTGCGGGCAGCCACATCCTCTGACACCGCCCAAGATCCTGCCGCACAATTCGAAGCGAGCATTGAAAAACTCCGCGTTTTGGGCGTGGCGAAAGGGTACGTTTCTCTGATCCTCCAGGTCCACGAACTATCCGATGAAGTGAGGAAGGGGATACAGAAGGATCCGAAGCTAGCGCTGGGGTCGTACAATAAGCTCCAGACATTGTTAACGGAGCTAAAGTCCCGGCCCCAAGAGATGGGGGGGCAAGTATCTAGGTCGCTTTAACTAAGGAGTCACCTCACATGCCAATGTCCCATCGTTTTAACGGGCTTATGCTTGCAAATCACACAAGCATTGAAAGTGTACGTAGAAGGCCTTCTCTTTGGTCTCGAACCCCAACTGACGATTAACCCTTTTTCCCATAGTTGTTTAAACCAATATTGGGCCGGGTCGGGTCGCCCAAGTGGCAAGCCCGGGTAGCCCGAAAAAGCCCGAAATAAAGCCCGAAGAGTTGTCACTATGTTTATCAAATCACAAGATATCACTCATATCTTTCAAAATTTCTGTGAACCTAGGACTTGTGTCATCGCCAAGCTGGTATTTTGTTCACATTTTTAATTACCCCTTTTCATCCCAGTCGCGTAGCTGAACTTTGATTCTTGACAACTGATCTCTGTTGAGGAACAAGATTTCGGAATATGGCAAGTCTTGATACTGAACCATCAATACTATCAGTTTCTTTTCTTTTCCATCATTCACGTCATGGTGACTAACTCTCATTCAACACTAATCACCTGCTTTTCCTAGAATCAATGCAGCTTGAAAGTCTCTCAAGTACTAAAGTTAAAATAGTTAACATCTTTACATAGAATTGGATTAATCCCTGTTCATGAATAGTTTGGGCTGTTTGGATGGCCCGGGCTTTTTTGGGTCGGGTCGGGTTCGGGTCGGGCCCGCCATGGTTTGGGCCGAGTTTGGGCCGGGCTTAGGAATTTGCGGCCCGGGCCGGCCCACTGCGAGGCTTGGATGAAGCAAGGTGAGTTCAAGCATGCACATGTGCAACAAGGTTTAACCCCCTGATAACAAATTAAGGCCATGGTGGTGGATATAATAGCAGAGTACTAAGCTGTGGAGAGTGCAGATTATCTCAACCCCCCCCCAGAGAAAGGTGCAGAGCAATCGTGAGAGTGAGAGAATGCTGTACGATTATGGGGCTCACGGATGACGTCTTTCTTATGACGTGTTATGACCTGGATTGAATAAGAAATCTCGTGCTGGCCCTCCCATGCCTTATCTGCTGGTTGCTAGAAATGGGGATCCCACGTCTCCCAAAGACCAAGTGTACTATACGAGTGCAGTGCTCGTGGTGCTTTGTTGTGTAAATGTGATTCTATTCTTGGCTGGCGGAATTCGATCATGACTACTGGGTTCTTAGAGATTTTATGAGAGGTTTATAATTGTAGCTGAGGGATCTAGGGTTCTCTTCTTTTTTTCTTCTTTCAGTGCATGGATTGAGAGATGGGGGGTTAAACAAACGGGGTTTGTATTGCAATTCCCCCCCTCCATGATTGCTACCTAAAGTGCTCTTTTATCCTTAAACTTCTGGGCACGATAGCTGGGTTCCTGTGAATTATATATATTTTTATTGGTCTGTCAATGACTACGGGCACGAGCGGCGAGGGGTTTTTCTTTTCTTCTCTAACTTCGTTTAGATTGTTAGGACTTTTTAAAGTTGCAATACAGGTGAAACTCGTTTTCATGTTCAGTGGTCAAAAGAAAGTTTGACTTAACATGCCGGCTCGGTTGAGTACGTACGGTAGATAGAGCCTTTGGGTAGGATTTTCACAAATATTTGCGTTGTTTCTGAGACTTTCGCCACTTAGTTAAAGGAAATGCCGTTAGGCCTGCGTTGCGGAAAAACCCTGGGCCAATCTATATTCTGACCTCGCTCAAAGCTTTTTTATCGTCAGCCTTGAGGGCTGTTGTGTGCGGCAAGGCAAGTGTACTGGGGGGTGAGCATAAATGAGATCTGTAGGCTAGCAAAGAGTCAAAGACGGGGCAAACACTTTAGTTTAGTACAGAAAGCCCGAAATAAAACAGTTTATAGAAAAGAAAAGACAAGTGAGGCGAACTCAAGGTGGTCTACTTGATAAAGGGTTTGGATACAAGGTTGGCGGGGATGGAGGATAATATTCAGTTTGATATGGGGGATATGGGGGATTTGGAGATGGAGGGTGATTAGGAGCTTAGTGATACTATTGTGCCTTTGGCAATGCTTCAAGTTGGTTGGCAGATTTTGGCTGTAGGCATAGTTCGTAGCTTACAGGGCAGATGTATTGGTTTACTCGGAAGCCCGGAATGGAAAAAGTGTAAAAAAATAAAATGAGGCGAACTCGAGTTTTGCTGACCAAAATTACCTGTGTGTAACTATATGATTCTGATGATATGAACAGCCAATCTTGGGTGGAAAATTCTGGGTGGAAAAAGAGTCAGGCGAACTCTTTGTACGATGGGTACTTGATATTGGACTCTTCGATTGGTCTGGGGGGCAATCATAGCAGCCTCGCCTCACTTAACCTTAACCCCCGGGTGCCGTTTTTGCCGAACAAAAGTTCGCGTGGCACAGGGCAGAGAAAAAGGGTTAAAAATGACTGTCCTGTGTCAAGGAAAAAGTAAAGCATGACTGAATATCAAGCAAGAACAAATGAGGAAAAAGAAAAAGAAACTACTGTATGATCAAACATCAAATGTAGGATAACAGTACAGTGACAATGTTCTCGGTGTCTCACACTATTCCCTAGCTCCAAGGTCTCTACGAGTAGACACATCGTCCCGGTTGTCTGTGTGCGAAAGGTTGGGTTAATCCGATGGTTCAAATGGGCGTCTCCCGATCCCCTGCAGAAGACCCCACTACTCGAGTGCGGTAGGTGCCGTTCCTGACTCTATTGCACCGACAACCAGGCTACAACGGAGATTCATCGCAGCCCTCTCCGGAGATATATGCCGACAAGGCTGCAATGTCTTATTCTATCCATTGAGAGAAACTTGTTGTAAGCGAGCCGAGAGCCTTCCGTCTCCGGGAACGTTTCAAATAAAGTTGTACTTGACAGCGCAACGGTGCACACTCTTTCGACGCCTGAGGTGCTTGCTTTCTATTATATCAGCATATCTTCAACTGGTACCCCCTCTGGGCCTTAACTTAAAGATAACAACCAGGAGGTCCCTTCATTTCCTATACCTTCAAGCAACACTTTCTAAACACCTCTCTCTCTTGCCTTCCTCCTCACGCTCTTCTTATGTGATATCTGGGCTTCGGTTCTTCTAGCGGTATTGATGGATCCCTCCTTTTCTACTTGGACGAGCTCCTCGCTTTCCAAACACCACCATTTCCCTTCTCCGGCTTCTATCGACTTTAATACCTGGTGCGACTCAATCTGATGATATACCTTATAACAATATCTTTTGCTTAATTCACTAACAACCATACGCTTATTGAAGGGGTCTTGGATGTACGGCTCGACTGGGTATTTACGGAGTCGCTATCGTTCTGGCTGTCTCGTTTTTGCTGCTGCGAAGATTTCTAAGTGGCGACCCTTTCTTTCCGCCTGCTGATTACAGATCCTACAATATCGTCAATCGGAAACTATTTCTGGAACTTTATGATTCGGATGAACTACCGAAGGCCCCCATTGAAGAATTGAGAGGTGGGGGAGGCTCAAAAGAGACTTTCTGATTCACTTGACTGCTAGGGCTGGGGTTAACACAGTGTCTAGGCACCCGTCTTAGGTTGGCATGGATTCAAGCCTTATGCTTTAGCAGTCTCGTATCTATCAATGCAACTTTGCTGATCCTGCGGCGTTTGCGAGGCGAGATTATAACTGATGAGAGTAGGTCCATGAATTGCTGTGGTGTGTTAATTTGGGGTCATATGCTTACAGATGTGAGGTATTAGTCGCTGAACTTGTTTACTGGACCTTCTTGTCTGCCCTCTTTCTATACCGCTTCTACCCCAACCCCTACAGGCCGACATTGCAAACCTTAACATCTGTGGGGGTTCTTGTACCATTGCTGCTCATCATGGAACGTGATATATTACCCAAATTGCTTTTGCATCCATCACGTGAGAGGCTTATTGATGTTCGCGTTGGGTGGGCGGTATATACTCGACTTGGGTTGACACTAGCTATTGGTATCTTGTCTTTGGCAACACCCCGAGTATGGTATCCGGTAGACCCTTCGGCAGGCGGTGAACCCACTCCCGAGCAGGTATGGAAGCTGACCATATTATATCGGGTTGTGGTAAACTCTAACAAGATGTGATAGATTGCGTCGCCTTTCAGTTATGCTATAAGTTACTATTGGATAGAGAGCATTATACGTATTGCCTATCGCAGGGATGTTGAAGTTGAAGACTTGCTACCGGTCCCCGACTATGATCGTGGGAAATTGTGGAGTAGAATGATAGTTAATCATCAAAAGTCTACTACTTTCTGGACCTTGCTGTCACTCATGAAATATGAATTATCGTTCATGGCGTTTCTTAGTTTCCTTTATGGTGCCCAGCAGGTATGATAGTTTTGCCCCCGGAAAATACAAAGAATTTACTAAGAATCGATCGTTAGTTTATCTGGCTTATTTCCATGAAACATATTTTGGAATATATTGAGGGGTCGTCCCAGCCTATTGTCACCCCTTGGACCTTTGTCGTGGGGATGTTTTTCGGGCCTCTCCTTGGCGGTGTAGTATGGCAAGCTTATGTCTTTCAGTCCAATCGGTATGCATATGATTTCCTGTTGAGTTGAGGGGCAGTTTGCTGAAACACCCTAGTATGGATTTTCGTGTTAAGGCAGCCCTCACTCAATTGCTACTCGAAAAGACTCTCAAAATCAGATTTACCGCCGATTCGGTTAGCAAGGAGGAAAAGGAAGGCGCCGCCAAGAAAGATAAGGGACAGAAAGACGAAGCTGAGCCTGAGGAAGACCAGAGGAAATCGAGGGCTGGGAGGATCATCAACCTTATGAGTTCTGATCTGGAGACGATATTCTCTGCTTGGTCTACTTCCCCATGTTCTAACTGGGGGGAAGCCATTGCTGATATATTTTTGCAGCGGTAATATCTTCATGGACCTTGGGTCTGTGCCAATCGTGATAATATTCTCGTTGATTTTTCTCTATGGGCTTCTAGGCTGGTCTAGTATTGTTGGTGTGATTATGATGGTCATTACAATGATAATACCGGGCATGCTTGTGAAACTGCTTGCTAAGATCAAGAGAAAGACTCGGTTGGCTAGCGATGCCAGGATAGAAACGATGACCGAGACACTCAACTCTGTTCGGATTATCAAATTCTTTGGTATGGAGAAATTTTTCCTATCGCGAATCCGCGAGAAGAGAGAGAATGAGTTATGGCTTTCCTTCCTCTCAATGTTTTGTTCTTTGGGATTTAATACTATTTCGGGCCTGTTGCCGATAATCAATATGGTATGTATTAACTATTGGCTAAATGGACTTTGGAGTATGTTTTGACCAGGTTAGGTCGTTACATTTGGGATTTATACTGAGGTCATGAAATTGCCGTTGACCCCTAGTATTGCATTTACCTCGATAAGGTTTGGCTCCCTAAAGTTAAGTGTGGTATATATTGGAGAGAGATTTTCTAATTAAATGAAATTGTAGCCTATTTGAGATGCTTAGCGGGGAGTTGTGTAGGTGGACCTTGGTTTTTAATTTGGGAGAACTTTAATTTACTAATAGCTACTAGTATGCGCGTCCCGCACCACTGGAATATTGATATCAGCCTTCATTGCCTTCGACCGCTTCGACAAATTCTTCAGCGGGGAAGAGGAGCTCGAAAGGGCGGAGCAAACTGAAGACCCGGCCAAGAGAGTTGGACCATATCTCAAGAATGCGACACTTTCCTGGTCCATACCTGAATCAGGAATGGATGATGGCTTTAGACTCGCTGGTATTAACGCTGAGTGTGTATATGGCGGGCTAACTGTCATTGCGGGTCCTGTTGGCTCCGGAAAGAGTTCATTCTTGCTCGGGCTTTTGGAGGAGATGCGACTTTTGAGTGGCGAAAGCTTTTTGCCTCGTGGTGATGGGGTAGCTTACGTTGCTCAAACGGCTTGGTTGCAGTCATTAACCATCAAAGATAATATATTGTTCGGTAGTCCATACGAAGAGAAGAGATACAGTGCTGTTCTTGAGGCATGTGGCCTATCAGAGGACATAGAGAGGCTTGACGCAGGCGATCTTACAGAAGTATTTATTGAATCCGTGGCTATAAACATTGATCCATATCAGCTAACACTTTGATCTAGGTTGGTGAGCGAGGAGGTAAGAAACTTGATAGGTGTAGGTTTGTGTAAGGATAATGCTGATCTTTGTAGTCACCTTATCAGGAGGTCAAAAAGCACGATTGGCATTGGCAAGAGTATGTTTAATTTCCAACTATGGTCCGAGGAATTCTGCTAATGTGCCTAGGCTGTTTATTCACCTGCGCAAACCGTTCTCCTTGACGATGTACTTTCAGCATTAGACGCTGGCACCGGAAAATTGGTTTTTGAAAAATGTATCAAGGGCGAAGTATTGGCAGGCAGGACTGTAGTTCTGGTCACCCACCAGTATGTGCCAAATGGACACCACAACAGAGGCTTGAGCTAACAGGTCCCTTAGTGTATCACTTGTTTCATCAGCGGCCAAGAAAATCATTGTGCTTGCCAATGGGCGCGTGGTTTCGGATAGCAGTCCAGAAACACTTTCTGATGATGCGGTTGAACTCTTGAGAGAGACTGAAGAAGCTGATATAGTGGCAGGAGATGCTGTACCAGGCGAGCTAGTCGAACAGCCGATAGAAGCGATAGTACCAGAAGCGAAGCCAAAGAATTCCGGAAAGCTTGTTACTGAAGAGGCTCGTAACAAGGGAAGAGTGCCAAAAAGGCTCGTGTTTGAATATGTTAAATATTTTGGGCCATTGATTATCACAGTTTTCTTGGTTCTCATAAGTGTGTTCGATAATGCGGTCGAGTGAGTGTCTCTTGGGCATTCCTCATTGCAGTTTATTTATTAACAATATGAAGCTTGGTTGATAAGTTCTATGTCGGGCTTTGGTCTAGTAGGTTGCCATTACACACAAAATCACATTAGGTTAAATGAGCTAACTACTCCTCAAGATCAATACTCGAAACCGGGCCTAGTTGACGCTAAGTGGTGGCTGGTAAGAATCCGAGTTGGTTCCAAATATTTTCCCTTAGCGCTAACATGTATTAGTCGATGTATGCAGGTAGGGACGATGTAGTCCGATAAGTCATACCGATGCGAAAGCGCTGACCGAGACCAATAGCTTTGTTGATTGGAACATCAGTTTGCAACGCTTTGGTCTATTCCATTTGGTATTTTTTCTCCTGGGTAGGGGCAAGGAGGATTCATGAGAAACTGGTGTCTGCAGTATTGTACTCTCCAATAAGGTTCTTCGACACTACTCCTGTTGGGAGGATAATCAATCGCCTCTCGAACGACATCGCGTAAGTTTCTTCTCGGTTCCTGCTGCGGTGGTGTCAGCTGACAATAGTAGCTCTATCGATTATGGCTTAGGTCCATACGTAAAGATTGTATTTGATGAGCTGCTCAACATAGTCTTTAGAGCAGGGATCATGACTGGATTGTTACCAGCCTTTCTGCTTCCTACAATATTGGTTTCCTTGATCGGGGTTACATGCGGCGAACTGTAAGTTTCCCACTAGTCCTGGGTTATCATCTTTTTGACAGAATTCAGTTATGTTCGCGCCCAAACTGGTATCAAGAGAATTAGCTCTATCAAAAAGTCTCCTTTGATTTCGCACGTTGCTGACACAATATCTGGTATTGTCACCATTCGGGCTTTCTCTTGTGAGGAGCGCTTTCTCGAGGAAAATATCAAGAAGATTGATGATTCAACACAACCGTAAGTTCAATCTCTTTCAAGATCCTTAACTCTGTGTATTAACGAATACAGAAATGAGGTCGATTCTGGTCTGAATCGATGGGTTGGAATCCGCACCAGTACCTGTACATCGATCATTGGTGCTGCTGCTGGAATCATAGCTCTTACGACAAAGGGCTCTTCCCCTGGCATGATTGGGTTTAGCATGTCAAATGCCTTGTCTTTTAGCTCCTCTATCCTTCGTGCTGTGAGGTACTTCAATTCGCTTGAGGTGGAACTCAATTCCTTCGAACGTGTCAAGGAGTATATCGAAATGAATCAGGAGCCTTCATCAAGGCCTGAAGGTGAACCACCCGCTGCATGGCCTACTCAAGGTGACCTCAAGGTTACCGAACTATCAGTAAAGTATTCGGAGGATGGCCCGGAAGTCTTGAATAAGATCAGCTTCGAGATCAAGCCGAGTGAAAGGGTTGGTATTGTCGGAAGGACCGGGGCTGGGAAGAGCAGTTTGGCTCTTAGCATTTTACGGTTCACGGAAATATCTAATGGAAGCATAGTCATTAATGGACTGGATGTTCAGAAAATCAATCTCGAGGCTTTGCGACAGCGCATTACCATTGTTCCACAGGACCCTATCCTATTCTCTGGCACTATTCGCACTAACCTTGACCCTTTCGGCTGCCTGGATGATACAGAACTTCAGGCCGCCCTTGATGGAAGCGGATTGGCGGGTGACAAAATGGATGGGGTTGACAGCGGCATCGCATCCGCGGCCACTTCGGGCACTACAACTCCAACAGAGGTTGGACCTAGCGCACCTCTGAATAAGCGAATCGGGCTTGACACCCAGATTACATCTGGTGGTGGAAACCTATCCCAAGGGCAGAGACAACTGTTAGCATTTGCTAGAGCCCTCATTCGGAGGTCGAAGTTGGTAATATTTGATGAGGTAAGCAGCCACCACACCTGCGAGCAGTCCTTCTCGGGTCGGCTTCTGATGGTTCCCCGGAATCTCATACAAATTATTAATGTCCAAAGTAGGCAACGAGCTCGATTGATTTGAAGACGTAGGGTTTCTGATTGGAATGGCAGTCCTCCTTGGCTAACAAGTTTGAAAAGAGACGAGCGAATTCAAGAAACCATACGGACAAGTTTCCCCGATTCAACTTTAATAACCATCGCTCATAGATTACGTACGTTTCCCGCATTAAGCCATAATATTTGAGGGGTTCCCCCCCCCCCCTGTCACTAATCTTTTGCCATGAGCAGGTACTGTTATGTCCTTCGATCGTATAATTGTATTGGACAATCTCGGGAATGGCGGGGAGATAGTGGAGTAAGTCTCTTTAAAATTTACAGTTGTGAGTGTTTTCCGACTAATTTGTGAAGATTTGATACCCCGTTCAATCTGATGCAGAACCCCGAGGGCATGCTCTACAACCTAGCACGCAAGAGCGGGGAGTTCGAAGAGTTGCTGAAGTTAGCAAAGGGGCGGGATTGGGGTCAGATAATTTACTAGTGGCTCGAAGGGTTTATTTCTTCCTCGTACAAGCAATTAGTATTTGGCCGGTTTGCTATAATAGATACCTTTTTTACGTTATATGCTTTAAGGTTAGGCTTTCACGGCTGGAATACCAATACCACATTACTTTCGTGATTCTCCAAAGCCAAAGAAATTCATTACAAGGTTAAGAAAGTAGATTAGGTAAAGGAAAGTACAGAGAGGGCTATGAAGAGATAACTACAGAAGTAATGCCCACGATGATTCCATACCACTTGTTTTCCGATAAGATGGGTTCCACTGCCGGAGGCTATGGTGAGGGTTTCGCTGCCCTTGCCGCTGGGGGTCGTTGCCACCGGAATCTCCCTGGGTGGCAATAGGGGAGGTGGGTGGGGAATAAGGAACGTGGGCGATAGGAAGTAGGAAGATTGGTGGATTGGTATTGTCGGCGGTGGTGTGTATACGCTGGGGGCCCACAGACCCCTCGTGTATGAGCTATGACCCCGCTATCGTGGTGGCCGGGCACCCGGCTATACTTTAATCCGCTGACCACGGAGATCCGGCTTCCAATCCGAAGCCATTGCCGACGCTTTGCCCAATTGGCAGTGGGTTCCCCGAACCCTTCATCTATTTTATGGCTTTATTGTCATAGCCTACTCACGCGGCTGGATTGAAGCCGGGCACCATCATAATGTTCCAGTCGTAATCGCCAATATGCTAACTCGAGTAATGAAATTCTATATATAATATGGCTAGGATACATCAAAAGTAACAAAGGTTTGGTGGGAGGCCCAAAGGGTAATGCTTGATCACGGAAACAATTGCAATCGCTAGATTAGCTACGGGCATAAGATGGCTCGCCAGGTCATGTATCATAGCGAAATAAATTGTGTGAAACTCTTTTTTTCCTTCTATATCGTATGTGGTTATTAGCGTCCCCGCGGATCTCTAATCTGGTTGGTTGAGGGGGGGTTTTAAATTGGCTAAGACAGATGCGGATACTGGTAGGCTTTTCGTTCGAGGTACGAGGCTGGCGCTAGAAATGATGAGCAGTGTAACGGGTTTCCACTAAATATAACTAGTGATGGACACGATCATGATCGAGCATATAATGGGGGGCATGCTCAATCATGATCTGATCGAGGGGACTCCATGATCGAATGATCTATGAAACGGGGGGCACTTGTCGAGTGGTTGATCGTGGCCACCTCTCGAGTATGATCCATTTTGCGGTTAAAAAACTAACGGCGTAAAGTCCGGCCGAAATAATTGGTATCTAGTGTGCCGGTAGACTCCTTTTATATATGTTCAAAGTATCGCACAATTACTAAGATGAGTAGAGTGATCGGTCATGATTCAAGATGCTCGAGTATACTCGGTGATGGTCGAGCATGATCGAGCAGTACCTATGATCGAGGGACCCCTATCTATGATCGAGGCTGATCGAGCAGACTATAGTCGTGCAAAACTCAATCATGATCTGATCGTGTCCATCATCAGCCTTGAGGGCTGTTGTGTGAGGCAAGGCAAGTGTACTGGCGGGGGAGCATAAGTGAAATCTGTAGGGTAGCAAAGACAGCTGGCAAAGACAGGGCAGACACCTTAGTTTAGTACAGAAAGCCCGAAATAAAAACAGTTTGTAGGAAAAAAAGAAAGAAAAGTGAGGCGAACTCAAGGTGGTCCACTTGATAAAGGGCTTGAATACAAGGTTGGCAAAGGTGGGGGATAATATTCACTTTGATATGGGGGATTTGGGGGATTTGGAGAAGGAGGGTGGTTAGGGGTTCAGTGATATTTTTGTGCCTTTGGCAATGCTGCAAATGGGTTGGCGGATTTTGGGCATAGTTCGTAGCGTATAGGGCAGATGTATTGGTTTTGCGCGAAAGCCCGAAATGGAAAAAGTGTAAAAAAATAAAACGAGGCGAACTCGAGCTTTACTGGCCAAAATTACCTGTGTGTAACCATATGATTCTGATGATATGAATAGCCAATATTAGGTATGGAATTTCGGGTGGAAAAAAGAAGTAAGGCGAACTCTTTGTACGATGGGTACATGATACTTGACTCTTCGATTGGCTGATTGGTCCGGGAGACAATCATAGCAGCCTCGCCTCACTTAACCTTAACACCCGGGTACCGTTTTTGCCGAATAAAAATTCGCATGGACAGGGCAGAGAAAAAAGGTTAAAAATGACGGCCCTGTGTTAAGGAAAAAGTAAAGGATGACTGAATATCACTTTGTATGAAGCAAGAACAAATGAGGAAAAAAAACAATAAAACTACAGTATAATTAAACATCAAATATAGGGTGAACCTTTTCAATAAAATGCTCTTGGCGTGAAACCTTTCCGGATACCAAGAAATATACCATCCAAAAGGTGAAGCCTATTCAAGGAACTACATTGCCACCGGCCCACAATAAGCAGCCTCCCTCTATCATTCAGTTTATGTAAAAAATCCTGGAGAAAATTGAGAAAAGTACCAGCAAGCCTCAAGTGATTCTTGATTTTTTTATCTGATTTTTTTAATTACGTTTGCATCACTAGGTGAATAAAAAGAGAGGGGAAACTGTGTGCATTGGTATATATTTTGTTGTTCCTCATAACATGAAACCTTGTGATGGTACGTTTTCACCAAGAATGGTATTCTAAAGGTAAGTTACCCCCCTGTTTTCCACGGTATTTGAAAGGCTTTCTCATCAAATATAGGATAACAATACAATGACAATGTCCTCACTGTCTCAAACTATTCCCGAGCTCCAAGGTCTCTCTACGAGTAGACACACCGTTCTGGTTACCTGTGTGCGAAAAATTGGGTTAATCCGATGGTTCAAATGGGCGTCTCCCGATCCCGGGCAGAAGACCCCACTCCTCGAGTGCGGTAGGTGCCGTTCCTGACTCTGTGGCACCGAAAACCGGGCTATAACGGAGACTCATCGCAGCCCTCTCGGGAGATATATGCCGGCAAGGCGGCAGTGTCTTATTCTATCCATTGTGAGAAACTTGTTGTAAGCCAGCCGAGACCATTCCGTCTCTAGGAAATTTTCAAATATTATTGACCGCGCAACGGCGCACACCCTTCCGACGCCTCAGGTTCTTGCTTTCTATCAGCATATATTCAACTTGTATCCCCTCTGGGCCCTAACTTAAAGATTACAACCAGGAGGTCCCTTCATTTCCTATATTTTCAAGCAACACTTTCTTAACAAATGTCTCCCTTGTTTCCCCCTGACAGTCCTATTACCTGATATCTGGGCTTCGGTTCGTCTAGCGAGATTGATGGATCCTTTCTTTTCCACTTCGACGAGCTCCTCGCCTTCCGAAGGCCACCATATCCCTTCTCCGGTTTCTATTGGCTTTAATACCTGGTGCGACTCAATCTGATATACCTTATAACACTATCCTTTGATTATTAATTCACTAACAACCATATGCTTGTTGAAGGGGTCTTGGATGTACCGCTCGGCTGGGTATTTACGGAGTCGCTATCGTTCTGGCTGTCTCGCTTTTGCTGCTACGAAGATTTCTAAGTGGCGACCCTTTCTTTCTGCCTGCTGATTACAGATCTTACAATATTCAATCGGAAACTATTCCTGAGACTTTATGATGCGGACCAACTACCGAAGGCCCCCATTGAAGAATTGAGAGGTGGGGGAGGCTCAAAAGAGACTTTCTGGTTCATTTGACTGCTAGGGCTGGAGTTAACAAAGTGTCTAGGTACCCGTCTTAGGTTGGCATGGATTCAAGCCTTATGCTTTAGCAGTCTCGTATCTATCAATGCAACTTTGCTGATCCTGCGGCATCTGCGAGGCGAGATTATAACCGACGAGAGTAGGTCCATGGTTTGCTGTGATGTTAATTTAGGGTCATATGCTTACAGATGTGAGGAATTAGTCGCTGAACCTGTTTACTGGACCTTCTTGTCTGCCCTCTTTCTATACCGCTTCTACCCTAACCCCTACAGGTCGACATTGCAAACCTTAACATCTGTGGGGGTTCTTGTACCATTGCTGCTCATCATGGAACGTGATATATTACCCAAATTGCTTTTGCATCCATCACGTGAGAGGCTTATTGATGTTCGCGTTGGGTG
>Ga0307509_10004884_pt1 | contig 19006 bp, 22 predicted proteins | sample 10_EM_MG_FD_202245 | JGI IMG/M metagenome (GOLD analysis project Ga0307509, IMG submission 202245) | Populus trichocarpa ectomycorrhiza microbial communities from riparian zone in the Pacific Northwest, United States - 10_EM | ecosystem: Host-associated > Plants > Roots > Unclassified | place...
TCTTCAAGGGCCAGCTGGAGATGAAAGACGGCTACCTGATCACCAAGAGCGGCCTCGGCGGCATGGCCACGATGACCAGCGTCCCGGGCGTGTTCGCCGCCGGCGACGTGCAGGACCACGTCTATCGTCAGGCCATCACCAGCGCCGGCACCGGCTGCATGGCGGCGCTGGATGCGCAGCGCTTCCTCGAGCAGCAGTAGCCGGATCTGAAAATCGGTCTATAATCGAAGTCTTTGCCGAAATTCAGGCAGCTTTTTTATTGGAGAAGCGTCATGGCACGCGTCTGTCAGGTCACGGGTAAGCGCCCGATGGTGGGAAACAACGTCTCCCACGCCAACAACAAAACCAAGCGCCGGTTCCTGCCCAACCTGCAGTACCGCCGCTTCTGGGTCGAGGCTGAGAACCGCTGGGTGCGTCTGCGCATCACCAACGCGGCACTGCGCTTGATCGACAAGGTGGGCATCGAGAAGGTCCTCGTCGACCTGCGCGCCCGCGGCGAAATCTAAGGGGAACGACCATGGCAAAAGGCGGACGCGAAAAGATCAAGCTGGAATCCAGCGCCGGGACCGGTCACTTCTACACGACCGACAAAAACAAGAAGACCACGCCCGAAAAGCTGGAAATGATCAAGTTCGACCCGAAGGCACGCAAGCACGTGACCTACAAGGAAACCAAGCTGCGTTGAGCACTCGGCTCGAGCGAACAACGAAACCCGCCATCGGCGGGTTTTTTGTTGTCCGCACGAAGTTCAGACAAAAGAAAAGGGTCGCCACGCGACCCCTCTTGCTGTTCGCTGCGAGGCGCTCTAGGCCTTGGCAGCCCGCAGCTTCAGCGCAAACTCTTGCAGCGCTGCGATGCCGCTCTCTTCGGCGCTCTTGCACCAGGCCTGCAGGTCGACCACCAGCTGCTCGGCCGACACGTTGGTGCGCGTCCAGAGCAACCGCAGTTCTTCGCGCATCACCACCAGCTTGGCCAGGCGCGGGCTGTGCTCGACGGCCTGGGCCAGCTGGGCCTTCACGTCGCTGGGAATCTTGTCTTCGTCGCGGTGCAGCCAGCGCTTGGCCAGCTTCATGTCGGCCAGACGGCCGGCGCTCGCCGCACCTTCGGACTTCAGACGCTCGACCTCGACATGTGCGGCATGGCGCAGATTGCGTGCGTACTTGGCCATGACCTCGTAGCGGTTGGCGATGATCGCCTCCAGCGTCTGGTCATCGGCGACGGGCTTGACCGCGCCGAGCTTGAGCTGCGGCGCGATCTTGCGCACCTTGGCCAGGCCCAGCACTTCGAGGCCGCGGATGTAGGCCCAGCCGATGTCGAATTCGTAAGGCTTGACCGACAGCTTGGCCGAGGTCGGGTAGGTGTGGTGGTTGTTGTGCAGCTCTTCGCCGCCGATGAGGATGCCCCACGGCGAGATGTTGGTCGACGCGTCGGCCGCTTCGAAATTGCGGTAGCCCCACCAGTGGCCGATGCCGTTGATGATGCCGGCGGCCGTGATCGGGATCCACGCCATCTGCAACGCCCAGACGGCCGCGCCGATCGCGCCGAACAGGCCGATGTCGATCAGCAGCATCACGCCAACGCCTTGCCAGCTGTAGCGGGTGTAGAGGTTGCGCTCGATCCAGTCGTCCGGCGTGCCATGGCCGAACTTCTCGAGCGTCTCGAGGTTCTTGGCTTCAGCACGGTACATCTCGCTGCCGGTCAGCAACACGGCCTTGATGCCGCGGGTCTGCGGGCTGTGCGGGTCGTCTTCGGTCTCACACTTGGCGTGGTGCTTGCGGTGTATGGCCGCCCATTCTTTCGTCACCATGCCGGTCGTCAGCCACAGCCACAGGCGGAAGAAGTGCGAGGGGATCGCGTGCAGCTCGAGTGCGCGGTGCGCCTGGGCTCGGTGCAGGAAAATCGTGACCGACGCGATCGTGATGTGCGTGGCGACCAGCGCGAAGAGCAGCACCTGCCACCACGAGGCTCCGAGCAAGCCATTGGCGAGCAGGTTGATCAGAGCATCCCAAACGAGTGTCAACGAATCCATTTGTACCTTTGAACCTGCGCAATATGCAGGTGGCAGATTGTAAGGGGTGCGCGCTCCGCAAGACCCTTCGATTTGACAGGCTAGATGACGCTTGTTTGCGGTATCTCAAGCCGCCACCGAAAGTATCGATCCAGCAGCAACGGTTGCCAAATCGACGCAATCAGCGCCGCTCCCACACCGCCGCAAAGAATCCGTCGGTGCCGTGGCGATGCGGCCACAAGCGCAGGAAGTCGCCCCGCACGAGGGTCTCGGGCTGACCCACATGCGCCTTTGCCAGCACGTCCTGCGCCGGAACGACCTGGAAATCGCGCTCGCGCTCCGCGGTGAAGGCCTGGGCGATCTCTTCGTTCTCGGTGTCGAGCAAGCTGCAGGTCGCATAGACCAGCCGCCCGCCGGGCTTGAGCAGGCGCGACGCGCTGGCCAGGATGGCCGCCTGCTTGACGCGCAACTCCTCGACCGACTGCGGCGTCTGGCGCCATTTCAGATCGGGGTTGCGGCGCAAGGTTCCCAGGCCCGAACACGGCGCATCGACCAGCACCCGGTCGAGCTTGCCGGCCAGGCGCTTGATGCGCTCGTCGCGCTCGTGGGCAATCTGCGCCGGGTAAACATTCGACAACCCGCTGCGCGCCAACCGCGGCTTCAGCGACGCGAGCCGGTGACCCGAGGTGTCGAAGGCATACAGCCGCCCGGTGTTGCGCATCTCGGCACCGAGCGCCAGCGTCTTGCCACCGGCACCAGCGCAGAAGTCGGCCACCATCTCGCCGCGCTTGGCACCGACCATCAAGGCCAGCAACTGGCTGCCCTCGTCCTGCACCTCGACATCCCCGCGCATGAAGACGTCAAGCTTGTGCAGCGCCGGCTTGCCGGCTATGCGCAGGCCGATCGGCGAATAGGGCGTGGGCAGGGCTTCGATGCCTTCGGCCTTGAACGCGGCCTGCACATCGTCGCGCTTGGCCTTGAAGGTGTTGACGCGCAGGTCCAGCCCGGCACCGGTGTTCATCGCCTCGACCAGCGGCCAGAACTCGTCGCCCAGTGCGGCTTGCAGGCGTTCGGCCAGCCACTCGGGCAGGTTGTGGCGCAGCTTTTCGGGCAGCGCCGCCCGATCGACCGTGCTCACCTGGGCCAGCCACTGCTGCTCGGTCTCGTTCAACGCCGCACGCAAGAAACCTTCGTTGCCTTGCCAGGCGAGGATGGCCAGCCTGCGCTCCATCTCGTCCTTGCCCGACTGCGCGAGGTGCTGGTACAGCAGACGCTGGCGCAGCACGGTGTAGGTGGTTTCGGCCAGGGTGTGGCGCTCGCGACTGCCGAGCGCACGATGCTGGCGAAAGAAGTCGGAGACCACGCCATCGGCCGGGTGCTGCAGCTGCAGCACGCGATGAATCAGTTCGGTGGAGAGTTCGAGCAAGGCGTTCGGGTGCATCGCGCGATTATCCTTGCCCCATGACCGCCGACACCGCCACCGACGACTTGCCGCCCTTGCCTGCAACAGCCTTGGGCCGATACCGCCACTACAAGGGCGGCGAGTACGAAGTCATCGGCGTCGCGCGCCACAGCGAAACGAACGAGCCGCTGGTCGTGTACCGGCCGCTCTACAACGCCAGCGGCTGGTGGGTTCGGCCGCACGCGATGTTCTTCGAGTCGGTCGACATCGCCGGGGCCGTGCAACCACGTTTCACCCGCCTCGACACGCGATGAGCCGCCTCGTCCAACACATTCAGACGCGCCCGCGCATGTTCATCTGCGCCGCCATCGGCACCGCGGTCGGCGTGCTGGCGCCGGGGATCGAGCATGCCGTGACGCGCTCGTTGCTCGGCTGGAACGTCGGCGTCTGGCTGTTCCTGGTGATGATCGGGGTCATGATGCTGCGCGCCGACCACGACCACCTGCGCCGCAGCGCGATCGCTCAGGCCGAAGGAGCGGCCGCGGTGTTGGCGCTGGTGGTTTTCGCCGCGGTCGTCAGCATCGTGGCCATCGTGATCGAACTCTCGGCCGCCAAAGGCCCCGGCGCGCACCGTGCGCTGCCGCACGTGCTGTTCGCGCTCGCCACCGTCACCGCCTCGTGGCTGCTGTTGCCGACGCTGTTCTCGCTGAACTACGCGAGCATGTACTACCGCACGACACGCGGCGGCGGGCTCAAGTTCCCGGAGCCCGACGAGACCTTCAGGCCCGACTACGCTGATTTTTTGTACTTCTCGTTCACGATCGCGGTCGCCTGCCAGACGGCCGACGTGACGATCACGAACCGACCCATGCGCCGCCTCGTGCTGCTGCAGTCGGTGCTGTCCTTCGTGTTCAACACCACCATCCTGGCGTTCACGATCAACATCGCGGCGAGCCTGTTCTGAGCTGACGAATCAGCGCAGCAGCTGCGGTTCACCCCGTGTGTGCGTGACCCGGTCGCCGTCGCGCGCCAGCAGGTCGTGAACCAGCCAGCGCACGGCGCGCGGGTACAGCACGTGCTCGCGGTCCAGCACGCGCGCCGACAAGGTCTCGGGCGTGTCGCCGGGCAAGACTGGCACCACTGCCTGCGCGATGATGGGGCCGTGGTCCAGCGTCGGCGTCACGAAGTGCACCGTCGCGCCGGCCAGCTTGCAGCCGGCCTCGATGGCACGACGGTGTGTGTGCAGCCCGGTGAAGGCCGGCAGCAGCGAGGGGTGCACGTTGACCAGCTTGCCCTCGAAGCGCTCGACGAACCCGTCGGTCAGGATGCGCATGAAGCCTGCGAGCGCGATCACGTCGGGCACAAAACTCTCGACGACCCGCGCCAGCTCGGCATCGAAGGCCTCGCGCGATTCGAAGCCCTGGTGATCGACGACCGCGGTCGCGATGCCGTGCTGCCGCGCGAACTCCAGCCCCGCCGCGTCCGGCCGGTTGCTGATCACCGCCACCACGCGTGCCGCCCAGCCTTCGGCGGCGCAGGCGCGCACGATGGCTTCCATGTTGGAGCCGCGGCCCGAGACGAGGATGACGATGTGCTTCACAGGGCGCGCAGTGTAGCCGCCTACAATTTCCGGCCATGACCCAGCCCCGCGTTCTCTCCGGCATGCGCCCCACGGGTGCGCTGCATCTCGGCCATTACCACGGAGCCTTGAAGAACTGGGTGAAGCTGCAGGAAGATCACGACTGCTTCTTCTTCGTCGCTGACTGGCACGCGCTCACCACGCACTACGCCGACCATGCCGACCTCGAACGCAACGTCTACGACATGGTCGTCGACTGGCTCGCCGCCGGCATCTCGCCCGAACGCGCCACGCTGTTCATCCAGAGCCGTTTGCCCGAGCACGCCGAGCTGTTCACGCTGCTCGCGATGGGCACGCCGCTGTCGTGGCTGGAACGCGTGCCGACCTACAAGGACCAGATCAAAAGCCTGAGCGGCCGCGACCTCGCGACCTACGGCTTTCTCGGCTACCCGCTGCTGCAGGCGGCCGACATCCTGATCTACAAGGCGGCCTTCGTGCCGGTCGGTGAAGACCAGGCGCCGCACGTCGAGATCACGCGCGAGGTGGCACGCCGCTTCAACCACCTCTACGGCCGGCGCAACGGCGAAGAGACCGTCGTGCTGCCCGAACCGGCCACGCTGCTGACCGAGACCAGCCGCCTGCCCGGCCTCGACGGCGCAAAGATGAGCAAGAGCGTCGGCAACGACATCGCGATGCGCGAGGAGCCGGCCGAGGTCGAGCGCAAGGTCCGGCGCATGCAGACCGACCCCGACCGCGTGCGCCGCACCGACGCCGGCAACCCCGAGCGCTGCCCGGTCTGGCAGTTCCACCGCGTGTATTCGGACACCGACACGCAGGCCTGGGTCGTCAACGGCTGCACCACGGCCGGCATCGGTTGCCTCGAATGCAAGCAGCCAGTCATCGATGCGATCGTGGAGGAACAGGCGCCCTGGCGCGAGCGCGCCGAGGCCTATCTGGCCAACCCGAAGCAGGTGCAGTGGATCGTCGAGGTCGGCACCGAGCAGGCCCGCGGCGTCGCGCGCCGCACGATGCGCGACGTGCGCGCCGCGATGGGCCTGGTTTACTGAGTTCTATGCGGCCAGCGCCGCGAGCGCGTCGGCCACGTCCTGCGCGCTGACGCCGTCGCCGTGCGCCACCGGCGCATCGGGCACGGCCGCAGCGCCGTCGCTCTTCAGCCGCGCGACCCACTGGCCGGCATCGCGGCCCGACTCGAAGGCTGCGCTCTGCAGCAGCACGCGGCCGTCGGCGGCGGCGAGCTTGAAGTAGAACTTGCCGTCGGCCTCGCGGTACTGCTTGAAGGTCGGCAACGCGGCCTTGACCTTCGTTGCCGCGGCGGTTGGCGCCGATACGGCGACCATCCGCCGCAATCCGACCGCGGCACGCAGCTCGGCCAGAAAAGGCGCCGCCACCGCACGTGCCTTGCGGGCACCCTCTAGCAGCGTCTCCTCGATGCGCTCGGGGTGCGCGATCAGGTCGGCGTAGCGCTCGCGCAGCGGACCGATGTCGCGCTCGATGCGCTCGACCACATTCGCCTTCGCGTCGCCCCAAGCCATGCCGGCCTGCAGCGACGCGCGCAACGCCGCGCGCTCGGCGTCGTCGGCAAAGGCCTCGTAGATCGCGACCAGGTGCGAGCCGTCCGGGTCCTTCGGCTCGCCCGGCGCGCGCGAGTCGGTCACGACGCGCGCGAGCGCATCGCGCAGGCCTTTCGCGCCGCCTTCGAACAGCGGCACGGTGTTGTCGTAGCTCTTGCTCATCTTGCGGCCGTCCAGACCGGGCAGCATCGCGACGCGCTCGTCGATGGCCGCTTCCGGGAGCACGAACAGGTCCGTGCCGGCACCGAACAAATGGTTGAAGCGCTGCGCCAGGTCGCGCGCCATCTCGATGTGCTGGACCTGGTCGCGCCCCACCGGCACGCGGTGCGCGTTGAACATCAGGATGTCGGCCGCCATCAGGATCGGGTAGCTGAACAGCCCCATCGTGATGCCGGCGTCGACGTCCTCGCCCGCCGCCAGGTTCGCGTCGGCCGCGGCCTTGTAGGCGTGCGCGCGGTTCATCAAACCCTTGGACGCGACGCAGGTCAGCAGCCACGTCAGCTCGGGAATCTCGACGATGTCGCTCTGCCGATAGAAGGTGACGCGCGAGGTGTCGAGCCCGGCCGCGAGCCAGGTCGCGGCGATCTCGAGCCGCGAGCGCTCGATGCGTGCCGGCTCGTCGCACTTGATCAGCGCGTGGTAGTCGGCCAGGAAGAAGAAGCTCTCGACGCCCGGCTCGCGGCTGGCCGCGATCGCCGGCCGGATCGCGCCGACGTAGTTGCCGAGGTGCGGGGTGCCGGTCGTCGTGATGCCGGTGAGGACGCGGTGGGTCATGGGGTCGTGGGTCTGCTGTGCGGCACGGCGCTCACAGCGCGGCCGTGACGACCATCTCGATCTTCCATTCCGGGCGGGCCAGGTTGGCCTGCACGGTCGCGCGCGGCGGCGCGTCGCCCGGGGCGACCCAGTCTTCCCAGACCTCGTTCATCGCGGCGAAGTCGGCCAGGTCCTTGATGAAGATTTGGCAGCGCAGGATGTGCGCCTTGTCGGTGCCGGCCTCGGTCAGCAGCTTGTCGATGGACGCGAGCACCTGCGCGGTCTGGCCGCGGATGTCCTGCGAGCCGTCTTCGGCGATCTGGCCGGCGAGGTAGACCGTGCCGTTGTGTATCGTCATCTCCGACATGCGATCCCCGACGTGGAATCTGCGCAGTCCCTGGCTCATGGTTTGGCTCCGTGTTTGTGGGCGTGTTTGGAAGAAGAAGTCTTGTATGCAGGCGCGGCACCGGCGGCCTTCTGGCCGAGCTTGCTCTCGGTGCCGTTCAACAACTTTTGAATGTTCGCGCGGTGGCGCCAGACCAGCAGCGCGCCCATCACGAAGACGGCCACCGCGATCGGCCCGCCGCCCCAGATCAGCACCTGGTAGAACGGCGCGAACACCGCCGCCACCAGCGCCGCGAGCGACGAGTAGCGCGTGAACGCGGCGATGATGATCCAAGTCGCGAGCGTCGCCAGGCCCAGCCAGGGGTTCAGCCCCAGCAGCACGCCGGCCGCGGTGGCCACGCCCTTGCCCCCCTTGAAGCGGAAAAACACCGGCCAGAGGTGGCCGAGAAACGCGGCGACCGCGACCAGCGCCAGCGTGCCTTCGTCCAGCCCATACGGTGCGCCGAATTCCTTCACCAGCAGCACCGGCACGAAGCCCTTCAGCGCATCCAGCAGCAGGGTCAGCACCGCCGCCGCCTTGTTGCCCGAGCGCAGCACATTGGTCGCGCCGGGGTTGCCCGAGCCATAGGTGCGTGGGTCGTTCAGGCCCATCAGCTGGCTCACGATGACCGCGAACGACAGCGAGCCGATCAGGTAGGCCGCGAGCGTGGCGAGCGCGGGATAGAGAGCTTGCATGGGTGGGCGAGGTCGCTGCTGAACGGACGCGTATTCTGCGCCAGCCTTCAGAGCGCGCAGTTGACCGGCTCGGCGGCCAGCAACTCGGTCAGCACCGCCGGCGCGATGCCGATCAGGTAGCCGCGCCGCCCGCCGTTGATGCAGATGCGATCGAGCGCGAGCACGCTTTCTTCCACGTAGACCGGCATCGCCTTCTTGGTGCCGAACGGCGAGGTACCGCCGACCAGGTAGCCGCTGTGGCGCTGGGCCACATCGGGCTTGCAGGGCTCGACCGACTTCACGCCGATGCCCCGCGCCAGGTTCTTGGTGCTGACCTGCTTGTCGCCGTGCATCAGCACGATCAGCGGTTGCGCGCGCTCGTCCTGCATCACCAGCGTCTTCACGACCGCGTGCTCGTCGACACCCAGCTGGCGCGCCGACTCGGCCGTGCCGCCGTGCTCGACATAGTCGTACACGTGCTCGGTGAACGCGACGCCGTGGCGACGCAACAGCTGCGTCGCCGGCGTCTCGCTAACGTGCGTGCCCTTCTTCGCCACGACCCGCGCCGCCTTACTGCGCCGGGTCGCGAATCTGCCAGCGGACCGCGTCGATCTGCGCCAGCAGCTCGGGCGAGAGCGGTGTGCCCCAGGCGTCCAGGCACTCGTCGAGCTGCGCCAGCGTCGTGACGCCGATGATGGTGCTGGCGACACGCCAGTTGGTGTAGCAGAAGGCCAGCGCCATCTGCGTCGGCGTCAGGCCGTTGGCGACGGCCAGCGCGTTGTAGCGGCGCGCCGCGTCCAGCGTCTCGGCCCGACCCCAGCGCTGCTTGCGCATCGCCTCGAACAACGCCAGACGGCCTTGCGGCTTCGTGGTGTCGAAGCCGGCCGCGTCGTACTTGCCGGTCAGGGTGCCGAAGCCCAGCGGCGAGTACGCGAGCAGCGAGACGTCCTCGCGGTACATCATCTCGTCCAACCCGTTGTCGACCACGCGGTTCACCAGTGTGTACGGGTTCTGCACCGTCGCGACGCGCGGCAGGCCGTGCTGATCGGCCAGCTTCAGAAACTCGGCCAAGCCCCACGGCGTTTCGTTGCTCAACCCGATGTGGCGCACCTTGCCGGCCTTCACCAGGCCCGCGAGCGCATCGAGCTGGTCGTGGATGGAGGTGAAGTCGCGGTCGGCCTTCGGGTCGAAGTACAGCGGCCCGAACGCCGGCACGTTGCGGTTGGGCCAGTGGATCTGGTACAGGTCGATCACCTCGGTGCGCAGCCGGGCCAGGCTGTCGTCGCAGGCCTGGCGCATCTCGCTGGGCGTGAGGTTGCTGCTGCCGCCGCGTATCCAGTCGGCATTGCGCGCCGGGCCGGCAACCTTGGTCGCGAGGACGACGCGGTTGCGGACGCCGGGCCGCGCGGCAAACCAGTTGCCGATGATGCGTTCGCTCGCGCCCGAGGTCTCGCGCCGCACCGGCACCGCGTACATCTCGGCGGTGTCGATGAAGTTCACGCCGCGCTCGAGCGCGCGGTCGAGGATGGCGTGCGAGGTCGGCTCGTCGACCTGCTCGCCGAAGGTCATGGTGCCGAGACAGATGGCCGACACGCGCAAGTCGCTGCGGCCGAGGGTGACGAGGGGCAATGTGTTCATGCCGCAAGTTTATCTGGGCCCAAACGATGGCACAGTCGCAACGATGCCCTTGTCCGCTCCGCTCCCGTTGCCGTTGCCGTTGATGGTCGCCGCCCTGGCCATCGTCTTCGGCGCCGGCATCGTGCGCGGCTTCGCCGGCTTCGGCTTCTCGGCCTTGTGCGTCGCCGGTCTGGCGCTGCTGGTGTCGCCGGCCAGGATCGTGCCGGCGATCTTCGTGCTCGAGGTGCTGGCCAGCATCAGCCTGCTGCGCAGCGCGGCGCGCCACATCGACTGGCCCTGGCTGAGCTGGCTCGTGCTCGGCAACTTCCTCTGCCTGCCCTTGGGCACGCTGCTGCTCGCCTGGCTGCCCGAGACGCCGCTGCGGCTGCTGATCGGCGCGCTGCTGCTGCTCGCGGCCGGCCTGCTGCGCGCCGGCGTCAGCCTGGCGCTCGCGCCCAGCGCCGGCGTGCGGCTCGGCGTGGGCATGGCGAGCGGCTTCGTCAACGGTGTCGCGGCGATCGGCGGCATCGCGGTCGCGGTGATGCTGAGCACCGCGCAGATCGCGCCGGCGGTGATGCGCGCGACCATGATCGCGCTGTTCCTGTTCACCGACCTGTACGCGCTCGCGTGCTCGGCGGTGATCTCGCATGCGACGCACGCGCCGACCGAGTTGCTGGGCCCCGACACGCTGCGCTGGGCGCTCTGGCTCGCGCCGGCGATGCTTGCCGGCATCTGGGTCGGCCAGCGTTCGTTCGTCGGCGTGTCGCCCGCGCAGTTCCGTCGGCACGTGCTCAACCTGCTGATGCTGATCGCCGCGATCAGCGTGCTGCGCGCCGCGCTCGATCTCGTCGGCCGCTAGATCGGCGTGAGGATGACCGCGTTGAGCTGCTTCGCGATGTCGAGCAGTTGCCGGTTGATGTCGTTCTCGACACCGCGCACCGGCGCCGCGCCGATCAGAAAAGTCTCGCGTCCGCGGGTCGCGACGATGCGCTGACCTTCCATGCCTTGCATGCGGGCGTAGATGACGGTCTCGCAGCTGTCGGAGATCAGGGTCTTGTTGCCGGTCGCCGATTGCGATTCATAGAAGGCACTGCCTTTCGGCGCCTCCATCAACATCCACATGGGTGAGTCCTTCGCACTCCATGTGCCGCGGCCGGCAAGAACCGGGTGCGCGGCGCATCGATGCGGCTAATGTGCCTGATGCGGCAATGACCCTGGTTCACGCTTGCTCACGCGGATGACGGATTTGTAATGTGGGCGTCACGCTCACGTGGCCCGGCAGTTTCTATCGTGGACCTCACCGTCAACCCACATCTGGAGATTGTCTTGAGCGCAACCAAAGCTGTTTCGACCTGGATTTCATTGGGCGCACTGGCGCTCGCAAGCTCGGCCGCCCTGGCCGCCGACCCTGACGCAGCCGGCGCGCGCACGCGCAGCGATGTCGTCGCCGAAACCCTGGCCGCGCGCGCGGCCGGCACGCTCGCGCCCGCCGGCGAACTGCCGACGCCGCGCGAGACCACCGTGTCCACGACCTCATCGCTGACCCGCGATGCCGTGGAATCGCAGGTGCGCGAAGCACGCGTGGCCGGCACGCTGGTTCCGGCCGGCGAAGGCGTGGTGCTGGCGTCTTTGGGCTCGCGCAGCATCAGCCTGGTGACGCGGGCAGAGGTCAAGGCCACGGTGATCGCCGCGCGCAAGGCCGGCGACCTGGTTCCGGCCGGCGAAGGGCTGGACGCGGAAACCCACGCCCGCACGCACACCGCAACGCCGGTTCGCAGCGCGCAGGCCGACGGCACGACCGAAACGGTCGCGAAGCGCTGAGAAGACGCACCGGCCGCGGTCGCCACCGACCGCGGCCAGGCTCACGACGCACGCATGGGGTTCGACACACACCTCTCGAAGCCAGCCGGCGACCTCGTTGTCGGCTGACGCATGAAACGCATCCTCCACCCCGTCGTCTTCGTGCTGGCCGTCCTGCTGGTCTTCGAGGAATGGCTGTGGGACCGGCTCAAGGCCGGCTTCCGGCACCTGGCCGCGCTGCCGCCGATGCAGGCGCTGGACCGACGACTCAGAAGGCTCGGGCCTTGGGCATCGCTGGGGGTGTTGCTGTTCCCGGCCCTGGTGCTGTTGCCGTTCAAGCTGGCCGCCCTGTGGGCGCTCGGCAACGGGCACCCGATGCTGGGCGTGGGGGTGCTGGTCTGCGCGAAGCTGACCGGCACCGGCGTGGCCGCCTACCTGTTTGACGTGGTGCGCGACAGTGCGCGCACGCTGCCATGGTTCGACCGCCTGTACCTGGCGGTGATCTCGCTGCTGGCGCGCGCCAAGGCCTGGCTGAAGGCGCAGCCGGCGTACCGATCCGCAGCCCGTTCCCTGCACCGCGTCAAGCGGCTGGCGCGGGCGTGGTGGCCGAGGTTCGGCCGTGCCGGCCGCATGAGCCGCAAGCTCAGGGCCGCGAAGACGCTGGTCGCCCGCCGCTGAGCCACATCGGGGCTGTGCGGTCGTGCGGAAGCGCGTGAGCATCGGCACCAGCCGCTGCGCTTGACGACTGTTCAAGGCGTCGGTCACGGCGGTCGCCTCTTCCACCATCGCGGCGTTCTGCATCGATTTCATCGTCAGTTCACGGACTTCATGCCCGCTTCACCGACAGCCCGGAGACTGGCTGCGTCCCAACACTCCACTCCGGTCCCATGAGCCATCTGATCGTGCACGGCGGTCGCCCGCTGAAAGGCCACATCACCCCCTCGGCCAACAAGAACGCGGTGCTGCCGGTGCTGTGCGCCACCCTGCTGACCGACGAACCGGTCGTGCTGCACCGCGTGCCCGACATCACCGACGTGCGCAAGCTGCTCGAGTTCTTCCGCAGGCTGGGCTCGTCGGTCGAGATGGACTTCGCGAGTGGCACGCTGAAACTGCAGCACGGCAGCCGCCTCGGTGCCGACGCGGCGCGGCTGCCGGCCGGCATGCGCTCGTCCATCATGCTGGTGCCGGCGATGCTGCACCGTTGCGGCCGCGTGCGGCTCGAGGACGACGTGACCGGCTGCACACTGGGCGTGCGCGAGGTCGACCCGCACATCGAGGCCTTCCGCGCCTTCGGGGCCGAGGTCAACCTGGCGCCCGGCGTGGTGACGATCACCGCGCCGCAGCGCTTCAACGCCAGCGACCACTGGCTGGACTACGCCTCGGTCACGACGACCGAGAACTTCGTGCTGTGCGCCGTCACCGCGCGCGGCCGTTCGCGCCTTGTCAACGCCGCCTGCGAGCCGCACGTGCAGGAGTTCTGCGCGTTCATGCAGTTGATGGGCGCGCGCATCACCGGTAGCGGCAGCTCGCAGCTCGAGATCGCCGGCGTGGATGCGCTGGGCGGCGCCGAATACACCTTTGCCGACGACTTCCACGAGGTCGCGACCTTTCTCGCGCTGAGCGCGATCACCGGCGGCGATGTGGTGGTGCGCAACGGCGCGTCGGCGCAGTTCCCGCTGCTGGACCGCACCTTCGCAAAATTCGGCGTCGAACTCGAACACCGCGACGGCTTCAGCTGTGCGCATGTCAGCGGGCCGCTGCAGGTGCGACCGCCGTTCACCGCCAACATCCTGCAGAAAGTGGAAGCCGCGCCTTGGCCCTATGTGCCGGCCGACCTGCTGCCGATCTTCATCGCGCTGGGCGTGCGCGCCGGAGGCTCGGTGATGTTCTGGAACAAGGTCTATGAAGGGGCGCTGGGCTGGAGCGCCGAGCTCGGCAAGTTCGGCGCCCACGCGCTGCTGTGCGACCCGCACCGCCTCATCGTCTACGGCGGCAAGCCGCTGGTGCCGGCCACGGTCGAGAGCCCCTACATCATCCGCGTCGCGATCGCGCTGTTCATGCTCGCCGCCAGCATCGACGGGCGCTCGACCATCCTGAACGCGCAGCCGATCCGGCGCGCGCACCCGCGCTTCGTCGACAACCTGAACGCGCTGGGCGCCGCGGTCGAGTGGACGGCCGGCGATTGAGCGCAGCGGCAGGCGCCGGCCGGGTCAGCGCTGCACCGCGACGACGAGCGCCTGAATCTTGCCGTCGACCGGGCCGGCGCCGAAGCGCTGCGCAATCGCCGACTGGCACGCTGCCGTCGCATCGATCAGGCCGGTCGCCGGCGAGCGCGCCATGATCTCGTTGCGCAGCGGCGTGCCCTGGCAGTAGGCGATGGCCGCCGCCTCGGCCGACGCGGCGCGGCTGCGCGCAGCCAGCGTCTCGATGCGCGGGGCCACATCGAATCCCGCATCCGACAGGTCTTTCGCGATCGCCTGCCGATCGAAATAGCCGTGCGGGACACGCGCCATGAAGCGCGGCGGGTCGGTGGGGAACAGACCGGCGAGCGCGGTGGTCGCAGTGGCTGCAAACTCGTTGTGCTCGAGGCTGTCCCAGACGTTGAACAGCAGCGTGCCGCCGCGCCGCAGCACGCGCCGGGCCTCGGCAAAGCCGCGCACCTTGTCCGGGAAGAACATCACACCGAACTGGCACACGACGACATCGAAGCTCGCGTCGTCGAACGGCAATTGCAGCGCATCCGCGGGCTGCCACTGCACCGGCCGCGCCGTGCCGACCGCCGCGGCGCGCTCCAGCATCGGCGGGTTCAGGTCGGTCGCGACCAGCTCGACGCTCGCAGGCAAGGCTTTCGCCATCGCCCGCGTGACCACACCGGTGCCGGCCGCAGTCTCGAGCACACGCGTCAGTGGTCCGAGCGCCGCCACCCGGCGCGCGAGGTCGGCCGCGTAGGGCTCGAAGATCAATGGAACCATCAGGCCGTCGTAGAGCTCGGGGATGGAGCCTGCGAACAGCGTGTCGACACCGGCTTGGCCCATGGAGGTTCTCCCGTCACCGCAGATGGTGGCGATCTTAGGCGCCCACGCCGCCGCGCTGTCCCCCCAGGTTGAGGCCTGGCCGCTAGCGTGCGCCGAACGCGGCGTTCTCGAACAAGTCCTTGAACTCGCGCGGCTGCGAGCGCCAGTACTGCGGTGGTGCCTGAACGCGCGCACCCAGTGCCGCGGCCGCATGCCAGGGCAAGCGCGGGTCGTACAGCATCGCGCGCGCCAGCGACACGGCGTCGGCCTCGCCGTTGGCGATGATGGCCTCGGCCTGCTCGGGTTCGGTGATCAGGCCGACCGCGATCGTCGGCAGGCCGACCTCGGCCTTCACGCGCTGCGCGTAGGGCACCTGGTAGCCGGGCTTGAGCGGGATCACCTGCTGCGGCGACACGCCGCCGCTGGACACGTGGATGGCCGCACAGCCGCGCGCCGCGAGCGCCTTGGACAGTGCGACGGTGCCCGCTATATCCCACCCGCCCGGCACCCAGTCGGTGGCCGAGATGCGCGCCCACACCGGTCGGTCGGCCGGGAAGGCCGCGCGCACCGCATCGAAGACCTCGAGCGGGAAGCGCATGCGGTTCTCGAGGCTGCCGCCGTAGGCGTCGGTGCGCTGGTTCGCCAACGGCGACAAAAACTGGTGCAGCAGGTAGCCGTGCGCGGCGTGGATCTCGATGCCGTCCAGGCCCAGCCGTGCCGCACGCCGCGCCGCATCGGCGAAGGCGGTTCGCAGCCGCTGCAAGCCCGCGGCATCGAGCGCCAACGGTGGTTCTTCGGTCGGCGCGTGCGGCACCGCGGACGGCGCACAGGCCTGCCACCCGCCGGGTTCAGCCAGCCGCACCTGCGCGCCGCCCGCCCACGGCGCACGACTCGACGCCTTGCGCCCGGCATGGGCCAGCTGCATGCCGATCTTGACAGTCGAATGCGCGCGCACCGCGTTCAGCACGCGCGCGATGCCCTGCTCGTTGGCGTCGGAGTACAGCCCGAGGTCGCCGGCGGTGATGCGGCCTTCGGGCGTCACCGCGGTCGCCTCCATGATCATCAGGCCGGCGCCCGACAAGGCCAGGTGGCCGAGGTGGATCAGGTGCCAGTCGGTCGGTGTGCCCTCGACCGCCGAGTACTGGCACATCGGCGCGATGATGATGCGGTTGGCGAGTTCCAGCGGGCCGATCTGCATCGGCTGAAAGAGTCGACTCATGGCGAGGCGGGGCAAGCGTTGCGATGACCGCGAGTGTCGACCAGTTTGACCATCGGTGCCGGCGCCGGCGCCGGCGCCGGCGCAGCGCGGCTCGTCGCGGTGTGGATCAGCAGCGCCGCGATCACCATCGCCATGCCGACCAGTTCGTTGAGCGCGGGCAGCTTGCCCATGGCGACGCTGATCAGCAGCACCGACACGGGCACGAAGTTCAGGAAGGCCGTGGCCGTCACCGCGCCGAGCACGCGCACGCCGTGGTTGAAGGCCAGCACCGCGATCGCCGACGACACCAGGCCAACGTAGAGCAGCGCATGCCACGACAGCTGCAAGCCGTCCAGGCTGGGCACGCCGGCCCAGCCCAGCGCGGTCGTCGCAAGCGCGCCCAGCAACAGCAGCGGCCACGAGGCCAGCACCGTCAGCGCGGTGTACTCGACCACGTCGAGCTCGGCAAAACGCGCCGCACCGCGGGTGTAGACAATCCAGCCGATGGTGCCGGCGAGCGCCACCGCGTCGCCGAACAGCGTCGAGCCGGCACCGTCCGCGTCGCGGAACAGCACACCCGACACGATGACCACGCCGACCAGCGCGAGCGCGGCCGTGAGCAGCGCGGCGCGCGTCGGGCGCACGCCGTCGAGCACCCAGCGCAACAGCTGCGTCGTCATCGGCACGGTCGCCATGATGATGGCGCCGTGCGAGGGCACCGAGTGCGCCAGCCCGACTAGCAGCATCACGCTGAACGCGCCGAAGCCGGCCAACCCACGCAGCGCCAGCGGCCCGTCGTGCAGGCGCAGCTTGCGCCACGGTGCCGCACCGCGCGGCACCAGCAACAGCGCGAACGCGAGCCCCGAGATGCCGTAACGGATCAGCGTGAACCAGACCGGGTCGACGTGGTGCAGCACGCCCTTGCTGAGCAAAAACATGCCGCCCCAGCCGGAGGTGGCGAGCAGCAGCGCGGCAATGCCGAGCGTGCGTGGCGTGAGGAAGAACATGACCGGCCTCTGTGGATGAGATGACCCGAGCATCGGCGCCCGGCGCGCGTCTGACCATTCGCATCTTTGGACGCGACCCTCCGAATTTGCGAACGGACGGATCCGGTCGCTGCGCTCAGAATTCGGCCCATGGAGCTTTACCAGCTGAAGACCTTCGTCGCGATCGCCCAGGAAGGCAGCCTGACCCGCGCCGCCGAGCGCGTGTTCACCAGCGCGCCGGCGGTCAGCGCGCAACTCAAGGCGCTGGAGGACGAGCTCGGCGTCAAGCTGTTCGACCGCACCGCGCGCGGCATGACGCTGACCGAGGCCGGCCAGGGCCTGCTGGCCGATGCCGAGCGCACGCTGGCCTCGGCCGCGCGCATGCGCTCGGCGGCCGAGCAGATCCGCGGTGTCGCGCAGGGCGTGGTGCGCTTCGGCACCGTCGTCGACCCGGTCGCGCTGCGCCTGGGCGACGTGCTGCTCAAGCTCGCCGAGCGCCACCCGCAGGTCACGCTGCAACTGAAGCAAGGGCTGTCGTACGAGACCTTGTCGGCGGTGCAGCACGGCGATCTCGACTGCGCCTACGCGCTCAGCGACAGCGAGCAGGTCGAAGGCCTGGAGCTGCGCCGCCTCGGTGCGGTCGACCTGGTCATCACCTTGCCGCGCGCGCTCGCCGAAGCGCACCCGGACATGTCCCCCTCGCAACTGACCAGCTTGCCGTGGGTGGGCACGCCGCCGTCGTGCATCCTGCGTGCCCACGTCGACGCGTTCTTCGCCTCGGCCGGCCGCGAGTTTCGGCCCGGCCCGACGGCCGACAGCGAGAGCACGATGCGCAGCATGGTCGCCAGCGGCATGGGCGCCGGCATCCTGCGCCTCGACCAGGCCGCGCAGGCCGAACGCCACGGCGAGCTCGCGATTTGGCCGGGCTACCGTTCGCACACCTGGCTGTGCTGGGTCGCGCGCGCCGGCGCGAAGCACTCGGCGGCGGTCGACGCGGTGCGCGGCGCGGTCTTCGAAGCCTGGGCCTGAACCGAGCGGCGACGCCGGATCAGGCAGCGGCGCGCTGACCCGGCAGGCCGAGGCGTTCGACCGACAGGTACTGCTGCCGGTAGAGCTCGAACGGCAGCGTGTCCGCAGCCTCGATGCGGCGCTGCTCGTCGACCGACTCCTGCGCCATCCGCGTGAAGCGGTTGTGCAGCTGGTCGGAATACGGCAGCGCCAGCAGCGCGGCCTTGGTCTGCTGCGACTGGGCGCGCGTGAACGCGATGTACGAGCTGTCGAAGTCGCTCGCCATCGCCGCCAGCACACGCGCCGACGGCGCGGTGGCGGGGTTGTCGAGCACCTTCCAGGCGCGCAGCAGCGCCTCGCGGTGCTGGTTGCCGCCGGCCTGCGCGTCCAGCGCCTCGGCGATGGCCTCGCATTCGCGCAGGATCTGTGCGCCCCAGTCGGCCAGACTCGCCTCGCCGCCAGTGCGTTCCAGCATCAGCCCCGACTCGCGACCGCGCGCGGCGACGCGCTGCTGGTTGCGCGCCAGCGCGGCGATCTCGGTCGGCGTGTCGGGCGGGCTGTCGCTGAGCAGGCAGTGCATCAGGAAGACATCGAGGAAGTTCATCGTCTGCGCGCTGATGCCGACCGGCTCGAACGGGTCGAGGTCCATGCAGCGCACCTCGACGTACTCGACGCCACGTTCGCGCAGCGCATGCAGCGGCCGCTCGCCGGGGAAGATCACGCGCTTCGGGCGGATCGTGCCGTAGAACTCGTTCTCGATCTGCAACAGGCTGGTGGCGAGCTGGTTGTACTCGCCGCCCGGGTTGCGCACGCCCACCGTCTCGTAGGCCGGGTACGGGCGCGTCAGCGCGTCCTGCAGCGACGCGCCGTAGCTGTCCAGGCTGTTGTAGCTGACGGCCAGCGAGGCCTGCGCGTCGCTCTGGTAGCCGAGCCGGCCCATGCGCAGCGAGGTGCCCTGCGGCATGTGCAACGTGTGGCTCTTCAGCGGTT
>Ga0307509_10004885_pt1 | contig 19006 bp, 20 predicted proteins | sample 10_EM_MG_FD_202245 | JGI IMG/M metagenome (GOLD analysis project Ga0307509, IMG submission 202245) | Populus trichocarpa ectomycorrhiza microbial communities from riparian zone in the Pacific Northwest, United States - 10_EM | ecosystem: Host-associated > Plants > Roots > Unclassified | place...
CCTCCTGAAGAGCCCCCAACTCTCCAGACTTGGTCTCTGCAGTAATCCCAGGACCTAAAGCTCCTTAGAGCGTTCACTCCCATTCCCATCCCTCTAAGCAATTCCCTTGCGCTCTAAGTCAAGCACCTAGAGTCTGCTATACTATCTAAGTTAGTCTTAACTTAGCTTTGCACTAACGTATTTGTGCGACCTTTATAACTAAAGGTAGACTCTAAACGCTTACCCGTAAGTACTCGTCGCAGTCCTTACAAATACGCAGAGTCCGTGTGTAACATGGCACCTCGCCCTCAGGCACACAGGCATCGCGATCAATGGGACCCTGGCAACAGGCTTCTCACGTGTGTAAGCCCTTTTTCATCTCCGTCGACCCCTCCCCTCTGCCCACGCCTCACAGCCTTGGGCATGGGAGCCGTGAGACCTTCGCCTGGATGGTTGTGACATCCGGGTTTGAGGGTCTCCAGCCGCAGCCAGCGGTCTTCGCCTTACCCCCCCTTTTCCAAGGCGCCTCGTCCCCTGCGCCTTCCAGGTCCAACATTACCGAGGCCCACCCGCCATTTGCCGGCCCGCAGCACGTACTGGTGCTGGTGCCCTATCAAGGTACCGATCCACGGCATCCGGCCCGCAACGTGGCTTCCCCTAGCAGGCGTCGCTCCCCCTTACTTGGCCCTGCCGCCTCATCCCCTCAGCTGTCCCGAGCTAAGGCAGCCAGGCGTCAACAGTCATGCGTACTGGGTACAGAGCGTCCAACGGGACTCAGGTAGTTGCTGCGTTCACCCCTTCCACTAATTTTATGTTCCGTATCTATAGGGGCCCGCTACACCCCCTATGGGCTGGTGCTTCGCGGTCACCACCCGCCTTATGTTCATTACTCCACACCCTCTCACCCCATCCTCCCCCCCTCCTGTCTCCTTTTGTGGTCCCAACCGTTGGTCCTGGTGGGCTAGTCCCGCCAGCGTCTGGTCATCCCCCACCTGATGCACTGGGTGCATTTTGTTCTACTTACATTCGTTTAACTTGACAGTCTGTTACTTATAATCCTGGGTTGCTAAATGGTGCGCTTAGTTAGCTATTGATAGTAGTTAGCTGTAGTCGTACTATGATGTCTTGTTGCTAGAAGCAGTGGACAATAAACTCCAAATTCAAAAAAAAAAAAAAAAAATAATAATAATACCCGTCTGCGGGTGGTTCGGTAGCCAGTGGTGACGTTTAATTTATAGTACCCAGTAACTGGCACTCCAGGGAACGAAAAACAGGTGCAGAAGAATGGTAGGAGATAAATAGAGGGTAAAAAAACGTCAATCAAATGGAAAGGGGGGAGCATTTATCGATCACTGACCTCGTCCTCAACTTCTCGCTCACGTTCACGTTCTCGCTGACATTGTCGAAGCTCGTGGTCGAGAACAGCTACAGGGTGACCAGAGAGCTGTCGCGCAGCGATGAACTGTCGAATGGCTTCCTCTTCCTTGACACATTTTAACCGCTTGGGTCCCTCTAAGTGAAGGTTTTCTAGCATGGGTAACACTTCAATCACACTTTCTCCTTGGAGGGCAGGTGCGACAAGTGGAGCTACTCCACGAGATAGGACCAAATTTTTCACAGCCCTGAACGGCTGTAGAAGTTCCAGCCATTCTGTGCTCTCAATATCGTCTCGCCAATGTGATCGATACGAGAGGATCTTTAGGTGCTCCAAGGTGGAGAGGGGAGGCAAAGACGTACTACAGACATGTGCGAAAGATGAAAGCTGCCAGTCTGACGGTGGAAATCAGATTCGCAAAGATAAACCTTCATGAACAGCCGTCCCTTGCGGTGAAAATCTGACCTCGGTACAACCATCATAAAAGTTTATGTTTGCTCGATAGTGTGCCTTGATTATTTCTGTGCGACTGATTAAGTGGCGGAGTAGTGGTGTGTCAAAGGTCAGTTGATTAAAGAATATTATCTTGAAATGATCGAGTAAGGGTGTATCAATCAGGGATACGATGTCCTCCAGGTACTCGCTATTGCCTTTGAAACTAAACTTGGTGAGAGCAGGGAGGTCAATGCGTGTGAGCGGAAGTAGACGCTGGTTTTGTTGACTCGAAATTGAGGTGATCGGAATCCGAGGCGAAAAGATTTGAGCCTTGTCAGCGCAGACAGACATGTGACCATCTCCTCGGGTGAAATGTATCCGGAAAGGGGAATGGACCAAAGGCGAAGAGTTCCAAGATTTCGGATAGACAAGAGTAGCCTCCTCACTTCCGGAAAAGGAATTCCAGAAAAGCCGAGTGAACGGAGACGTGGGGCAGATCCACCTAGGAATGACTCAGGAAGGGTCGGCACATTTCCACCATCCGAGTACAACTCCAAGTGTGTCAGTTTCGGGAATGGCTTCTCCACCGCCGCGATTTTTTTCATCAGAGAATTCGGAATGCCCCGGATGTCAATTTTACGCACGCGACAGTGCTGCTCGAGTGCTTTAATGATGTTGTCCATACCCCTTGGTCGCTTCCCTTTGGCCATAAAGTCAATGACGATAGGCAACGCTGGCCAGATGTCCAGCATCTTCAGTGGTCGTTTTGGGGTGCAAAGCAGTCGTAGGTGCAGGCGTCGAGGTGAATCAAACACAACAGACCGCCATCGTCGGCACACGTGGACAAGAGTATGCCATACATCTTCATCAGCACCAGGTCGATCCACATAAAAGCTGAATATTTCTACGAGGACGGTGTTTGGGAGTACCTCGATAGTCACCGGCGGGTAAAGCTGGTCTGTACAGCGCAACTCGATGATCGTCCAAGAGGAACACGTGGACTATCACTCACCTCGCTGATCCTCAGAACACAACGCTTCTCGTCGACGTGTAACGCTCTCTCTTGCCTTTGAGTTCTCGACAGTGGGCATTGGCGATGAAGTCACGTATAAGGAGATAGAGCTGGGGTTTTGGGTTTCGAGGAGGCCGAAATATGCTGTTGTAGGGTGAGCGCTTCTGCTGAGTGCGGAAAGCACCGAAGGCAAGGAAAAGTGTTACTAGTAGCCGGCCCGTGGAGCCGAAACCGCGTGACGCGTTCCGTTTATTGATTTGAGTTCGAGCCAAGGGGGTTCGAGTTTAAGGAGCGCTGCGTCGTGCTCGGCCTTACCGTCCTGGCCCTTACGGCACCACTCATATTCCGACTCCCTCTCACTCCAAGATTCTTTGGTAAGGCCCGCATGTCCGCTGCCCGAGGATACACGACACAAACCCGGCTAACCATTTCTGGCGTTGCCTCCAGCTCTTAGGTGAATATTTCTCGTATACATTGCACCGTGTCTCTTGGCAGGGAAGAGACTCAATCAAGGTTTCACGCCAAGTCTGCTCTTTGCGTCCAAGGACGCCACGCTTCCAGGTAACTGTAGCCTCGGTCTGGTTCGTTTGAAAATCCTAAAAAGTACAACTGAGTCGACATTGCGTTTTCCTGATGCTTCACCTGTTGACGACTTGTGTCCAGTGATATGATTATACATCGGTGGTTTTATGTACCCGCAATCACGGCAGGATCGCTTCTTCTTCTCAAACCACCTATTGGTTGTGATAACGAACGAGCATGGTTGTGAAACAGGGATCTCACTGGAACCCGAAATTAGCAGTATCCGCGGATAGTATGGCTTCTTTCCGAGGATATACAAGAAGGAGAATCGCCACTCGTTGGATGTCTGCTGTCACCATCCACGAGTTGGGTGCTCATGAGTAAGCTATATAAGCGGCGACCACCCCAGGGCCACGCAGTTGTCGAACGTTTTCAAGACTCTGCCAGGAAACCCCGCATAAATCGCCGCGATGACAGATCGCATTCCTCCACCGATTGAACCCTTGGAAGAAATTCATGGGATGGTTCTCCGTTGGCCACAAACCAGGATCTGCTCACGCACCAGCGGGGCCTTTAGGTAGCGCTGCACCAGGGGGGATACTCCTCGGCTTTTCTCGTTTCGCCTCACCACGGCCTCTCGATCTCTTTTTGTTCTGTCTTTTCGTCTTCATCGCCATTTCCTATGCAAGAAGCCCAAAGCGGAAGCTACCTCCCCACCCACGACGCACCCCAATTATCGGGAATCTATCTCAGATGACGGACAAAAAGTGGCTATTTTCGCGAGAATGCAAGGAACAATTTGGTGAGTACCGAGATTTGCTCAGAAATGATACTGACACTGACACACGAGCACCGTGGGCACCACCAGGCGAGGTCATGTCTCTCGATGTCTTCGGAAAACCCACCATCGTCTTTTAATAGTTTGAAATCGGCCTTCGAGGTGCTCGAGCGCCGAGCCCGTAATTCCTCAGGCCGCCCTCGGCTCATTGTGGCGGGCGAGATCCTCAATCAAGGTTTAGGGCTGGCGCTGGTAGATCATGGAGATCTGTGAGTATCGCGCGGAGCGGTCCTTGGACCCCAGATTATTAACGCCAACACATTTTCACAGCTGGAGTCGCCTGCGGCGTGCCTCCCATGACGCTCTCACCAAGAGGGAAGCACAGCGCTACTACCCTATTCAGATAAAGGAGGCGAATATCTTGATCACCTCGCTCCTGACCAATCCCAAGGACAGAAAGCAACACTTCATGCGAGCCGGAGCCTCCACAATCATGGCGATGGTGTACGACTATCCAACACTCCCATCGGCACATGATGAGGCCATCGGAGAAATCGATAAAATTTTTCAACAGGGCTCACAGGCGGTTAATCTTGGGGCTTCTCTTGTCGATTTTCTTCCCTGGATGCTACACATTCCCCAGAGGTACGGGCTTTCTCTACAGTTTAAAGATCGTACTTATCTTATCTCTGACGAGTCTCTAGATTTGCGAAGTGGAAGAGAGAAGCGTTGGAACACTCTGCCGAGCGTGCCGAGTTGTATCTACGACTATTCAACCGTGTCAGAACCGATCTTGTATGTCCTCGTGTCAGAATGTGTGTGGTGCCCGAATAACAGAGCCGCATAGATGAGTGGTGGTGTCCGTCCTAGTTTCAGTGCATCGTTGATCGAATTGCGTGATCGGTATCGTCTATCTGAGAAGGAAATGGCATACCTCGCCGGGAAAACGTAGTAAGTCATCGTTGCTTCCTGTCTGTGCGAGGAATTACGATGCGTCATAGTGCTGCTGGATCCGAGACTACTTCTACCCTGCTGATGTGGTGGACACTTGCCATGGTAGCCTTCCCTCAAGTGCAACGCAGGGCGCAAGCCGAACTCGATGCCGTCGTCGGCCGTACGCGTCTACCTACATTTGCTGATGCCTCGCACCTCCCATACGTGCATGCAGTCATCAAGGAGGTTCTACGCTGGAGACCCGCTATACCACTCGGAATGCCACACAAAGCTACGGAAGATGATTGGTATGATGGTATGTTCATTCCGAAAGATGCAACATGTGTGGCCAATATATGGCAATGCAATCACGACCGTGCCATATTCGGTGACGATGCCGATGAATTTAAGCCAGAAAGGCATCTCGACGACAAGGGAGAGCTGTTACCAGGGCCCATTGAAACAAATCAGGAGGGTCATTCGACGTTCGGATTTGGCCGGCGCATATGTGTGGGCAAACACTTGGCGAATGACTCGCTCTTCATACACACAGCAAGGATTCTATGGGCGGTGTCCCTCGAGTGCGCGCAGGACGAGAATGGGAAGGACGTACTTCCAGACATAAATGGGTTCGTGGCAGTGGGCATTATAATGTATGTGCTCCTGCTAGCAGAGCAGTTTGAAACGTCGCTGACATCCTACATAGCCGTCCTGTGCCGCACGACTGCAGGATTACGCCACGTTTCCCTGAAGTGGGGACTATTCTTGCGGAGGAGGCTGAGAGTTTCGAGGGTTGAATGGTTTAGTATGTGACAATGTTAGGGCGATAGATTGGCGAGGTCGAGTAAACGCGAGGGTTTTTTTGTGTACAAGACAACGCAATAGAGAGTAGTCAGTATTTTTTTAAGCAAGCTAGGCATGAGCTGAGTTGAGCTGATGGTGACGGAGTGGTGACGGGCGCTGAGGTATTTGTATTTATTTGTACTGAATTTAAATCACGTGCTCCATTCAAACCTTTTCTCTCTCATCACTCATCTAACAACGACCTTTTTGGCTCGTCTTGACCCGCCCCAGCTGCAAGCAGAGTTGACGGTCTGCTCAATACCTCCAGCATGGGAAGAGGCATCGAAAAGAAGCAACTAAATCGAATGTTTTCGGACTTCGGACGTCATCACTTGTTAGGATGACGTCCGGTAATTGTATCGCACGCTCAACGCGGTCGTTGCTCTGGCGACGTGTAGGGAGCACTGTCACGGTAATCCGACCTACGTACCACCCGTGAGTGAGAGAACAAGACTCGTCTGCTGAGGATATGTCCAATTGTTGAAGGTGCTTGTTCATGGAACGGGGAGCTTTGGTCGTTGGGACGAATGGGACTGAATGGTGTGTAGGTCCAAGGTGTTCGAAGGAGAATGTCTAGGGAGAGTAAGTTATGCCCTATATACAGCGAACACGCAAGCATCCTGATGAATCGGTGCTGGTCCTAGTACGGTGTGATGGCTTCTCGTAGCCTATTCGTCGCCAAGACAAGATCACTGGGATTTGAATGAAAAAGTCAAATACTCTCACAAGCCCAATTCCCGTCAAAGTACGGGCATCTATTTTTTAAGTTTCGTTCGCTGGTAATTGCAAGACACCCCTTCACTAAGTCTATCGGCTCATTCTCGCCTTTGCACTGCTTAACAAGTACACCTGGCAAGTTCGAATCAGCATTACGTCGACTAGTCTGCTCCTAAATGCGATACACTCACCGAATCAAGGCTATTCTTGAAGCTCTGTCGACTCGAAATGTTTGCAAAGTGCCTTTGCAGACGCCCAAATCGTTCACTCTGGAAAAGTGCCTCGTGCACCCGCGGACCCATTCCCTCCGCATACTTCCCAATGTCGTTGCGTAAGAACAGATCCGCCCGGCTAAGGAACGGAGCAAGAGCGGCGTCTGCTATCGTAAACCCGTCGCCGACAGCGAATCCAGTAGGCGGGAGCAGCTCTTGGACTTCGGCGACCCCCGCGATCAAGTTGTCTTATGACTCGCCTCGATAGAAGAATGCGACATATGGCGGGAAGAACTTGTTCGCGACGGCGTCGATGAAGAAGCGCACTGGCACGCGTGCGCGCTGGACCGGATCCTTTGGAAGTAGGCCAGATCCAGGGTACAAGTCCGCGACGAACTCGAGCATGACAAGCGATTCAGCTATCTTTTCTGGCTCTGGTGATGGATGCTCGGGGTCTGACTTGGGAGATCCATACACAAGAGCGGGCACCTGTCAGTTACGCAATTCAGATATCGATGAAGGCAATCTGGGGCGATGAATGACCAACCTTGCCCGCTGGGTTTATTCTTGATGCGTACCACTCAGGGTTGTTTTAGCACTACACATAGTCGCATGAAAACGGTTGACCAACCCGATGAGCCACAAGGGCAACCCCGCATTGCGGCATGCCCGGGCCGATCAAACCGAAGAACGCATGTATACGACACGACAAGAAATCATTAATCATCAATCAAGATCTCCGCCACTCCAAAGTGCGAAGAAAATGTTCGGAATGGTAAAGGCATTATTTTCTCCATTTTTTCCGTATTTTTCCGGGGCTCCTAAAGCACACAGCACACTCATTTCCCGTTATGCCTCGTTAACCGCAGTCGTCCCGCACCCCTTTTACTACCTCTCCATTCTACTACGACCCCCGATTGCCCCTGTATCCCTGTATCACTTTCGAATCGCTTCGAAGTGACCCAACCCCTTTTCTTCTTCGTTTGTAACTGCTTTTCTCAATAATGTAGAAAACATGTATAACTCAAAAAGCCTGTATTGGCCATCAGCAAAAGTGCAAAAAGTAGGTAAGGGGCTTCCAAGGCAAAGATGGCCCCTTCCAAGGCAAAGTTATGACTATACAGGGTGTGGGTTGACCTATACAAGGGCTTACAAGGCATCAACTACACTACCTCCGTTTGAAACTTTTGCTGATGTGTGTCGCAAGTAGACGTATCATCAGTTTTGTTCTCTTCTATCCCTCAAAAACCCGTGTCCCTCTCTCGTCCACTCAAGAGGTTTTCATTAGCCTTACTCATTCATCGCTCAGCTTCTCTTGTCGTCTCAAGACCTTTCGCGCCTCACCGCCAATCGTACCGGCGCCCTCGGACCCTATCACGCCGATTGCAAAACACCAGGTTATGGGACCTGGAGTCGCAAATTAAACACAATCAAATAGCGCGCACTTCAACCTATTTGACTGTTTGACATTTTAAACTATCACCTCTATCACTATGGGCAACGATCGGACTACCATCACCAAACTGGCCACGAACGGACTCAACTGGGTCACCTACCACAATCGCATGATATCGGCTTTCTACTGTCGCAGATGGTTGGAACACCTCAGCACTACCACCGTGCCTCAAAGTTATCTCGACGCCGGCGATATCAACGGAATGTCCCCGCAGGCGCGATGAGCATCGGAAGAACGCACAGCCAAAGAAATGATCGCAGAATCAGTCCCCGACCATGTCTTCAATTGGATCAAGACCAAAACAACCACTATGGAACTCTGGGACGCGCTCAAAGGCCTCTGCCAAAGCCGATTCAAATTGATTATCATCGATTTGAACAAAAGGGTGCAAAACGCGAAGTGCGGAGAAGATGATGATATACGCGCCCACATTAACAAGCTTGATGACATGCGAGAACAGCTATCGGCCATGGGCAAAGTCATCGATGATCAAGAATACGCCTCGATCCTACTCGGATCTCTTCCCACATCTTATGCGCCGACCATCAGCTTGATAAATACTATGGCCGTCATGACCGGTCTGGATATCACCCCCGATCGAGTAGCCCGATTAGCCACCAACGAATTCGACCAACGCATGATCGCCGCAGGCAAATTCAACAATGGCCCGGACGAGGCCTTCGCCACTGAAGATCAAAAGAAAGATCGATCAAATTTTGAATGCTACAACTGCCACAAGAAAGGACACGTCAAGTCCAAATGCTGTGCCAAAGGAGGCGGTAAGGAAGGTCAACGCCCACCCAGAAACAACAATCGCATGAGCAAGAGCAACCGCAACAATCGCAAGAGCAACGTTAATCAGAATAACGATAACGCCAACTCGGCCAACGCGGACACAGAAGCATGGGCTGCGATCGAAGAAATCGAAGAAACAGAGGCTGCCGTAGAAGACCAGATGAGTCAGGGATGTTCACGTAAAATCAAATATAGACATAGCATTTCTGTTCCTCTCTTGCAGATCTCGGGGATTGAGTGAAGATAATAAAGTGCAGCGATGCTTACTTAGCGCCATGTCAACTAGCCGAACGGAGCAACGTAGATAATTGATGGCCTAGGTGGGGCCAATTGCTATTAATGTTGTCGCTCCGGGGACGGTATGCCATTACTACCGGCCGTGGCTTCTGTATGAAACGGGGTTTGCGAAAATATATTGCATGGACGTACAGACTCCATACTTTCTTAAATTTTACTTTTTTTACTTGAAAAAAGTGATAAAAGTACAAAAAAGTACAAAAAGTAAATTCAGGGTTTTCCTGATGAGCATATACAAAGGCAACCGTGACGAAAGTGGTGTATCAATACAGGGAAAGTACGCAGGAAGTAATGTCACACGGCGGAAGCATTGGGTCGAGCGCGAGCAGTGATGCTAGAAGGGAAGGCCCTCATACTAAAGACAGAGCCGCTTAATGATACTATGCGGAGTGGAAGGCTGCTCTGCTCTCGGGAATCTCGTTCGCGGACACCAATACCCGTCTGCGCGTGGTTCCGGGTTGGTAGCCAGTGGTGACGCTTACTTGATAGTAGCCAATAACTGGCATCCCAGGGGTCGAAAAATAGGTGTAAATTCTGTAGAAGAATGCAGGAGATAAATAGAGGGTAGAGAACGTCAATCAGATGGAAAGCAGAGAGCATTTGTCGCTCAAGTTGTCGCTGACGTCATAGAAAACCACGGGTGGTACAGAACAGCTACAGGGTGACCAGAGAGCTGTCGCGCAGCGGTGAACTGCCGAATGGCTTCCTCGACAGGCTTTGACTGCTGGGGCCCCTCTATGTGAAGATTTCGTAGCATGGGTAACACTTCAGTCACTCCTCCGGCTCCAGCAAGCTCTTGGAGGACAGGTGCGACAAATGGTCCATCATATAGGACCAAATTTTTTACAGACGTGAACGGGTGTAGAAGTTCCATCCAGTGTGTGTTCTCAATACCGTCTTGCCAATGTGATGGATTCGAGAGGATCTTGAGGTGCTCCAAGGTGTAGAGGAGGGGGAAAGACGAGCTACAGACCTGTGCTAGAGAGGAAAGTTGCCAGTCCGACGGTGTACATAAGATTCGCAAAAATAAACCTTCGTGACTGGTCATCACTTCGTGACTAGCCATCACATTTTGCGATGAAAATCTGGCCTCGGTGCGGTAATTGTAGAATTCTACTTCTGCTCGATAGTGTGCCTGGATTATTTCTGTGCGGCTGATGAAATGGTGGAGTAGGGGGGTGTTATATATCAGTTGATTAAAGAATGTTATCTCGAAATGATAGAGTAGAGGGGCATCAATGAGGGATACAATGCCCTCCAGGTACTCGCAGTTGCCTTTGAACCTAAACTTGGTGAGATCAGCGAGAACGATGCGCATGAGTGGAGGCAGACATCGGGTTCCGCCCCCGACTTGAAATTGAGGTGACTGGAATCCGACCTCAAATGATTCGAGCGCTGTCAACGCAGGCATGCAGGTGACCATCGCCTCGAGTGGAATGTGTCCGGAATGTGGAACGGACCAAAGGCGAAGAACGACAAGGTTTTGGATTGACAAGACGAGCCTCCTTATTGCCGGAAAAGGAATGCCACACAAATCGAGAGTGTGGAGACGTGGGGCAGATCCACCGAGGAATGAATCAGGAAGAATCGGCACATATTCTTCATTCGTGTTAAGCTTCAAGGATGTCAGTTCCGGGCATGGCTTCTTCATCTCCGCGAATTCTTTCATCAGAGAATTTGGAATGTCCCAGATGTGGATTTTGCGCGCGCGCCAGTGCTGCTTGAGTGCTGCGGCGATGTTTGCCATATTCCCCAGTTGCATCCCTGTGGCCAAGAATTCCATGAGGATAGGCAACGCTGGCCAGATATCTAGGATCTTTTGTACTCGTTTTGGGGTGCAAAGCAATTGTAGGTTAAGGCGTCGAGGTGAACCAAAAACAACAAATCGCCATTGTTGGCACACGTGGACTAGGGTATGCCATACATCTTCACTGGCACCAGGTCGATCCACATAAAAGCTGAATATTTCTAGGAGGACGGTGTTGGGGATAGTAACCGGCGGGTAGAGCTGGTCTGCACCGTGCGAGTCTAAGATCGTCCATGAGGAACCTGTGGGTTATCGCTCACCTCGCTGATCTTCAGCACACAGCTCTCTTCGTCGACGTGTAATGCTCTCTCTTGCACCTGATTTCTTGACAGTGGACATTGGAGATGATGCGGTTATGTCACGTATCAATATCAAAAGTTGGAGATGGAGCTGCCCGTGGAGTTTGGGGTTTTGCGGACAGCGGAGGCCGAAATATAGGTCGTGGAATACATGTGTCGTGAGTTAAAGTTTTCCAAATGCATGTTATGACCAAGTACAACGTACAGTGCCTCAGGCCCCAAGCTTCAAGCTTCAAGGGCGCCAGGGCGATCAAGGTCGGCCCTGGCCCTGTGGATTGCACAGTCCCTCGCCGCCGACCGCAACTGCCAGTGTGGAGGCATATACGGTTTACTAACTGGGATGGCTGTGGCTGTGATGCGGATTGTTCACCATCCTGGCATTATTAGGTGACAATTGTAGGGTGAGCGCTTGCTGAGCGCTGAGCGCGTGCATGGAGCAGGAATGGAACACTGGAACAGGCAACTCCTCAGGCCCGCCAGGGACGGCCCGGGGACTCGTCCGGGTCCTGTCGAGTTCGAGAGAACCGTCGTGCCCAACCTCGCTACCTTGCTCATATTCCGGCTTCCTCTCATTCTCCGCGATTCTTTTGTTCCCTCTTTGTGTGATATTAATATGTATACTTTCGACTCGGTTCTCCCAGTTGGTCTCTTGTATTGCACTCGTACTAGTTTTTAGTACTAAGGTTACGTCTGACAAACTGACACAAGCAGTACTAGTACTAGTACGCCGCAGCCCCATAGGAGTGGCGTACCCGTAGGTATGTCAGATTGCGTTGGACTGAAAAGAGAGCTCCTTTCGAGAGAGAGAGTCCCCCTCTTCCCTGCGCGTGCGCTCTACGGGCCCGTAGCCTAAACTAGTTCACGGCGCTAGTGTACTATTAATATGATGAGATGATTGAGGGATAAACGCGAGTGCGATACGAGTAAATGAGGGATGAGAGCGCGAGTGAGATCATACAATGGGAAAGAGCGGAACTACCACTCTCTTAGGTTGTTCTCTATTGTCTGTGCAGCTTTATATACGGGGTAGGGGACTAGTGTAATCAGGAGGCCTTGTGTAAGTCGTATGTGACCAATCTTATATAATCTATTATGCAGTCGGGCTTGTCGGGCTGCGTCCCTATCGGGCCGCGTCCTAATAACTATACAGTGTTGTCATCGGCCTTCCCTGTCCGTCCTGGCGATGACACAATGTGGAACTTGTGTCTGAAAAGTCATCACATGTTCTCACTGTCCAATGCTGATTTTGAGCTATGGCCCATGCTTAAGTTTGACCGTGGGGCTTTTCCAGGCCTCCTCGTTCTCATTTCTCCCCCCCCGCTTGATTGACCTTTGTAAGGCTGGCAGTTGCGCTAGGCTCGGAATGCCTATTTTCCTCATCGCCGACACCTCTGACTCACCTTGCCCGACATCTTCGACGCCACAGGGCAGCGCGCACGCGTTGCTGCCCTCTCCATTCTCTAATGTCGCTCTTGTTATTGTTGTTAGGGACACGTAGCTACATTGTAAATAGGTAGAAAACTTATATATAAATCCGAGTGCAGCACCGTGAGCCTCAGAAAACGCTGCGCGTGTCTCCCGGGTAGGCAACGAGTGCCACCGGTTTTGCGTCGCGTTTACCCATCTCTCTCTATCTCACCCTGGGGATTATCCTCGAACTCACAAGTAGATGCCGTCTCTACCCTACACCTTCCTTTCCTTACTCGTGGCCTTTCTCTTATCAAATGTGTCATTGCTTGCTCTCTTCTATTGTCTTCCCTTCTTACGGCCTTCCAATACGCCTCACGAATTCACAATATTCACACACGCATGAACACACATTGTATCTGGAACGTATTCACGGACCTAGTGGACATGTGTCATCATAACACAAACCAAATTTCTTTCTCGGTCAATGCAGTAATTACAAAGCACCCCTCGCTCAAGCGATGAGGATGTGAATGAGATGGGAGCGCAATAAGCGCGAGGGAGAAGAACGGCACACAGTACTGGAGTGGGGACACCCACTCGCTCATGCTCTTGATATTCTGCGGGGCGACGGTAATATAAGGAGACGGTGCGCGGATAGTACTGATAAGGGATCCCGGACTTTGTCATACGGGCCCGTGCGCGTTGTATCGTATTTGTCCTATCGTACATAATCTCAACACTCGCCTAATTCTTCTGGCTCATTCTCGCCTTGGTGCCACAGTGGTGCCGCTAAGCAAGGGCTCCTGTCGGATTCAGTCGGCATCACTCTAACAAGCCGACTCGTACAAGGGACACATGCATCGAATCAAAGCCGTTTTTGAAACTTTACCCACTCGAAATGCTTGCAAAGTACTTCTGCGCGCTCAAATCACTTTAATCACCTACTCTGGAAGAGCACCTCAGGTACACGCCGCGCGTGCCCAGAACTCACTTTTTTAGACTCGTTCTTTTCTACAGAGAGCAGTTCCTGTGCTTTGCGAGCGCCTCGATGTCAATGAGCTTGTCTGGTGACCCGCTGCGAGAGTAGAACCCAAAAAATGGTGGGCAGCTTGTCCGAAATGGCGTCGATGAAGGAGCGGACTCGCCCGCATTGGACTGGGTCCCTTTGTAAGTAGACCAGAATAAGGGTGCAAGTCCGTGCGCCGCGTGCAATGCCTGTGCAAGCCCCTCGGCTGCAGAAAGCCCATACTGACGCTATTCTAGAGTTTCACATGATATCACACAAATGATATATATTCATCAAACAACAAAATCAACCGTGACGGACAACCGACTGTCAGGTTCAGTGCCGTCTCGTCGATGATCATCCCCGTCCTCGATGGTTACTTAACCGCTTGCCTGCGCCCGCGCTGTAGCCAAAGCAGCGGCGGATTTCAGTGAAGATAAAAAGTACAATGATGCTTACTTAGGTTCATGTCAACTAGCCTGACGGAGCAACGTGGCTGATTAATGGAATAAGTGGGGCCAATTGCTATCGTCGATCCGGGGACGGTATGCCATTACTGCTGGCGATGTTTTCTGTAGGAAACGAGGTTTGCGAAATTTTATTGCATGTATGGACGTGTAGGATCTGGATAGAGACGAGGTCGTGTCATGTATTATTGTCATTCCTGGTCGTGATTTGGACAAGACAGCATGTAAAAAAAGCTAACACTTCCCCTCTAGTAGGGTTCAGAATCTGGTCTCTAAGCGGGCAAGGTTGTAGTAGCGAATTATGGATGACCAATGATACACGACGCTGACATAGCATGCTAAAAGCCCTGCGTAAGGCTCAAGCAGACACAGTGGGCCTCAGGGACACAAGCATGACTTCAGGTGTAGCCGGCCGGGGAACGCATTGAGGGCGCGGGAGTCACTTGAATGAATGGCATTCAGCTTTCAACGTTGGCGCGCGACGTTGGACATGAACACGAAAAGTCAGCGACCGCACGTGTCGCACCAATGAAATGAAAAGGCGGGAGAAACGTAAGGAGGGCCAATTGCGAAGCAGATACGAGGACAAAGTCCGCCGTGAAGTAGAAACGGAGATCTAAAGAATGTAGCGTGGCATAGGCAAAGGCCGAACGAAAATAGTGTATCGATACGGAAAATGTACGCAGGAAATAATGTCGCAGTGATGCTAGAAGGGAGTCCCTTGAACAAAAAGGAGAGCTGCGTGGTGATACAATGTGAAGCGGAAGGCTGTTCCGTTCTCGGGGATCTCGTTCACGACACTATTACCCGTCTGCAGATGGTTCGGTCGCCAGTGGTGACGCTTAGCCTATAGTACCCAGTAACTGGCAGCCCAGGGAACAAAACCAGGTGCAGAAGAATGGTAGGAGATAAATAGAGGGCAAAAAAATGTCAATCGGATGGAAAGCAGAGAGAATTTATCGATCACTGACCTCATCCTCAGTTTCTCGCTCAATTTCTCGCTGATGTTATTGAACCCTGTCGTAGAAAACGGCTACAGGGCGGCCAGAGAGCTGTCGCCCAGCGACGAACTGCTGAATTGCATCCTCGACGGGCTTTGACCACCGGAGTCCCTCTAAGTGAAGATTTTGTAGCATGGGTAACACTTCAGTTACTCTTTCTCCAGCAAGGTCCTGGAGGGCAGGTGCGACAAGCGGGACTAATCCATTCGATACGAACAGATATTTCACAGACGTGAACGGATATAGAAGTTCCAGCCATTGTGTGATCTCAATATCATCTTGCCAACGCGATCGATCCGAGAGGATGTTGAGGTGCTCCAAGGTGTAGAGGGGGAGCAAAGACGAGCTACAGACCTGCGCTACAGATGAAAGCTGCCAGTCCGATGGTGTGCATGAGATTCGCAAACATAAACCTTCGTTAACAGCCCTCCCTTGCGGCGAACATATGACCTCGGCACCACCATCGTGAAAGTCTACGTTTGCTCGATAGTGCGCCTTGATTATTTCTGTGCGACCGATGAAATGGCAGAGTAGTGGAGTGTCAAATATCAATTGATTAAAGAATGATATCTTGAAATGATCGAGTAGTGGGACATCAATCTGGGATACGATGTCCTCCAGGTACTCGCTGTTGCCTTTGAATGTAAAGTTGGTAAGAGCGGGGAGGACAATGCGTGTGAGCGGAGGTAGACGCCGTGTTCCTCCACCGACTCGAAATCGAGGTGATCGGAATTCGAGGTCAAACGATTTGAGCCCTGTCAACGCGGACAAGTAGGTGACCACCTCCTCGGGCGAAATGTATCCGGATTGGGGAATGGACCGAAGGCGAAGAGTGACAAGATTTCGGGTAGAAAAGAGCAGCTTCCCAACTGCCGGAAAAGGAATCCCATCCATGTCGATTGTATGAAGACCTGGGGCAGATCCACCCAGAAATGAATCAGGAAGTCTCGGCACATTTCCTTCATTCGAGTGGAGTCTCAAGTATGTCAGTTCAGGAAATGGCTTCTTCATCGCCACGAACGTTTTCATCAGAGAATTTGGGATCATCCAGATGTCGATTTTATGCACGCGACAGTGCTGCTTGAGTGCTGCAACGATGTTGGCCATACCCCTCGGTCGCTTGCTTATGGCCCAGAAGTCAATGACGATAGGAAACGCTGGCCAGATGTCCAGCATCTTCAGCGGTCGTTTTGGGGTGCAACGGAGTCGTAAGTTCAAGCGTCGAGGTGAGTCAAACACAACAAATCGCCATTGTCGGCACACGTGGACGAGAGTATGCCATACATCGTCACCAGCACCATGTTGATCCACATAAAAGCTGAATATTTCTACGAGGACGGCGCTTGGGAGTACTTCGATAGTCACTGGCGGGTAGAGCTGGTCTGTACGGTACCGCACAACTCGATGATCGTCCAAGGGGAACCCATGGACCATCACTCACCTCGCTGATCTTCAGCACACAACCCTCCTCGTCGACGTGTAACGCTCTCTCTTGGATTTGAGTTCTCGACAGTAGGCATTAGCGATGGAGTCACGTATCAGGAGATGGAACTGGAGTTTTGGGATTCGAGGAGGCCGGAATATGCTGTTGCTAGGGTGAGCGTTTCTGTTGAGTGCGGGACAGCACGGCACAGCACGGCAAGAAAAGTGTTACTTGTAGCCGGCCCGGTAGCCACCCGAGCCCTGAGTGTACCGGTGCACGACGCCCCGTTTCATCCATTATTCGTATTCGAGTTTGAGGAGCGTCATGCTCAGGCTTGGCATCGCTACGGCCCGAATCGGGGCTCTCGGCAGGCAATGTCGCAGTAGCGAATTATGGATGGTCAATATGGTCAATGACATCAAGACATCACACATCACACACGACGCTGATATAGCATGTCAAAAGCCCTACCTGAGGCCCAAGCAGACGTAGTGTGGGCCTCAGGGACACAAACCTGACTTCCGGTGTAGCGTGCCGAGGTAAAGCATTGAAGGCACGGGGGTCACTTGAATGGATGGCATTTGAGTTGCGCTAGTACGCTTAACACGAAGACGTAAGGACAACGACAGCATCTGTCACCACCATCGAGACGAAAACGGGGGGCAAAACGCAAGAAGTGTAAATTGTGAAGCAGATAGATGCGACGAAAAAAACCCGCCGTGAAGGAGAAACGGAGACCTGAAGTAAGTATGGTGGCATAAACAAAGACAGAAAGAAAATGGCGTGTCGCTAGGGAATGGACGCGGGAAGTAGTGTTCCACAAGGGGAGCGTTGAGTCGATGATAGAAGGGGGGTTCCTTGAACAAAAGGGAGAGCTGCGTAATGATACGATGTGAAGTGAAAGGCTGTTCTGTTCTCGAGCATCTCGTTCGCAGACAGCAACAGGCATCCCAGGGATCAAAAAACCGAATGGCAGGAGATAAATAGAGGGTAAAAGAAACGTCAATTGAATGAAAAGTAGAGAGAATTTATCGATCACTGACCTAATTCTCGCTCAAGTTCTTGCTCAAGTTATCAAACTTTCGTGGCCGAGAACGGCTACAGGGTGGCCAGAGAGCTGTCGCGCAGCGATGAATTTCCGAATTGCTTCCTCGTCGGGCTTTGACCGCCGGAGTCCGCTAAGACAAGATTTTGTAGCATGGGTAACGCTTCGGTTACTCTTTCTCCGGTAAGCACCTGGAGGGCCGGTGCGACAAGTGGAACTAATCCATCAGATACGAAAAGATGTTTCACAGACGCGAACGAATATAGAAGTTCCAGCCATTGTGTGATCTCAATATCGTCTTGCCAATGTAATCGGAACGAGCGGATTTTGAGGTGCTCCAAGAGGTGGACGGGAGGCAGAGACGAGCTACAGACCTGCGCTACGGATGAAAGCTGCCAGTCCAACGGTGTACATAAGATTCTCAGATATAAACCTCCCTGAACGGCTGTTCCTTTTTTGGGTAGAAACTTGACCACGACGCGGCCATAGTGAAAGTCTACGCTTACACGGTAGTGTGCCTTGATTATTTCTGTGCGACTGATGAAGTGGTGGAGCAGTGGGGTGTCAAATGTCAGTCGATTAAAGAATGTTATCTTGAAATGGACCAGTAGAGGGGCATTAATCTTGGATACGATGTCCTCCAGGTACTCGCTATTGCCTTTGAATGTAAACTTGGTGAGAGCAGCGAGGACAATGGGTGTGGCCGGGGGTAAACGTTAAACGTTGGGTTTCTCTGGCGACTGGAGATTGAGATTGAGGATATCGGACCCCGAGGAAAAATACTTTGAGCGCTGTCAATGCGGACAGACAGGTGACCACCTCCTCGGGTGAAATATATCCGGAATGGGGAATGGCCCAAAGGCAAAGACCGACAAGATTTCGGGTAGACAAGAGTAGCTTCCTCACTGCCGGAAAAGGAATGCCACACAAATCGAGAGTGTGGAGACGTGGGGCGGATCCACCGAGGAATGAATCAGGAAGGATCGGCACGTTTTTTTCATTCGAGTCAAGCTTCAAGTATGTCAGTTCAGGAAATGGCTTCTCCATCTCCGCGAATCTTTTCATGGGAGAATTCGGAATGCTCCGGATGTGGATTTTACACACGCGGCAGTGCTGATTGAGTGCCGCAATGACGTTAGCCATACCCCTCAGCTGCTCCCCTTCGGCCCAGAAGCCAATGACGGCCCAGAAGTC